>Ga0007855_1000519_pt1 | contig 12047 bp, 9 predicted proteins | sample CryBogCBH01Aug08_FD_71230 | JGI IMG/M metagenome (GOLD analysis project Ga0007855, IMG submission 71230) | Freshwater microbial communities from Crystal Bog, Wisconsin, USA - CBH01Aug08 | ecosystem: Environmental > Aquatic > Freshwater > Lake | place: Crystal Bog, Wisconsin, USA | collected...
GTCCGTTTGATAGTTTCCACGTCCCTTTGTATTGGAATTGAGATGAAAACGCATTTGCCGAAAGTAAATTTGGACCAGCGCAAGTGGCATGTTATTGATGCCGATGGCGCCGTGCTTGGCCGACTGGCCGTGCAGGTAGCCGACATTTTGCGCGGTAAAAACAAGCCTGTCTACACCGCGCACCTCGACGCCGGCGATTTTGTTATCGTCGTCAACGCCGAGAAAGTCAAGGTCACCGGCAAAAAAGAAACCGCCAAGGAATACATGAGCTATTCCGGTTGGAAGGGCGGCGAAAAATACGCCACCGTCGAACAGGTGCGCGCCAAGAACCCGGAATTTCTCATCGAACACGCCGTCAAAGGCATGATTCCCAAGAACCGCCTCGGTCGCGTGCTGCTCACGAAACTGAAAGTGTTCAAAGGTCCGAAGCACGATCATCAGGCGCAAACGCCCGCCGTGCTCGCCGCCGCTAAATAATTTTTGTTATGGCCAAAACAGCACCTATTGAATTCCTCGGCACCGGTCGTCGCAAAACGGCGATTGCCCGCGTTCGCCTTGCGGCGGGCAGCGGTAAAATCACCGTCAACGGTCGCGCCTTTGACAATTATTTCCCGCTGGACACCCAGCGCGCCACAGTTTCCTCACCGCTCGCCATCACCAACACGGCCGACAAGCTCGACGTGCGTGTGAATGTGGTCGGCGGCGGTCCGCTCGGTCAGGCCGGCGCCACGCGCCACGGCATTTCCCGTGCGCTTTTGAAATTTGACGCCACGCTGCGCCCCGCGCTGAAGGCGGAAGGTTTCCTCACGCGCGACCCGCGCGAACGCGAACGCAAAAAATACGGCCAGCCCGGTGCCCGCGCTCGCTTCCAGTTCTCGAAGCGTTGATCGCAACGGAAAGTTTACAAAACCCGCTGGCAAATTGCTGGCGGGTTTTTTGTTTTGGAAAGCAGACACGAATTACACTAATTAACACAAATTCAATTAGTGAAAATTCGTGAAATTCGTGTCTAAATATTTTCGTGTGGTTCGTGTGGTTCGCGGTTAAATTTTTGAAAGATGAAAACGAAGAAAGTTGCCATCGTCGGCGCATCCGGTTATTCCGGCGAAGTTCTGGTGCAATTGCTGTTGAACCATCCGCATGCGGAACTGGTCGCCGTCACCTCGCGCTCGAATGCCGGCCAAACGCTTGCGCAAGTGTTTCCCAAATTTGCCAGCCATCCCAAGTCCAAATCCCTCCGGTTTGTCGAGCCGAACGCTGAATTGCTCGCAAAGCAAGCCGACGTGGTTTTTCTCGCACTGCCACACGGCGTCGCGGCTGAATTTGCCGTGCCGCTGAATGCCGCCGGCGTCATCGTGATTGATTTGAGCGCGGATTTTCGTTTGAAGAGTGCGGAGGTTTACAAAGAATTTTACGCGCACGATCATCCCGCGCCGGAGTTGTTGAAAAAATCGGTTTACGGTCTGCCGGAATTTTATCGTGAAGAGATCAAAAAATCTCTGCTCATCGCGTCACCCGGTTGCTATCCGACCAGCATTTTGCTGCCGACAATTCCGTTGTTGAAAGCCGGCCTGATCAAACCGACTGGTATCATTGCTGATTCATTGAGCGGCGTCAGCGGCGCGGGACGCAAGGCGGAGATTGATTATCTGTTTTGCGAATGCAATGAAAGCGTGCGGCCTTACGGCGTGCCGAAGCATCGGCACTTGTCGGAAATCGAGGAACAACTTTCGCTCGCCGCAAAAACCAAAGTGACGATCCAGTTTACGCCGCATTTGATTCCGGTGAATCGCGGCATCCTGACGACGCTTTATCTCGCGCCGGAAAAACATTTTTCCACCGCCGAAGAAGCCGCTGCGCTCGGTGAAAAGATTTCTGCATGCTACCAATCGGCTTACGCCAACGAACCGTTCGTCCGTTTGCTCGAAGGCAAGGCGTTGCCCGACACGAAAAATGTCGTCGGCACGAACGTCTGCGAAATCGCGTGGCGGCTCGACCCGCGCACCAGCCGGCTCGTCGTGATGAGCGCTGAAGACAATATCGTGAAAGGCGCGAGTGGTCAGGCCGTGCAAAGTCTGAACATTTTGAGCGGCTGGCCGGAAACCGCCGGGCTTGTCTGAAGATGAAGTGGGACGCCGCCGATTACGCCGCCAATTCCGCCGTGCAGCAAACGTGGGCGCGCGAACTCATCGCCAAACTGCATTTGCGCGGCGATGAACATATCCTCGATGTCGGTTGTGGCGACGGCAAGATTACGGCGGAACTGGCCCGCGCCGTCCCGCGCGGCTCGGTCACCGGCGTGGATGCTTCGCCGCAGATGATTGCGTTTGCCAAAAAAACTTTTCCGGCAAAAAAAAATCCGAACCTCAAATTTCAGATTTGTGACGCGCGGAAAATCTCGGCCTCAAAGCTGGGTGGAAAATTTGATTTTATCTTTTCCAACGCCGCGCTGCATTGGGTGGACGACCACGAAAAATTCCTGCGCGGTGCGGCAGCCGCTTTGAAAACCGGTGGACGCCTCGTCGTCTCCTGCGGCGGAAAAGGCAATGCCCACGATGTTTTTCTCGCCTTGCGACCGGAGATGCGGCTGAAGCGTTGGCGCGAATTTTTCCGTAAGATGCCGCTGCCGTATTTTTTTTACGCGCCGGGCGATTACGAAAAGTGGCTGCCAAAATTTGGTTTCAAAATTCACACGCTGAAGCTCGCGCCAAAAGACGCGACTTACGCCGGCGCAGATGGTTTTGCAAAATGGCTGCGCACGACGTGGTTGCCGTTTGTTCAGCGCGTGCCGGAAAATTTGCGCGAGGAATTTATTGCCGCCGTCACGCAACGCTACCTCGCCAAACATCCGCCAGATGCGGATGGAAATGTGCCGGTCCGCATGGTGCGGCTGGAAATTGATGCGATTAAAGTTTGAAAAAGCTTCGCACTATCCGCAAATTTTGTTCCGCATAATCAAATGAAAAATTCGTTCAAAGAAGTTCCCGGTTCTATCGTCGCCCCAATTGGTTTTCTTGCCAGCGGTGTGTTTTGCGACATCAAAAAACTCGGCACGGGCAAGGGCTCAAACAAGGGTCCGAAGCGCGATCTTGCGCTGATTGTTTCTGAAACGCCCGCGACGGTCGCGGGAATGTTCACGACGAATCAAGTGTGCGCCGCGCCGGTAAAAGTTTGCGTCGAACGGCTGAAGAAAAAAAATCTCGCGCAGGTGGTGGTGGTGAATTCCGGCAACGCCAACGCTTGCACCGGCAAGCAAGGCATGGCCGACGCACGCGAAATGGTGGCGTTCACGGAAAAAACGTTGGCATTGTCGGCGGGCCGCGCGCTGGTCGGTTCCACCGGACGCATCGGCGTGACGATGCCGATGGATAATGTCCGTGCGGGAATTTTAGAAGCGGCGATGGAGCTAGGCTTCACGGCTGAACACGCGGATCACGCAGCGGAAGCCATCATGACCAGCGATTCGCGCCCGAAACAAATCGCGATTGAATTTTTGCTCGGTGGTAAAAAAGTCCGAATCGGCGGCATGTGCAAAGGCGCGGGGATGATTCAGCCGGGCATGAGCGCGACGGGTGCGCGTCCGGCGGCGTTGCCACACGGCGGATTGCACGCAACGATGCTGGCGTTCATCACCACCGACGCGGCAGTGGAACAAAAAGTTTTGCAGGTCGCGCTGAACGAAGCGGTGGCGCACAGTTTTAATCGCATCACGGTGGATGGCGACATGAGCACGAACGACACGGTGCTCGTGCTGGCGAACGGTTTGGCAGAGAACAAAAAGTTTGGCGCGAAGAGTCCCGAGCTTAAAACTTTCCAAGCCGCGCTCAATCACGTTTGTCTCGAACTCGCCAAAAAAATTGTCCGTGACGGCGAGGGCGTGCACCGCGTCGTGACCGTGCGCGTGAATGGCGCGAAGACGATTCAGGACGCTGATGCCGCCGCGCGCGCGGTGGCGAACAGCGCACTAGTAAAAACGAGTTGGCACGGCGGCGATCCTAATTGGGGCCGCATCATTGATGCGATTGGCTACTCGCCGGCGACGGTGGTGGAGGAGAAAATCGACATCGGTTATTCCGCAACCGGTGGCAAAAAGATTTTGTGGAGCCTGAAACGCGGACAGCCGACGCCGGCGACCTTCAAGCAATTGTGTGTCGCTGTTGGGCCGAATGAATTTGAACTGCATATCAACCTGAATCTCGGCAAGGCCGGCGCGGTGATGTATGCCGCTGATTTGACCGAGAAATATGTTGATTTCAACAAGGGCGACGTGACGGATGCCAGTTCGCTTGGCGGTTGATTTTTAGTCGCGGATTCAACGCGGATTAATCATAGATTCTGAAATAAAAAAGCCGCTGGATTGCTCCAGCGGCTTTTGTGTTTGAGAATTGGAATCAGTAAGACGCCTGCGCACCTTTGATGTTGGCCTTTTTCATCCACGGCATCATGGCGCGCAACTTCTTGCCAGTTTTTTCAATCGGATGATTTTCACCCTTCTTGAGCAGCGCATTGTAGCGTTTGTAGCCGCCCTTGTATTCATTGATCCAATCTTTGGCAAATTTGCCGGACTGAATGTCTTTGAGCGCGGCCGCCATGCGTTTCTTCACGCTGGCATCAATGATTTTCGGACCGACATGGACGTCGCCCCACTTTGCGGTTTCGGAAATGGAGAAGCGCATGCCGCTGATGCCGGATTCGTTCATCAAATCGGCAATCAACTTGAGTTCATGCAAACATTCGAAGTAAGCCATCTCGGGCGAGTAACCGGCTTCGACCAACACTTCAAATCCGGCCTGCACCAGCGCGCTCGCGCCGCCGCAGAGAACGGTCTGTTCGCCGAACAAATCGGTTTCGGTCTCTTCCTTGAAATCGGTTTCGATGACGCCGGCGCGCGTGCCGCCAATGCCTTTGGCCCAAGCGAGCGCAATCTTCTTCGCGTCTTTGCCGGGGTTCTGATACACGGCGATGAGCGACGGAACACCTTTACCTTCGGTGTATTGACGGCGAACGGTGTGGCCAGGGCCTTTCGGCGCGACCATGATGACGTTCACGTTCTTCGGCGGAACAATTGTTTTGAAATGGATGGAGAAACCGTGGCTGAACACGAGCGTCTTGCCCTTGGTCAGATTCGGCTCAATGTCTTTCTTGTAAGCGGCAGCCTGCTTGGTGTCCGGCAACGCCACCATGATGACGTCGGCCAGCTTCACCGCTTCCGCTGTGGTGACGACTTTGAAACCTTTTTCCTTCGCGACGGGAATCGACTTGCTGCCTTCATAAAGGCCGATAATGACCTTGAGGCCGCTGTCTTTGAGGTTCAGCGCATGCGCGTGACCCTGCGAGCCGAAGCCGAGAATCGCGAGCGTTTTGTTTTTGAACACGCCGAGATCGGCGTCTTTGTCGGTATAGACTTTTGCCATAAAATTATTTTTCGTTGGTTAAATTTATTTGCGCGGCATTGCGGCCTTGCCGGTGCGGGTGAGTTCAATCACGCCGAACGAATTCATCAGGTTGATGAATTTTTCCACCTTGCTGTCGTTGCCGGTGATTTCGATGGTGAGCGACTTCGGCTGCACATCCACGATTTTTGCTCGGAAAATGTCAGTGATTTGCATCACTTCGGCGCGCGATTTGGAATCCACGCCTACTTTCACGAGCACCAGTTCGCGATCCACAAATTCGCCTTCGCCAAAATTTTGAACCTTGAGCACGTTTGGTAATTTATTCAACTGCTTGACGATTTGCTCCAGCGTCGCCTCGTCGCCCGTCGTGACGATGGTCATGCGCGAAAATTTCGGGTCGTGCGTCGGGCCGACATTGAGCGTGTCAATGTTGTAGCCACGGCCGCTGAACAAGCCCGCGACGCGCGTGAGCACGCCGAACTTGTTTTCCACGAGAACAGAAATGGTATGTCGCATAAAACCGTTTGGAAACGGACGAAAATACTAGCAACCGCCGCGTCACCGGTCAAACCGCAAATCGGCGGACGACGGTTCGGAGCGGACGATTGCGTTTGCCGAAATAATTTATTTTATTTCGGCTGCACTAGATTATCGCCAATCAAAATGCGGTAATCCTTGATGCGCCCACTATCGCCGCCCTGACGCGGCACGTAGCGAAAGCCGGAAACCGTCTGCGATTTTCCGAGGTTCAAAATCAATTCGTGCGGATAAACCGGCGACGCGCTGCCCCATTGCGTGTGCCAGAAATTCGCCGTCTGCCCGTCAATCGCGTTCTCCGCCGAGCCGTCTTCCTTATCGCGTTCCTCGCTGTCCACATAAGCAATCGTCCAGCCGTTGTGACTGATGGCGTTGCCATTCGCATCGAGCAAATCCAGTTCGGCGATAGCGGCATAAGGTTTCTCGTCCTGCGCAGTTAGTGCTTCGAGACAAAAGAATTTTCCGCTGACCGGCGCGGCGAATTTTATTTCCTGCGTATCTGCGCCCGGCGCAAACGTGCCTGTGTTCGCCAGCGCGGCGGATTGCAGATTCAATTTCACCGCCGGACGATGCGCCTTCTGAAAATCTTTTTCGGGATGCAACTCGTCGAGAATAGGTTTGGCGAGACCGGCAATCTCCGGTTTGTCCGGGCCAGTGTAATCCAGAATGACAATTTCATTTTCACCCGCGTGCAACCAGCAGCCGGGCGCGTAAGCCGTTTGCGTCGGGCCGATATTCCAGAAACGACTGAGGCAATGACCGTTTACCCACACCACGCCTTTGCCCCAACTGTGCAAATCCAGAAACGTGTCGCCGGCTTTTTCCAAATTAAAAGTGCCGCGCCAAAAGCCTGGAGCCGAGTTTCTCATGGCTGTAGCGATTTCTTCCGGACTTATGGGGTGTAATTTGAGAATTATTGGGCCAGGGTGAAATTTCAAACCGGCGACCATCTTATCATCGAGCGGCAGGTTAAAAATTTCCCAGCCTTGCAAAACTTCACCGCCGAGTTTTACTGGCGCGATGATGCCTTTGCGGTCGGACATTTCCGGCCCAAAATTAATGCGCCCCATCGGTTCGACAAGGATGTCGAGCTGCGCTTCCGTTTCACGCGCGGGCAAAGCAATTTTTGCGTTCGCACTGCGGCGATCCAAAATGCCGGCGCGTTTTCCATCAATGAAAACAAAGCCAAAATCATGAATCGCCGTCGCTTCGAGCGTCGTCGCCGCGCCCGCCGGAATTCTGGTTCGATACAAAATACAGCCATAACCCTGGTCGTAAGCTTCCATGTTGCGCGGCGTTTCGTCTTTGATTGCCGCCGGCAAATTTTCAAACAGCGGCGCAACTTGATTCAATTCCACCGGCGCAAAACTGATGACGGGATTTTGCGCGGGTGGTTCCGGTAATTTTTCGCCGGGTAAAAGATATCTAGCCAGCAGTTCGCGCGTCTGGAAAAACTTCGGTGTCGCCCAGCCGGCTTCGCTTATGGGCGCATCGTAATCGTAGCTCGACGTGTCCGGTTTGAAAGGCCGGTCGCAGCCGGACCACAAACCAAACGTCGTGCCGCCATGCGCCATGTAGATGCTGAACGACGCGTCCATATCGAGCATGAGTTTCAAGTTGGGTAGGTAATTTTCCGGCTTGCCGAGATGATGCGGTTGGCCCCACGTGTCGAACCAGCCGGGATAAAATTCACTGCAAATCAGCGGGCCGACGGGCTGGATTTTCCGCACCTTCGCAAAATTATTTTTCACGCTGCTGCCAAAATTCCCCGCCTGAAATAGATTTGTGAGCAGTCCGTTTTTCATCTGGTCGGGCGGATTGCATTGGAACAGTGGCACGTCAAAACCCGCGTCCACCAAGGCTTTTCTCAATTCGTCCACATACTGCGTGTCCTTGCCGTAGAAACCGTATTCATTTTCCACCTGCGCCATGATGATCGGGCCGCCGTGCGTGATTTGCAGCGGACCGAGCACGCGACCGACTTCTTTCAGATAATTTTTTGCGGCGTCAAGATAGCGCGGATCGCGGCTGCGAAGTTTCACGCCGTCGTCTTTGAGCATCCACCACGGCGTGCCGCCCATTTCCCATTCGGCGCACGCATATGGGCCGGGCCGCAAGATCACCCACAAGCCTTCTTCCTGCGCGATACGGCAAAATTCCGCGTCGTCCGCCTGACCGCTCCAATTAAATTCGCCGGGCTTCGGCTCGTGCAAATTCCAAAAGAGATACGCGCAAACCGTGTTCAAGCCCATCGCCTTGGCCATCTGCAAACGTTGACGCCAATATTCTTTAGGCACGCGCGCGGCGTGAATTTCGCCGCAGCGGATCTGAAACCGCGCGCCGTCGAGCAGAAAGTCATTCGTGCCGATGGCGAAGGTGTGCGCTGGCGTCTGCGCGGATAAATTGGCGGCAAGCAAAACGGCAGCAGCAACCATGGAAAATAATTTGGGGGCGGTCATGCGGGAATAATGCTTGGTCGGTTGGCTGGCGGCAAATCTGATTTTACGCTTTCGCCAGCTAAAAAAATCATGAACATTTCCGACCCTTATCTGTCATATTTTGGCCGGACAACAAATGTGGTTGAAACTTAAATTTTTATTTGTGCTCGTAGCCGTCGCGCTGATCGGCGGCGTGGCCAGCGCGGCTTCGTTCACCGCGTCGCTTGACCGCGACGTCGTTACGGTGGGCGAAAGCGTGACGCTCTCGCTCGCGTTTGAGGGCGCGCAGCCGCGCACGATTCCGATGCCGAGCGTGCCGGGCTTGCAGATCACGCAGGCCGGCACATCGCAATTCGTCAACGTGGTCAACGGCGCGATGACCGCCACCGTCACTGTCACTTTCAACGTGACCGCGACGCAGGCGGGCGAGTTCACGATCCCCGCGTTGACCGCAGATGTGAACGGCCAATCGCTCACCAGCTCGCCGCTGAAATTATCCGTGGCCGCCGCCACCACGCCGCCGCCCGAAGTCGTGAATTCCGGTAACGAGATCGCGTTCATGAAATTAATTTTTCCGAAGCCAAGAATTTACGTTGGGGAAACAGCGGTGGCGCGGCTCGAAGTTTATTTGCGCGAAGATGTCCAGAACCTCGCGAACTTTCAATTGACCAGTTCGCCTGCGGAAGGTTTTAGCGCGGGCAAGCTAGTGGAATTGCAAAACCAACGTCGTCGCGTGCAGGTCGGCAACCGCGCTTACACCGTCATTCCGCTGGCCGTGCCGGTCACGGCGGTGCGCGGCGGCGAAGTCGCGCTGGGGCCGTTCACCGCCAACGCCGTCGTCGTTTTGCCCTCGGAAAATCAAGGTGGAAATCCATTTTTCCGGATGTTCAATCAAGGTGAACAACGGCAGGTCACGCTCGCCACGGAAAAAGTAGTTGTCCCCTCACTGTCTTTGCCGACGGTAAATCAGCCTGCAAATTTTTCCGGTGCGGTGGGCAATTTTTCCATGACGGCGTCGGCGGGGCCGACCACGCTTACCGTCGGCGATCCCATTACCATGCGCGTGCAAATTTCCGGGCGCGGCGCGCTCGACGCGATTACGCTGCCCGTGCAGGACGCGTGGCAAAATTTTAAAACGTATCCGCCCACCGCCAAGCTGGAGACCAGCGACCAATTTGGTTTTCAAGGAACGAAAACCTTTGAGCAAATCGTCTCGCCGCTGAATTCTGACGTGCACGAACTGCCTGCGTTTTCGTTCTCGTTCTTCAATCCGGAAGATGGGAAATTTCATACGCTGACGCAGCCCGCGCTGCCGCTCACCATCAAAGCCGCCGCCGCTTCACCGTTGCCGACACTGGCCGCGACCAAAACTTCCGCGCCCGAAAATCAGCCGCCGCAGGACATTTTGCCCATCAAAGAAAATCTCGGCGCGCTGGAAAAATCCGCCCTGCCGCTGATCGCCTCACCGAAATTTCTCGCGCTACAAAGTTTGCCCGTGCTGGCGCTGCTGACCGCGTTTGTGTGGCGTAAGCGCACGGACAATCTGGCAAATAATCCGCGCCTCCGTCGTCAACGCGCCGTGGCACAGGTCGTCGCCATGGGTTTGAATGATCTGAAAAAATTCGCCGCCGAAAATAAACCGGACGAATTTTTTGCCACGCTATTCCGCTTGTTACAGGAACAATTGGGCGAACGGCTGGATTGTCCGGCCACCGCCATCACGGAAGCGATTGTCACTGACCACGCGCTTTTGCGCACGGCACCGCTGGCCTTGCGCACCGCGCTACACGAGCAGTTTCAATTGTGCAATCAAGCCCGCTACGCGCCGGTGCGCGGCAGCAGCGAATTGAATTCCGTGGCGACGCAGTTTGAAAAATTGCTCAGCGAACTCCAGAACTTGAAGGCATGAAAACCTGGCTCTCCATTTTGCTCGCGCTGGTCTGCGCCGGAAAAATTCTGGCGGCGGATGTCTCTGCGGATTTCTCGACGGCGAATAAACTTTACGCCGAAGGAAAATTTTCCGACGCCGCGAACGCTTACGAAAAAATGATCCAGTCCGGCGCGCAATCGCCGTCGCTCTGGTTCAACGCGGGCAGCGCGGAATTCAAAGCCGGTCATCTCGGCAAAGCCATTGCCGCGTATCGGCAGGCGGAACTGCTCGCGCCGCGCGATGCGGAATTGCGCGCAAACCTCGCGTTTGTCCGCAACCAGGTTCAGGGCGCAACGGTGCGCGAGAGCAGTTGGCAGAATTGGGTCGGCTCGCTCACGCTCAACGAAGGCACCGTGCTGACCGCAATATTATTTTGGCTGACGCTCGGAATTTTTGTGGTTCGCCAAATTCGTCCGGCGCTGGTGCCGAAGTTGCAAGGCGCCACGCGGATTTTAGTCGTGCTGACCATTTTTTCTGCGACCGTGCTGGGCTTGCAGGCGGCAAATCATTTTTCCAATGGCACCGCCGTGGTGACGGTGGCCGAGGCGACTGCGCGCAGCGGGCCGTTTGATGAGGCGCAGAGTGCGTTCACCGTGCGCGACGGCGCGGAACTTTCCGTTTTGGATCAACGCGACGGTTGGGTGCAGGTCGTCAACAACGTCGGAAAAAGCGGCTGGCTGTCCACGAAACTCGTCGCCGTTTTGCCGGGCGCGTGAATCAAAAAATTGTTGAACAAATTCAGAAGTCGGTCTGTCCATCGAACAAATCATTTTCAAAAATATGAGCACAGGAATAAACGCGATCAACGAAGCGGTCAAGGAAGCCAGCGCTTTTACGCATCCGCTGTTTAACGAACTCGGCAAGGTCATCGTCGGCCAGCAGTATTTGACCGAGCGATTGGTCATCGGCCTGCTGGCCAACGGCCACGTCCTCCTCGAAGGCGTGCCCGGCCTCGCGAAGACGCTTGCCGTGAAATCCATGGCCGCGTGCATAAGCGTGAAATTTTCGCGCCTGCAATTCACGCCGGACATGTTGCCCGCCGACGTCATCGGCACGCAGATTTACAATCCGCAATCCGGCGGCTTCACCACGCGCAAAGGCCCGGTGTTCGCCAACCTCGTTCTCGCCGACGAAATCAACCGCGCGCCAGCCAAGGTGCAGAGCGCGTTGCTTGAAGCCATGCAGGAAAAGCAGGTCACCATCGGCGACCAGACCTACAAGCTCGACGAGCCGTTCCTCGTGCTCGCCACGCAAAATCCCATCGAGCAGGAAGGCACGTATCCGCTGCCCGAAGCGCAGATTGACCGCTTCATGCTCAAGCTCAAGATCGGCTATCCGTCGCGTGCGGACGAGCGGCAGATTTTGGAGACGATGGCGAAAACTTCCGGCCAGCCGACGTGCAATGCGGTCGTCACGCCGGCGCAAATCCTCAAGGCGCGTGAAATCATCAACGACATTTACGTGGACGACAAGGTGAAGGATTACATCGTGGACCTCGTCTGCGCCACGCGCGACCCAGACCATTACAAGATCGCGGTGAAAGATTTCATCCAGCTCGGCGCGTCGCCGCGCGCGACCATCGCGCTCACGCTCGCGGCCAAGGCTTACGCGTTCCTGAAAGGCCGCGGCTACGTCACGCCGCAGGACGTGAAGAGCATCGGCATGGACGTGCTGCGCCACCGCGTGGCCATCACCTACGAAGCCGAGGCCGAGGAAAAAACCAGCGAAACGGTCATCCAGAAAATC
>Ga0007855_1000530_pt1 | contig 11963 bp, 10 predicted proteins | sample CryBogCBH01Aug08_FD_71230 | JGI IMG/M metagenome (GOLD analysis project Ga0007855, IMG submission 71230) | Freshwater microbial communities from Crystal Bog, Wisconsin, USA - CBH01Aug08 | ecosystem: Environmental > Aquatic > Freshwater > Lake | place: Crystal Bog, Wisconsin, USA | collected...
GAGGTGATTGGCAACTGTAGAGCGTTCTTTTTTCATTTTTTCAGCCACCTGTTCCTGTGTCAGGCCACATTCGTCCATGAGCTGACGGTAGCTTAGCGCTATTTCTATGGCGTTCAGGTCTTCGCGCTGCAGGTTTTCCACAAGCGCCATTTCCAGCATTTCGTGGCTTTCTACGGTGCGCACATAGGCGGGTATATCGCGCAGTCCGGCCATTCTGGCCGCGCGTAGCCGGCGCTCGCCCGAGATGAGCTGAAACATATTCTGCCCGATCTTGATGACCGTGATAGGCTGTATGATATCGTGCAGTTTTATGCTTTCTGCAAGTTCGTACAGCGCCTGCGGATCGAAGTCGCGCCGGGGCTGTTTGGGATTGTATTCTATCTGGTCTACAGGTATGCGGGCCACACTATTCACCCCCTGGCCAGACACGGCAGGCACGCCGCCTTCGGGCGTTTGTATCTCTTCGTCTATGGTATCCAGCAGCGCTCGTATACCCTTCCCCAATGCATTTTTTTTAATCGGCTGCGCCATTCCCTAAAGGTACTTTTTTATCTTCGTTTTTTATTTTGGTAAGGTTGTTTTTCTGCAATATTTCCTTTGCCAGGTTCAGGTAATTCACTGCACCGGAGCTTTCGGCGTCATATAGCAAGGCTGGTTTGCCGAAGCTGGGCGCCTCGCCCAGTTTGGTGTTGCGGTGCAGTATGGTATCGAAAACCATTTTGGCAAAGTGATTCTTTATCTCTTCCACCACCTGATTGGACAGGCGCAAACGGCCATCGTACATGGTCATTAGGATACCCTCAATTTTGAGCCTGGTGTTGAGCCGGGTCTGCACGATTTTTATGGTATTCAGCAGTTTACCCAGCCCTTCCAGCGCAAAATATTCGCATTGCACCGGGATAATGACACTATCGCTGGCGGTAAGCGCGTTTACGGTTATGAGTCCGAGCGAAGGTGAACAGTCTATGATAATAAAGTCGTATTTAGACAATTCAGGCTCCAGAATATTTCTGAGCACATACTCCCTGTTGGGTTTGTTGATGAGCTCTATTTCGGCACCAACCAGATCCAGATGGCTGGGCAAAATATGGAGATTGGGGGTTTCAGTCTCAAGCACCACCTGCGAAGCCGGCGTTTCATTCACCATACAATCATAAAGGCTTAATTTTATGTTTTTGAGGTCAAAGCCATTGCCCGTAGTGCTGTTTGCCTGCGGATCGCCGTCCACCAGAAGCGTTTTATATTCCAGCACAGCAAGACTTGCAGCAAGGTTGATTGCTGTGGTTGTTTTGCCTACGCCACCTTTCTGATTTGCTATTGCTATTGTTTTTGCCATTATGAGCGAGTTCTCAAATTGTGTTAATCTAGAAACTGATTGTTTCGCCAATTTTTGGCAAAATAAGTGTTTTACCGGCTGCTTTGAATTTTTCTGTTGCAGCCTGATGATCAATTTTTATGTATCCGAATGTATCGAAGTGCAGGCCAATGATTTTGTCGCATTGAATCATTTCTGCCGCTACAAGTGCGTCATCGGCATCCATGGTAAAATTACCGCCAACCGGCAGCAATGCAAAATCTAATTTGCAATAGCGGGGCACAAGTTGCATTTCCATGGTAAGGCTGGTATCGCCGCTGTAATAGAAATTGCCTTCGTCCAGCCTCAATATGTAGCCGCCGGGATTGCCGCCATAGGCGCCGTCGGGCAGACTGCTGCTATGTGCGGCAGGCACAAAATGCAGTTTTCCGAAATCAAATTGTTTGGTGCCAAAATTAATGGGGTGTGCATTTTTCACGCCCTGTGCCTGCACCCAGCTTACTACTTCGTAGGCTGCTATAACCTTTGCGCCTGTTCTGGTAGCAATAGCTACCAGGTCTGCCACATGGTCGGCATGACCGTGGGAAGCGAAAATGTAGTCAGCTTCAATGGTATTGACGTCAATGATGCCATGCGTTAGTTCATTTCCACTGATAAAAGGATCGAAAAGAAACTTTTTGCCGTTTGCCTCAATGGAGAAACAGGAATGTCCGTAATATGTAAATTTCATAAAAAAGCGATGTTTAATTCATGCAAATTTAGAAAAAGGCGCTTAATAGTTTGCACGCTGCAAATGATTTAACTCTGAATATAAATATCGGAAATAGTGTATCTTTGCCCTCTATAGGGCTTGGAAGATACAGACACTACCAAAAAATATATTTATTGTTTCAAAAAAACACTTTTCTTTGTAAAAATTTCGGCGAAAGTTATATTTTTATCCCTTGAGAAATTTTGTCGTTAATAATCAACCAGAATAAGAGAATTATATGCAAATTCGAATTGTAGAAAATTGTTCAAAATTGCTAGCGGCAGCGCTGGTATTTTTGGGATTTAGTGCTCATAGTCAGGATATCATTAAAATAAGAAACCTGAATTACACATCTTACTATTCCAAATCGCAGCACATACCCGTATTGGTAATCTACTCGCTCACGCCTGAACAATTTAACTGCAACAAGCTGAAAGGAGAAAATTCAATAAAACTAAGTCCCGATCCACAATTACCCGATTATACCGACCTGAAAATGGACTATGATAATTCTTTGTTCGATCATTCGCAAATGATGGATGCTGAAGAAAACGGTTGCGATAAAGATGCCTATACAGAAAGCTTCTATTTCACGAATATCATGCCCATGCCGAGAAACTTATATAAAGGCTTGTGGGAGCAGCTCCATACCAAAGAAATGGTGAAGGCAAAAAAGTATAAGAAAGTGAAAGTTTTTGCCGGAACTGTAGGCCGCAACTGGGTGATTGGCGCGGAGCATAATATTGTGGTGCCTGAATACTGCTGGAAGGTGATTTACATCCCAAGCACAGACGAATACCTGTGTTATGAGTTCCACAACATTGAGCCATTTAATGCAAAGGACAAGGTGAATAACCACAAAGTGGATTTGAATACTATTGAATCGCTTGCGGGTGTGCATTTTGTAAATGGCGTGATATCGGCCAGTTACGTAGTGACTACGCCTAACCAATAATTAATTTTATAAATTCAACGCCAAAATAATTGCTGTCTCAGTAATTATTTTGGCGTTTTGATTTAGAGAAACCCTGAATTAACATTACAAAAACTCCATTTCGTTATTTTTGCAGGGCTTCGCAGGAAGCAAGCCTTAAATAGAATAATATTCGCACAACAGCCGCTAAGAAGTGTTCCATAATAAATTTTGCAGACATACGGTATCGGGCGGGTGCTCAATCAATGCAGTGGGATACTGGCGGTTATTTACATTGATTTTGTGCTCAATATTTTCTACGTCTTTGGTACGGGCGCAAACTCCGGAAATTTCGAAAAAGGGTGATACAAAGCAGAGCGCCGATACAGCCCACAATGTAGTGATCGATCTTACAGCCAATACCGCCGTCCATCTGAAAACAGATACACTGGAATACGACAAGTTTATTGGCAATGCAGTTTTTATTCAGGGGCCAGATACGCTGTATTGCGACAGCCTGTATAAAAATACGGTGAGCAAAATGATTGAAGCTTTTGGCGATGTGAGACTGCGCCAGTCTGACGGCACCCATGCCGAAAGCCGCTACCTGCGCTACACTCCCGATAAGAAGCTGGCCTATATGCATGAAAATGTGACACTGACAGACGGCAACAACAATCTTAAAACCCAGGATCTGACTTACGATCTGGGTACAAAAACCGGCACCTACGATAACGGCGGCGTACTGAAAACAGATTCTACCATAGTAAACAGTGTGCAGGGTGAATACTTTGTACGGGAAAAAAGAGCGCGTTTTCGCAAAAAAGTGGTGATAACAGATGTGCGTTACCATATTGTGTCAGAAGACCTGGGGTATAATACGGAGAACAAAGTGGTGACACTATATGCCGAATCGGTTGTTACTACGGACAGCGGTAAATCGCAACTAAGATCGGCCGACGGTACTTATGACAGCCGTACTGGAGAAGCGCATTTCAGAGGGCATTCTTCGGCGATTAATGCCGAGCATTTTCTGGAGGGCGACAGTCTGTTTTATAACAAAATAACTGGCTATGGTTTTGCTCTGGGGCACGTGATATCGATAGACACCGTGCATCATTCGCGGCTTTTTTGCGATCGGGTGGAATATTACAAACTGAAGCGCACTATGTGGGCTACCGGCAAGCCGGTGCTGGAACAGGTAAATAAAAAAGATACTTTCTGGATGAGAGCAGATACCTTCTATTCCTATCCTGAGCCCAATTACAAGAGCCCTTCGCTGACAATCAGGATGACCCAAACCCATACAACCCCTGTACGAAAATCTCTTTTTGAACGGGGCTATTTTTTGTGGGACAAGGTGGATACAAGCGATGAAGAGCCAATCGTGCATGCAAAATGGAATCTGTGGTTTTTTGGGCTCGGAGCGCCAATACCCCCGCCGGAAAAGAAATATATTTTGACCAACGGTGAAAAAACCGACTTGTTTACAACCGTAAGCGCATTGAATGCACCAGTAGAGGCGGAACCGCGGGCTGATACCGGAAAATTGGCAAAAAAGAATAATGTAGCAAAAGGAAACCCTAAAAAGAAAGCGATATCTGGCAAAAAAGATGATATTCCCGGGAAGGATACGGTGGCCGCCGATACCACAGCTCCCCTGATTTTTATTGGTTATCATCACGTGCGTATATTTTCGGACTCGATGCAGGGCAAATGCGACAGTGTCAGTTATTCCCAGATGGACTCCACGATACGGATGATGTACAACCCCATCACGTGGTCGCATATGAGCCAGGTAACTGGCGACACTATTTTGCTGACAATGAACGATAGTGGCAAACTGAAGAATATGTACGTGCCCAACAATGCCTTTGTCGTATCGCAATCAGGCCCGGAAAAGGCTCAGCTATTCGACCAGATACAGGGCAAAACGCTGACTGCCTTTTTTGAAAAAAACGCCATCAATCATATTATTGTCGTACCCGATGCGCAAGCTATATACTACTCAAAGGACGGCAAGGGCGCTTATGTAGGCGAAAGCGAGTCGAAGAGCGATAAAATGACCATATTTTTCATCAACCAGCAAATAGATAAAATAATATTTGAGAATGATATTACCCAAACTCTTACGCCTCTGGAAAAAGTGAATATTGCCGAAGCCCGGCTGGGCAGATTTAAGTGGCTGAATAAGGAACGACCCAAGACAAAAGGTGAGTTGTTTGAGTGATGACCAGGGGTTTCCTTTGATACTTAAATGTTGCAATCAACTATTTATTGAATTGGAAACATCGATTGATAATCAGGGGATTTCCCGGCTTTTGGAGGCCGTAACCCCGGCCAGACGAAACATGACCTTTAGCTAAAAGGGGGGCTTAAACGAGGTGTTTTGGCGTTTAATAAAGGCGCTTTTAAATAGAGTTGACATAACAACGATCAACATCGGGTTCGGTTGGCAGCTCATGGCCTCAATTGATCTTTTTGTGGCAATTTTAAACTAACAGATTGAATTGCAGGCAGGCGTTCTTTTAATAATAAACCGCAGTTCATTATGTTATACTACTTTCCGTATACTATGTTTTAAAGTTGTAAAAAAAATATTTGCCATTCTGATCTATTTACATAAATTTGCAAAGAATCATTTTCCAATTGTTTTTTGTGTAATGGAAATTGTTTTATGTTTTTGATGCCCGATAGTTGTATTGTTGGGAATGTTTAGCCTTTCAGGTACATGTTTACAGCATGTATTTTTTTGATAAAGAATTAAAGCGATTAGAGATGGATTGTTTGAGTTTGTCATTAAGCTTAAATAGGATAGATGCTGAATAAGTATTGTTTTTGTGAGAACAGAGAATGCGTATACTCAATTAGTTGTCAAGGTGAAAATTAATAAGGTATACGAAATGAAGCGAATTGGGGACTTGCCGACACTCGCGTGAGCCCTGATGAATTGTCGGGATAATATGTTATTATAATTAATTTTTTGCATAAATAAAGTTGATATTATGGAATTAAAATTTGAACAGGCTGTTGAACTTTTAGAAATAACCGACATTTCTAAAATTAAAATTGAAGATTTACCTCAAATTGAAAAGAAAGCGAAAAAAAGATGGCATCCGGACAAAGTGGCGCAACTACAGGATCCTGTTTTGACGCAGGAGTACACTGTAAAGTTTCAGCAAATTGAAACTGCCAGCCAAATGATACGCGCCTTTTTAAGTGGCACTTATGAGGCCGGTGAGGCTTTTGCTAGTTCATCAAAACACTATGAACATGTAGAACCCGAGGAAATAATAAGATCAAATGCAGCAAATATTCAAAATACACTAAAAGATCTATGGAGTTTGATTAAAGAGAAGAAATATAAGTGGGGCTTAAAAGAAGTATTATTAAGCGAAGGTTATAGGCTAAAAGATCTACTCACGGTAGATTTCAAAGAAGACTTAGCAATTCTCTCGGTGGTTTCTTTTTTCTACGGATTGCTTTTTTTAGGCATAGTTTCAATGATTGCAAGAGCAATAAATCCTGTTTTAGGATCGATTGTTGAAATTGTTTGGGCTGTGCAGGCTCTTGCCTGTGTGACTGGATTTGCCCCCCTATCACGCTTTTGGCTACCCGAATCAGTACAGGAAATTGTGATTAAACTAATAAATTTCGGCCTTATATTTTATAATTGGGCAGAAGAAAAAGGTCAGAATACTAACAATGTTTGGGTAATGCTACTGATAAGGCTGCCGGTATTGTTTGCCCGGCTGATAAAGTACCTTATTATGTGGCCACTTTATGAAATCGCAAAATTGATAGTGGGTGAAAAGTTAGTGGGTGTGGTAAAGCAAAATGTGAATTACTATGCCGATGTGGCTGAATGGTATATTGACGAGTTAATTTCAAAAAATTCCAATGAAATGACAAGCGACGAATTGTTTCACTTGTCATACATATATTCAGAGCTAAGTGATATAAAACAGCATATCTGATACAAACAACAGGATTAATAAATTAATAAACTATATGTATGGCAAAGGGTCTCAATCAGGATAGCAGAGAAACGGTTTACAAATGGGTTGATAAAGGATATTCTGGTGAATCGATCCGAAAATTTATTGATGAGCATGTTAGGTCAAGTGATTGGGACTATAGTAAAAACAAGGCACTTGTGGCGTATATGAACGAAAGAGGGTATACTGACACAGCAAGATGCCTTAGTAGATGGATAGATTAAGATATGTCAGACCGTTGGGGAGCGGCGCAACTATTATTTAGTCTATGCTCTATCTGTAATTCACTGGATAGTTTTGTGCAGTCGCTTTTACTAATAACATGTGATATCCCTCACTGCCTCCCGATTTTCGGGACAGTCAATTCTTTTAAAAAGGGAGGTGAATTATAAAAGTTGTGTCAATTAAGGTTGTATGTTTTTATGTCGCGTTTAGTAAAATATCTCGTCAATAAACTACATAAATTAATAATAATTAAAATATTATCATTATGTTATCCGAATAGCGACCAGCTTAATTTTTTCTCCATGTCTTTGTTTTTCAAAGCCGGGTTAAGTTCAATAGCTTTATAATAGTGAAATTTGGCATTCTTTTTGTCTGAAAAAGAATACAATGTAATTACGGCATAATTGAAATGCCCCTCAGCAAAGTCAGGATTGATAAGTATAGATTGTTCGAAATGGAATTTAGCCTTTTCGGGGTTTTCATTATTCAGATTCAAAAGTCCCAAGATGTAGTGTGCCTGCAAGTTGTTATTGTTTCGTTCCAACGCCTTGTTGCAATATGTTTGAGTATTAATATAGTCTTTTTCATGATCGTATAATATGCTGGCAAAAGTACTGTTAGCTTCAGAAAAATCAGGTGCAATTTGCAGTGCGGCTTCGCAATGTCTTTTTGCTTTTACATAATCATTATTAAGTAGGCATATTAATGCTAAGGCGTGATGTGCCCTGGGATTATTCTTGTTTAATGTCAGAGCCAGATCACAGTGCTTTTTTGCATTGATAGTATCTTTATAACCATCTAATAATACTCCGGCATACATACTATGGCATTCAGAAGTGTCCGGACTGAGATTAAGAGCAATCTCACAATGTTTTAATGCATTTGTATAGTCTTTATTTACATAACTTAAAAGCCCGCCATAGCACATATGGGCATAATAATTGTTTTCATTATTCTGTAACGCAATTTCAAAATGATGTTTTGCTCCCGCAAAATCCTGATCAATTTCAAAAAGAATGGCCCCATAAATACTATTTGCTTCAGAACTACCAGAGTTAATAGAAAGTGCTTTCTCCAGATACATTTTGGCTTTACTATAATCTTTGTCAAATTCGCCGATGCAGGCGCCGTACATCAACAATGCGAAATACGAATCAGGATTGATACTTAAAGCGCGTTCAAAGTGATATTTAGCATTGATAATATCAATGTATGAAACTGATAGCAAGGAGCCTAACATGTAATGCGCTTCTTCGTAATCAGGATTTATTCTAATTGCAGCTTCGTAATGCTTTTTTGCTTTCTCGTATTCGCCTGTTTTCGTATGCAATAACCTGGCGTAGAAATAATTTGCATAGGCATGATTTGGGTTTAATCGCATAGTTTCGAGATAGTGATATTTAGCTTTTTCCAGATCATCATAGGCATCGTCCATCAACCAGGCGTAGTCATAGTGTACCTTTGAGTAATTAGGGTCGATTTCGAGAGCCTCCTCATAAATTAATTTCGCATTTTCATAGTCGCCTATTTTGTCATGCAGCAACCAGCCCAAAGAGGTCCTTGCTGCGTTGTGGTAGTTGTCTATTCTAAAAGTTTCCTTATAGTGGTATATTGCATTATCATAATCCTGATAAATATCCTCCAGTAAATAAGCATAATCATAATGTGCCCTTACATAAATAGGATTTATTCTAAGCGATTCCTGGTAATGCAGCTTGGCTTTGTCATAATCTTTTATTACATACTCTAAAAAATAGGCGTATCGCGCATGAGCAATAAAATTGGCCGGTTCTACTTCGATTGCTTTCTCCAGATATATTTTTGCTGCTTCTGTGTCTTTAAAATACGCATGTAGTAATTTGCCAAAATCATAATATCGTCTTGCAGATGTTGCATTTTCGGCTATGTATTTTGGGAAGTTCTCTTTAGCCAGCCCGTAATAAGGTCCCGCGGCTGCCGTATCTACCAAAGTATATTCAAAATATACACCAAAATGGTAATTAGCCAGAGCGTTCGTGTTATTTATTTCCAAAGCCTTGCGATAATGATATTCTGCTTTCAGATTGTTTTTCAACACTACCTCAAGAAGAATAGCATAGTCTACATAAGCCTCAATGAATTCGGGATTTAATTCAATTGCTTTTTCATAATGATATTTTGCCAAATCGTATTTCCTCAGACAAACATCCAGATAAAAAGCGAATTCATAATGCAATTTTGCATCATTAGGGTTTGCTCCCAAACGGATCCTGTATTTTTCAATTATTATTTCCTGTTCATTCCAAAATTGTCTGGTTGCTGGATTAGCAGCACCTGGCTGCTCAGCAAGATTTCTGAGTATCTTATTTGTTATAGATACTTTTTTTTCTGTCTTAATGAGGCCACCGAAAACCTCAACTAAACTGTTGTTGACCATGTGCTCTAGTTACTATTTTCTAAAAAAAATAATTCATTCAACAATTGTCTTTTTGCATCCATAAAATAATCATCCCAATTGCTGATTTCTTTAATGAGTTTATATGTTTCTGTTTGTCTTAATTCCTGAATATTATTTTCAGTTTCGCTAATTACGAATTTCCAATGTTTTATCTCTATCAACAATTCTTCTGCAACCATAACAATTTCACTTTTTAATATAAATGGTTTGTCGGTCTCAATGTATTCATATATCTTATTTATTGTCTCTAAGTCGTTGTTGTTCATAGCAAATTTTGCTTTAATAAAGATTTCGGTAGCCCGGTCTTTGTATTTTGCATCTACTTTGTCCGGGTGGGCAAGTGCGGCAATTTTTCTGAATTTTCTTTTAATTTCAATTCTTTGTTCTTCCTTCAAAACAAAGAGTGGTTTCTCAACTACCCGCTCATGTTGGCCTCTATATTCATCGTCTTCAGCCTTTGCCTCAAAAAACTCTTGCTGCGCTGCCTCGTTGGCAGGTTGCCCCGAAGCTTTAAATTCTGCTATCCTGGTCTTTTTTTCAAAAATCCCTGATACTATTTCCCCGAGTTCCGAAGTATGTCTTATCTGAAACTCATAAATTGTTTTCTCAATGTCATTCAAGGTTACTTCCAATAAATTAATTTTTAAAGAAAGAGCAGTTATTTCTTTCTTCAAAATCTCAATTCCCGGATTTATCCATTTTTCTATCATTGCAAGCCAGCGATCAATGAGGTATTACATTCTTAAAATTTTTAACTTCATTTTTTAGTTTGTCTGAAAGTTCGGCTTCTTCAACGATACTTCCATCTATCAGTTGCATTTTGATGCTACCGGTATCCGAAAAAATAAATTTGTAACCAGGTCTGCACTGCTTAATTCTGAGCATAAGTGCCCTGATCCCACAAAAAAAACCTTTTTCTTTTGTAGATCGGAAAACAAAATGTGAACAGGATTCTTTAAACAGGCAACTTCTTCTGAGCTCTACTGGAACTAACCAATATACCCTTATTGCCAATAAAATTATCCATTTCATTTTCTGAAAACCAGCACCATTACTGATGTCACTCCACCGGGTTTTGCACCAAATCCAAAACATCCGCTAGTACCTTCAACTACAGTATCAATGTTGCCGCAACTAACAAATTCCCATCCTGCTGTTGCTTCCTGCTGAATGGCAGATTGTACCAGTTGGGCTACCTCGCCCATTGTGCCTTTGTTTTTTACTTGTGCTGTAAAAGGAACGACTTTGTAATTCATAATTGTTAAGTTTAATAAAAATGATAAATAAAAATGATAGGCGAATTTATAAAATGATTTTCATTTTTCAAAAAAGTTTTGCAAAAATCATTTTATCATGATTTATCCGCGCTTTTTGAAAAAAAAGCTATCAATCATATCATTGTAGTACCCGATTCACAAGCTATATACTACTCCAAGGACGGCATGGGGGCTTATATATGCGAAAGCGAGACGAAGAGCGAGAAAATGACCATTTTTTATAGACCAGCAAAAAGAAAAAATAATAAATGACTATCGGGTTAACTGAACCAAACCAAAAAGGTGACAGATTGGCACGTCCCTTCAATAAAGTTTTAAATAATCTCACACATGATGAAACGAATGAACTTTTACTTGAAATTGACAATGATCTTTCTAAATTACAGGATGAAATAAATGACAGGATAAATGATTTTATTTCAAATCATAAGTATGCAGGAAATCTTGAGATAATTGCTTTAGATAAAACCATTTTGAAGATAAAAGATAGGAACGAAAGAAGCATCAGAATAGGTCAGATGGACGGTATTAGTCCCGGATACTTTGAACGTGATAAACGTCAACAATACGTATTCTTAACACCACAATTGTGGTGTTTTGATGAAGATGGTACTCCCGGTCGCGGTCAAGGAATGCACATTATTCGATTCTAAAATTGATGTAAGAATCAAAGTCGTAAGGGATACAATTTAGTGGCATGAATAAATATATTGGTAGTATATCATTATTTTCAAATCGTATATATGCAAAATATTCATTGTTTTGTTCGCTTGAAGGCTTGGATATAATGTCCAACACCTTTAATTTTTCATCAGATTTCTCATTAAATCGGTATGAACCACCAATTACATAATGATAATCTTGTTTTATTTTACCTATTTGTTCAATAGTTAGGTATTTCTTTTGTTCATTATTTATCATATCTGCCAATTTTTCGGCAAGATACAAATTAGGTTCAGTTAAACCGATAGTCAATAAATAATATTTGAGAATGATATTAATCAAACCCTTACACCTCTGGAAAAAGTGAATATTGCCGAAGCCCGG
>Ga0007855_1000535_pt1 | contig 11928 bp, 14 predicted proteins | sample CryBogCBH01Aug08_FD_71230 | JGI IMG/M metagenome (GOLD analysis project Ga0007855, IMG submission 71230) | Freshwater microbial communities from Crystal Bog, Wisconsin, USA - CBH01Aug08 | ecosystem: Environmental > Aquatic > Freshwater > Lake | place: Crystal Bog, Wisconsin, USA | collected...
TAATTAATGTTCACTGTCGCGTCGACGCCGTTGGAACCGCCGGACGGCGATGCCCGCCCACACCACCTCTACGGCGGCGAAGGGCCACGCGTGGGCGGCGACACCGTAAGCCGCCGACAGCAGGCAGCCCGCCGCGAACGCCAGCGTGAAGCGAGGTCCTCGCGATTCCAGTGCGTACATCGCGAGCATGAAACTCAACGCGGCCACGCCGGCAATGGTGAGCACGAAAGGAACCTCGAGTTCTACGAAAGTGGCGCGTGGCGCTCTAGTGGTCGTCGTGATCGAACGTTATTTTCCCTCGCGGTCGCAAGCGACTTTCGATGGCTTCTCTCGCTCCCGAAAAGATCACCACAGCCAGGGCGATAAGGCACAACCCAAAGAAGATGATGCCCACTACGTGGAGCGTGGTGTTGTGCTCCAACATGTGCATGAACGACGGGTCCGGTTTGGTGTTGCCCGCATGCCCGTTCGGACTGAGCGTCGGAACGGAGTTGGACGGCATCAGGGGAAGGTAGCACGAGGCATTCTCGCGGCCCGGATCTGACGATGTCGATTGCCCAAGGGCGTGAGGTGATTAGGACTCGTTCAGGACAAATTTGATGGCGCCTGCACCCATCGAGCTCTCGCGTCCGCGAAGGCGATTCCAGAGGTTGCGTGGAGCAATGGTGAGGTACCACCCAATTCGGTACTTTCTCTTGATCAACTCCTGAACGCGCAAGGCACGCGCCTCGTCAAGAACCACGGCGGTTCCCGGCAGACGGGTGGCGCCGTCACTCACCCGACCACGAATATCTGACACGCTCACAACTACGTCCGCTCGACGTTGGATTCTTTTGACCTTAAAGGAGCCGGTATCCGTCGTGAAGGCGTACCCGTCTTCAAATGACGTCACCCACGTCGGCGTCGATACGAGCGAACCATCCTTTTTGAATGAACCAAAAGCAATGTATTTTGCGCCATCAATTTCCGTCGTCATGCTCAACTCCTTGTCTACGTACGCGATTGTGTCACGGCGCCGCCGGGCTCTCAGGATCGCCGATGCCAATAAGTTCGAACAGAGCCTGGCGAAGAGCCGGTGAAGCAGTCGCGTTCGCCATTTCCAGCAATGCCGTCTCGGCGATGGCGGCGACGATGAGTGGTGCGAGGAGGTTGACGTCACGCCAACCGACCACGGCGAGATCGTGCTCCATCTGTTGAGCAAATCGACGGTTCGATGCCGCTACGGCCTCGGCGAGGTCCGCGTCGGCTCGTGCGTCAAAGAGAAAACTCTTTGTATCAGCGTTGTCCACGCAAAAGTCGAGGTACAGAACGATGCCGTGACGAAGGCGCTCTCGTCCGGGGACAACTTCGGTGGAGAGCGCGGCAAGTTGCGCGGCGAACTGTTCGTGAAAATGTGAGTGAAGGGCGTGCACGTAGTCGCGGCGAGTGGGGAAGTGGTGAAAGAACGCACCCTTGCTCATGGACGCTTCCGCGACGACCGCATTGGCGGACAGCTTGCTAATTCCAGGTCCATTTTCGGTTCGCAACAAACGTCGTCCGGCCTCTAGGAGGGCCGTGCGACCGGGTTCCGCGGGCCTCGCCATCAGCGGTGCCGCCACGAGTGCGACTCGTCACACAGGGATGCGAGAAATGGTCCGACCACCGCGAGCCAATCTTCAGGGGTTTCGGCGTACGGTTCGTGGCCGCTCGCAAAGCGGTGCATCGGTACGCTGAGCCAGGCGGACGCCGCACGCCCGTCGGTCCACACGGGCAAGACCGGATCCCAGGTGCCCCAGGTCAGGAGGACGGGAGTGTTGGGGGTCGTGCTGTCGCGCAGATCGTGACCAGGTTCACCAAAACTCCTCCAGACGGCGGCGAAGACGGACCGTTGGGCAGCCTGGCGACCGACAAGGGATGCTTCGTGGAGTGCGTTGCGGGTCACCGCGTTACGACGCCGCAGGTAGAGCGACGCAAGAGGACGAGCGGCGAACGCAGCGACTCGTTCACGACCGAGGGTGCGACACGCGAAGGACGACATGTCATTGAGCGATGTGAAGCCCCCCGGCGCGACGAGGACGAGACCAGCGATGAGTTCAGGATGGTGTTGAGCCGCCACGATGGCGGCGAAGCCACCCACGCTGCTGCCGACGAGGACAAAGGGCCCCCAACCATGGTCGCGGGCGAGCGCCCTCAGGATTTCGGGAAGAACGTCGCGATACGAAAGTGCGCCGCGAAAATTCGTCGTGTCTTTGAGCGCACTTTGGCCGTAACCCGGCCAATCAACGCAGATGACGCGGAAGTGTTCCGACAAGGGCGTCACGACCGCGTCAAAATCTCGCGACGAACCCGGGTTGGCGTGGAGAAGGACCACGCTCGGCCCCGTACCACGAACGTAGATCGCGACGTCCCCGAGGGAGGTCGTCACCATGGTCTCCATGCTCTGCGTCATGATCGGAGAATAACCGACCGCTCGGTCGGTTACGAATCAATGAGGGGCGCAATGGCCTTTGTCGTTGAGAGCACGACGGATTTATGCGAGGCGCCGAAAGTACTCACCACGTTCGTGACGACAGTACGGGGACTGGTCTTCACCTCCAACAACGTTCAAGTCAGACTTGAGCGTCCTTGGAGGTGGCGGGAATCGAACCCGCGTCCATCGGCTTCGCGATTGGCCTTCTCCGAGCGCAGCCGACAGGGGATTTTCGAGACTCTCGCTGTTGTCAGCGCCGGCGACAGTCCTTAGTCAGATTGGTTGTCCCACCATGTCGTCTAACGCAACGTGGCGGTAAGCCCTACTTTATGGCGCCCGAAAACTAATCCGTAGGACTGGGACTAGATGGACGTCGCTGCACTAGGCAGCGAGCGCAAGCTGAGGCTTGGCGTTTATTTTTGGTTCCGGCTCTTTAACGTGGCTCCGGAGACCACGGCTCGCTTCTCCAACCTTGATGACCAATGTCGAGACCAATCACCCCCTCGTGTACACCATTGCGGTGACGAGATCAGTGTAGTGGCCTGCTCGCGAGAGCGAAATGGCGACGTCAGCCAAACTTCTCGATGTTCCGCACCACGCGCGCCATCTCCCGATCGGCGTCACGTTTCGCGATCTCTTGGCGACGGTCGTGCAACTTGCGGCCTCGCGCTACGGCGATTTCCACCTTGGCGCGACCGTCCTTGAAGTACAGCTTGAGCGGAATCAAGGTGAGCGGTTGCGCTCGGGTCTTGCCTAAGAGTTCGTCGACCTCGCGTCGGTGAACCAGCAGTTTTCGCTTGCGATCTGGGTCGTGGCTTCCAAATCCCACCGCAAACTTCCACGGCGGAATGTGCGTGGCAAACAGCCATAATTCGCCATCGTCAACTCGGGCGTACCCGTCGGCAATTTGTGCTTTTCCTTCGCGCAGTGACTTCACTTCGCTACCGGTCAGGACGATGCCGCACTCCACCGTCTCTAGAATTTCAAAGTCGTGACGGGCACGACGATTGGAGGCGACAACTCGGTCGCTCTTGGCCGCGTCGGCCTTGGCGCGCTCGCGGCGCTCCTTCATCTGCTTGGCTCGAGCCACGATCGGAAGCGTAGCCACCCCAGTGGTCGATCACGCCACGATTACTAGGGTGGCGATGTGCTGCAGCTCACGAGTACTCAGCGAGACACCTTGATTGCCACGTGCGTGCGAGCGCTCCCGCACGAAGGCTGCGGACTACTGATCGGAACGCCCGACGGCGTGGTCGCCGCAGTAGTCCCGACGACGAACGTCGCGGAGTCAGCGCGCGTGTACGAAATCGATCCCCGCGAGATGCTGCGCGCGACTCGCGAGGCGAGCGCCGAGGGCCATGACATCATCGGTGTTTTTCACTCCCACACACACTCTGACGCGTATCCGAGCCCGACGGATGTGCGCCAGGCTCCTGATCCCGAGTGGCACTACGTGCTCGTTTCGTTTCGCCTCGTGCCCACGGTGCTGCGGAGCTATCGGATCATGAACGGCGAGGTGCGTGAAGAGTCAATTGAGGTTCGAGAGGGCTAGTGCGGGTACGGCGGCGCCCGCCGACCAACGTTCCCGAGGGCACATGATTCACGGGAATCCCGCGAGAGTTGTTGCGCCGGTGTCCACCTAATCTGTGGTGATGAGCACCAAAATGCCGGCCCTCTTCGTCGGACACGGAAATCCCATGAACGCCATCGAGCCCAATCGCTTCGGTGACGCGTGGGAGGAGTTGGGACGTCGGATCGGCCAACCGAAGGCAATCGTGTGCATTTCTGCACATTGGTTTATTGCCGCCACCGCGGTGACGGCAATGGAGCGACCGAGGACGATCCACGACTTTTATGGATTTCCTCAACAACTCTTTGACGTGGAGTATCCCGCTCCGGGATCACCCGAACTGGCGGACGCGATCATTGAGACGGTGAAGCCCACGTGGTGTGGTCGTGACGAAGACAGTTGGGGACTCGATCACGGCACCTGGTCGGTCCTTAACCGGATGTACCCGGCCGCCGACGTTCCCGTGGTCCAGATCAGTGTTGATGCCTCAAAGTCAATTGAGTATCACGTCGGTCTCGGTGCGCAGTTAGCGCCACTGCGAGAGCAAGGTGTCCTGATCATCGCTAGCGGCAACATCGTGCACAATCTTCGACTGATCCAGTGGCAAATGGAAGAGTCAGGGTTTGATTGGGCCCATGATTTTGACGACAGTGCGAGAGAGATCTTGACGCACGACCCCTCATCTTTTGCGCGACTCGAAGAACACGGCGCCTACCGAGCGGCGTCGCCGACACCGGATCACTTCTGGCCCGCGGCGTACCTGGCTGGCGTGGCGACGGCGGCGGGTGAGACGTGCGAAGTCGTCATCGAAGGGTACGTGGCGGGCTCCTTGTCGATGACGAGTTACGCGACCGGTTTACCCCCAGCGGCGTGAGCCAGTGCTGAGCGTGCACGAAGTTTGAAATTTCTGTCATCCAGGGCGTCGGCGTCGAATATTTGTCACGTTCGCGTCACCGACAACGAACCAAAAGTCCACCCCGCCGAGGTTCAGGGCGATACGGACTGAATTACTTGCTCTTATGGCATGGAACTGAAAGAATCAAGCATCTTTCTGCAAAGGCAGTTGCGTCCTAGACCCTGGGGGTTGTGAGTGTTCCGAATAGTTTCGAACTCTGCTGTGCGGCGCGTTGTTGCGGCCGCCATGGTCTCACTGAGCGCGGTCGCTGTCGCGTCCGTCGCCGGCGCCGCCACCGTGACGGCGAGCTTTACGCCGTCCACCATGACGGCGGCGGGAGGCCTGCTCACGGTGAACTACACCATGCCGACCGGTGTGAAGAGTTGTGCCATCTCCGTGGCGCCTCCGGGGCCAATTGTGCCGACGTGCGTGGTCACGGCGGGTAGCCAGAGCGCCACTTTTCTCGTACCTCCGAACACCGGCGGCTCGACCCAGACGTACGACTTCACGCTGAGCGGCGTCTTTAGTGGAGGCTCCAATATTGGTGGATCGAGTTTCTCGACGTCCCAAAATGTGAACGTGTCACCGTCGGCGTCGAACACCTACGTGGCCCTTGGTGATTCGTTGGCCTCCGGTGACGGTAATGGAGGTTCGGGCTGGGTGGACTACAGCGGTGCGGCCTCGGGAACGGGCACGGCGAATAGCACGTGTCACCGTTCTTCGTCGGCCTACCCGAAGCTCGTGAGCTCGTGGCTCGCCGCTACACCTTCTTTACTGCTGCCCTCCTTGAACCTTTCATACGTTGCGTGTGCGGGAGCCACCACCACGAACCTGTGGTCGGGGAGTCCGGCGCTGAAGGCGGGTCTCACGGGCGGTGGAGAGAACAACTTCGATAACGGTGAGTCGCCGCAGTTGAACGACACGGCGGAGCTTGCGAATGCTCGCATAGTGACTTTGAGCGTCGGCGGCGATGACGTGCGCTACCAGGCAATCGTGGACGCGTGTCTGGCGGTGTCGCTCGGCGAAACTCCCGCGAGTTTTGCGCTGGCGAAGATTGTGGCGCCCGGTATTGGTCTTTCGACTTTGGCGTTCTATCGCCAGGGCAAAGCGGTGTGTTCCAAGACTTCGACCGCCCCGGCAGTGAAGAACCTGACGAGCAACATCGCAAAGTTGCAGGCCGTGCTCGTGTCAACCTTCCAGCGTGTGCAGACCGAAGCACCGAAGGCGCACATCTTTGTGACGGGCTATCCGGACTTGCTCCCTAAGACGCCTTCGGCGGCGAATATCCGCAACGGCTGTGGTGGGATCAGCGGCAGTCTTCTGCCATTCATTTCGGGAATCGCTCCCGCGCTGAACACGGTGGTCCAGAAGGCAGCGGCCAGCGCGGGCGTAACGTTCGTGGACCCCAACGCCGGCGCCAACTCATTCCTGGGCTCGGGCGGGCACACGTTGTGTGACGCCAACTCGTGGTTCTTTGGGCTCAACACCTCGTCGCACGGAACCGACAACTTGGGCAGCTTGCTGCCGACGTCGGCCGGCCAACAACATGTGGCGCTGGCGACCGAAGCGTCCATCAACGCGGTGATTACGGCGGCGAACGCACAGTCCAAGGCCGTGACGTCAGTGGTGTCTGATGGACATGGATACTGTGCGCTCGTTCAGAGCGGAGCGGTGAAGTGTTGGGGTCGCGGACTATACGGCGAACTCGGCAATGGGAAGTTCTATCCGACCGGCAACCAAGGTTCGGCAGTTCCGGTGACGGTGGTGTCGACCAGTGGCACGGGCACGTTGACCGGCGTAGCCAGCATCGCCAGTAACGGATCTGGTTTCGGCGAGGGATACTGTGCGCTTCTCACCTCCGGCGGCGTGGATTGTTGGGGTTACGGTGGCAACGGCCAGTTGGGCAATGGACACACGTACACCGGATCGAGCGCTGGTTCAGCCGTTCCGGTTCCCGTCGTGGACACCAACGGGACGGGAACTTTGTCCGGAGTCTCGAGTTTGGCCAGTGACGGCGGCGGCTACTGCGCGGTTCTCACCTCCGGCGGCGTCGACTGCTGGGGAGAAGGACAGGTCGGTGAACTTGGTGACGGCAAGTCCGTGTTGTCCAACATTCCGGTACCGGTAGTTGATGTGACCGGTTCGGGCACCTTGACCGGCGTCGACAGTGTGACGAGCGACGGCACGACTAGTGGTGAGGGCTACTGCGCACTGCTGACCTCGGGTGGCGTTGACTGCTGGGGATTTGGCGCAAGTGGCCAGCTCGGAAATGGTGCGGCACTGCCTACTGGTACTCAAAGTTCATCGATTCCCGTGACAGTCGTCGACACCTCGGGCGGCGGTTCACTGACAGGCGTCACGAGCTTGGTGAGTGACGGTGGCGGCTACTGCGCCGTTCTTACGTCCACTGGCGTTGACTGTTGGGGCCAGGGTCAAGACGGCGAGTTGGGTAACGGCGTTTCTACGGAAACCGCTACACCGACACCCGTGTCGAGTCGCACGGGAAGCGGCACCTTGACGGGTGTCGTGAGTGTGGCGAGTGCGGACAACGGCGATGGCTACTGCGCGTTGCTCGTTTCCGGCGGCGTGGACTGTTGGGGATGGGGCGCGAGCGGACAACTCGGTAACGGTCACTTCTACCCGTGGGGCAACCAGGGCTCATCAATCCCGGTCGCGGTCGTTGGTGCGACTGGTTTTGGAACCTTGGGTGGCGTGAGTTCGTTGGCTAGCGATGGCACGGGCTACTGCGCCACGTTGACGTCCGGTGGCGTGAATTGTTGGGGAGCCGGATTCTGGGGTCAAACCGGAACCGGATCGGTGAGCTACTCGGACATCCCGCAGAACGTCGTGACGACTTCGGGTTCGGGAACTCTGGGCGGTGTCACGAGTGTCGTCAGCGGCACGGAAGGGTACTGCGCACTCCTCGCCTCTGGTGATGTCAACTGTTGGGGCCGTGGACTTAATGGTGAATTGGGTAACGGCGTGTTCTACACGTCGGGTTACACCGGTTCGGCGACACCAGTACTCGTCGAATAATTTCGACCCACAAGGCCCCCGGTTCGTTCTCGAACCGGGGGCCTTGTGCTGTGCGGAGCATGGTTCGCACAGCACAAGAGATCGCGTGTCCGTGTCCGTGTCCGTGCCCGAGCGTGATGCGTGACTATCGGCCCTATTTTCCTCGTTTGAAAAACCGCGTGAGGGGTTAGGTTCGAAAGTAGCGAAGGGAGCGATCATGACTGCAATCGAACATCTCAACAACCATCATCGCGACACGTTGATCAAGATCTTTCAGCACCCCACGAGCCACAACATTGAGTGGCACAGCGTCCTCAGCCTCCTCGAGGCAGTGGGCACCGTCGAAGAGCGTCACGAGGACAAGTTCCACGTCGATCTCGACGGCGAGCACCACATCTTTATGCGGCCCAAGCACAAGGACGTTGATGTCCAACAGGTCTTGAATCTCCGCCACGCGTTAACTGATGCGGGTATTACTCCCGAGTCTCTGAGTTAGTCGGCGAGAGCTGCGAGAGCGGCGAGCACAATCACGAAGCCGCGGGTGTCACCAATCAGTCCCACCTGCATCTTGTTCATCATGTAACTAATGGTGAGTCCGCTTTCTTGATCCATCACGATGATCGATCCGCCGAATCCTCCCCAGAAGCAGGCACTCGGCCCCAACGGTACGGTCTCGTTACCGAGTCCGTACCCGGCGCCCCCGAATCGCATCGGCAGAGCCAGAACGAGGTCGGGGCCTTCTATTTCGGTGCGGAACACCCGATCTACCGTTTCGGGCCGTAGGAACCTGCGACCCATCGCTTCACCACGGTTGGTAATGATGGACTGCAAGAGAGCGACCGAGCGAGCGTTACCGTGTCCATTCGCGGCAGGAATTTCCGCAGCTCGCCACCAGCGGTGGTGTGGCGCACTGCCGTCAAGCGGCGGCGATGAGAGGGAACGAACCAGGATGGAATTTTGGTCCAATGAACTCATGTCAGGAAGAGGCGGCGCAATCACGAGGGAGACGCGAGCTTCCTCAGATTCCGGAAGACCAATGAAGAAATCGGCGCCGAGAGGCTCGGCAAATTCCGTCCGAAAGAAGGTCCCGATGCTCACGCCAGTAATACGACGCACTACTTCGCCAATGAGATAGCCCTGCGTCACGGCGTGGTATCCCGATTGTGTGCCGGGTTCCCACCAAGGTTCCTGGGCCGCCAGGGCCTCGACGCAGAGATCCCAGTCCGCGAGATCTTCGGGGCGCCGGTGTGCCGCAAACCCGGACAATCCCGCGGTGTGGGCGAGGAGGTGTCGAATCAGGACTCCCGATTTTCCGTTCGCGGCAAATTCGGGCCAATAGCGAGCGACGGGCGCGTCAAAATCGAGCAGCCCCCGATCGAGGAGCAAGAGCGCACACAGGAATGTCATGGTCTTAGTGGTGGACCACACGTTGACGAGCGTGTCGTCTCGCCACGGCGCATTGCTCGCAACGTCCGCCTGCCCTCCCCAAATATCGACAACGAGTTCGTCGTGGTGACGAATTGAAATTGAGGCGCCGATGTCCCCACCCGTCGCCAAACTGGCTTCGAGAACATCGCGCACTCCGGCGAAGCGATCCGTGGTGAAGCCTTGCGTCAGTGACATGCCACTCCTTGTTCGTGAGGAACCCTATCCTCGCTCGCTTCTTACACTCGTGTATTCGCGCATTGTCATTCGGTCGAATCACGTTGCGCGCGCAACTGTGAGAACCGATCACCTGCGACGCGCGTGCGATTGTACGGCGAGGCGATCCACGTCGCGGTGGCGCGAACTCGTTCGAGGAGGGAGGCAATGTCGTGTAAATCCACGGTTTTTGGGGAATCGCCCTCTAGGCTCATCGTGAAACTTCGTCCTTACAAAGGACGTCCTGAGGAGTGTGATGTCGGATAGTTGGCGCTTCGCCCTTATCGCGGTGGGGGCTGCCCTTATTTTGGGCGCCTTCGTCTGGCGATTCGTGCGGAGTTCCCGCGGCTCCAAGCAACTGTCACGCGCTCTGCGCGATCCTGACCCCTTAGTTCGTCGGGCCGCAATTGAGGTCATGAGCGAGCGAGGTATTGGCGACTACGCCTCAGCTCTGCGCCCTCTGGTGAATGCCGAGCCGGACGCGAGCGTTCTCGATGCGCTGGCTCTCGCCATCACGAGAAATCAGTGGGAGCCCGCCGATAATCGAAAGTTGGTCGAACTGCGACTCTGGGCGAAGGCCCGCAATGAAGCCGCCGAGCTGCGTGAGGATGCGGCCGCGAAGGAAACAGTCGCGGTACCGGTGGTCGACGTCGCAGCGCCACCCGTTGCCGTTCTCGCGCCCGTGGCCGCTATCGAGCCGGTACCACCGGTGAACGTGGTGGCACCTGTTCCGGTTCCTGCCGTCGACACGTCTTCGATGCTTGCTGACGCACAACGCGAAGCCGACCTCATTGTGGAACGTGCGCGAGCCACCGCTCGCGCGATTGAAGCCGCCGCGCGCGCGGAGCGCGTCCAAGTCCTCGAAAAGGCGTACGCGGAAGTTGAGCAGTTGATCGCGGTGAGTCGAGATGGTCACAACGCGGTTCTCGCGGACGCTCGCACCTTGCTCGACAAGTTCTTGAGTGGCGACAGTGATCTCAGTGAGGATCCACGAACGCACTCGGGCCAAATCGAGATTCACGAAATTCCACGACTTGACGTCGATGAGGATGACGACGATGACGAATCGGCACACGATGACGAACAGCGCGTCGTCATTGTCATTCGTCAAGAGCCGTCGACGAAAAAGAAAAAGAAGTAACGCTGACTTAGCGACGAAGAAGGTCACTCAGCTCAGCAATAGCGTCGACCACGTTCTCCGATTGGCGCCAGGGCGTGAGATTTCCCTCGACGTTTGCGTATTCACCCGTGCGGACTCGATACGCCCTGATGCCCACGCCGTGCGCGCCGAGAACGTCCTTGTCAGGACGATCTCCGACGTAGACGACGTGCGATGGCGGAAGGTGGAGAGCCTCGAGAGCACGGAGGAACGGGACGGGCGACGGCTTGCGAAATTCTCGTCCCGCTTCGTCGGACAGCACGACGACGTCGAAACTGTCCGTGAGACCGAGAGCGGCAATCTTCGCTCGCTGAATATCCACGTCGCCGTCGGTGATGAGACCAATGGGGACCGCCGTTCGCAGGCGCGAGAGAGATTCACGCACGCCGGGAAGAAGGTCTAACGAGACGGGTCGGAAGGACTTGAATACATCGACCAGGCGCGCGATCGAGACATCGGGAGCGAGTTCCGCTACTGCGCGATCGATAATGCCGCCCTTGTCGGAACCCAAGTTACTGAAATGGGTGAGGCGCTCTACCCAGCTCGCAGAGTCGACAGTGCTGAGCTGTGACGCCTCGTCCGCCACCACGTTCCACGCGGCATCAAGGAACGTCTTTTGCAAATACAGGGTGTCGTCTAAATCGAATACCACCGCGTGTATGGGGTCGCTCACGTCGGTCGCCACTCGGTGAGGTCGGGTTCGACGATCGGCAGGAGAGAGAGGACGTTGGGGTCCTCGAGGGCGTCGGCGACGCGCTCGGCGGTATCGCCATCGCCATAAGGGCAGGGTGCCTCGACGATGCGCGTCAAGATCTCGGGTGAGCTGAAATACGTCGCGAGCTCCATGACACGTTCGACGTTGACTCCCGATAGCGCCGAGAGGCCCTCACTGATGCCTTCCCAGCGCGGCGTGGAGCGCCGTAACACAATCGCGGGCACGCCGAAGAAGGCGGCTTCTTCCTGTAGGCCACCAGAGTCGGTCACCACCAGGCGGCACGTGGCGAGTTCTTCCAACATGGCCTCGTAGGGCAGGGGCTCGAGGAGGCGTACGTTCGTTGTCGCCAGATCGGTCCATAGATCAGCGCTGACCAGACGGGCTTTGGTACGAGGGTGAACGGGGAAGACGACTGTTCCTACTTCGTCCCCCAATCGTCGGATGATTTCGACGAGGTCCCGTAACCGTGCGGGGTCGTCCACGT
>Ga0007855_1000552_pt1 | contig 11689 bp, 13 predicted proteins | sample CryBogCBH01Aug08_FD_71230 | JGI IMG/M metagenome (GOLD analysis project Ga0007855, IMG submission 71230) | Freshwater microbial communities from Crystal Bog, Wisconsin, USA - CBH01Aug08 | ecosystem: Environmental > Aquatic > Freshwater > Lake | place: Crystal Bog, Wisconsin, USA | collected...
TTCCGACCAAATTGAATCCGTGAAAATCTGTGAAATCCGTGTCACACTGTCCGCGTGAAACTGTTTTACACCGGCCCGGTCATCAACACCGAGACGCTCGTCATGATGCTGGAAAAACACGGCATCGCCGCCACGCAGAATTTCGTGGACGCCACCTTGCCGGACGACGGCGACCTGAACCGCCCCGCCCAAGTCTTCGTCCCAGAAGCCGATTACGACCGCGCCTACCAACTCTTCTACGCCGAGCGACAAGATGAACTTTGATTTTTGAGCGACATTATTTCAACCCGGCGGCCACGCGAGGTGGCGACCGCCGAGAATGTGGACGTGCAGGTGCGGCACGGTTTCGCCGCCGTCCGCGCCGTTGTTGATGACGAGCCGGTAGCCGTTCTGCAGATCCAACTTCTTCGCCACTTCGGCGGCTTTGAGCAGCAGGTGGCCGAGTAATTTCTGATCGTCCGCTGTCGCCTCGCCGATGCGCGCAATCGGCTGCTTCGGCACAATCAAAACGTGCGTCGGCGCGGCGGGATGGATGTCGCGAAAGGCGAGCACGAGGTCGTCTTCAAAAACGATTTGCGCGGGGATTTCGCGGGCGACGATTTTTTCAAAAAGCGTTTTGCTCATGCAGAAACTTTAGACACGGATTTCACGGATTTGCACGGATTAAATTTCAACTTGCGGGGAGGTTCGCCACATCGGTTTTCCCATCCGTGAAATCCGTGTCAAAGTCTTATTCCACCACGAGCGCGCAGCCGGGCTTTTCGGTTTCGTTGTCCATGCACTGGCGGAGAAATTCCACGATTTGATCTTGCAGCTCTTCGCAGCGATGACTCCAGCGGCGCGCGCCGGCAATCTGTTTCACGCAGCGGCGCAGGCCGCGAAAACGCACGACGCGCGGCGATTGGCGAAGCTGGACGCGGAGTTCGTCGCGCAGGCGCGGAAAGAAAAATAATTCCAAGCCGTCACCAGCTTCGCGGAGGAGTCGCGCGAGGTCGGTGTCGTGGATTTCAGAATCCGGTCCGCCCGCGTGAATCGTGTAACCGAGATGATGCAAAACTTTTTCGAGCGCGAGGGAAAATTCGCCGACGGTGACGGACTCGCGTTGCAGTTCGACTTTGAAATAATGAAACACACTCGCGGCGGCGTGCCGGAGCATTTCAGGTTCGAGCTGGCTGTCCGCGCCACCGACGATTTCCACGGCAATCATTTCCGACGAGCAGGGAATGCTTTCGCCGTTGGTGAGTTGGAAAATCAGGCAGTCGGTGCGGAGCGCGATCATTTCGCGGCCTCCAAATTTTTGACGGCTTGCACGAAATCAGTCGCTTCCGCAAACCGCCGATAGACGCTGGCGAAACGGACGTAAGCGACTTCATCGAGTTCGCGCAATCCTTCCATGACCATGGTGCCGACGAATTCGCCGGGAACTTCGGCTTCGTATTTCACCGTGACGGTGGCGACGATGTGATCCACGAGGTCTTCCATCGCTTTCGGTGTGACGGGACGTTTCTGGCAGGCTTTGCGGATGCCGGACAAAAGTTTATCGCGGGAAAATTCTTCGTGGCGGCCGTCGCGCTTTAAAACCATCAAGCCTTCGTGTTCGACTTCTTCGTAGGTGGTGAAACGATGCTGGCAGGCGGCGCATTCGCGGCGACGCCGGATGGTCGCGCCTTCGCGGGAGGCGCGTGAGTCAATGACCTTGTCGTCCTGACATCCACATTTGGGGCAACGCATAAAACCACTGCTAATGGTGGCTGTCATTTTGTAACACACAACGATTTGGGGTGTCAAGGAATGCCCGCCGAATCGCGCAAAAGCGTCTTGCGTTCAATCTTTTTGCGGTTAAGCTGTGCAACTCATTTTTTAGAGAAACAAAAACGAATTATTTTTTATGGCAACCGCAAACGACCTTCGCCGTGGAATGGCGATTAATTACAACGGCGACATCTGTGTGGTTTTGGATTTCCAACATCGCACGCCCGGCAACTTGCGCGCGTTCGTCCAAGCCTCGCTGCGCAGCATCCGCACCGGTAAATCCTCGGACATCCGTTTGAGTTCGACCGAAAAAATCGAGCCCGTGCCGATGATCACGACGAAGATGGAATTTAGCTACAAAGACGGGCAGGATTACGTGTTCACCGACCCGACCACTTACGAGACTGTGACGCTCACTGCGGAACTCGTCGGCGATGCGAAAAATTATCTCGTGGAAAACGGCGAAGTCACCGTGACGTTTGTCGAAGAAAAAGCCGTGACGGTGGAAATTCCGGCCAGCGTGACGTTGACCGTGACCGACGCGCCGGAAGGCGTGCGCGGCGATTCCGCAAACAACGTGCAGAAAGCCATCGTCCTCGAAACCGGCATCACGGTGCAGGCGCCGCTGTTCATCAAGACCGGCGAAAAAATCCGCATTGATACGCGCACCGGCAAATACATGGAACGCGCGTAATTTTGTTACCAATTTAAATCTCAAATTTGAGATTTCACCAAAGCCCGCCGTGTGCGGGCTTTTTTATTGGTTGCAAAGATTTTTCCGGTTTTTGAGCGGAAAGGCTTTGCAACTACAGCGGGCTCGGTTATTTCTGGTTAAAATCTCATGTCAGGGCAACTAAAAGGAGAAAAAATATTTCGCGGCATCGCGGTTTCCGCCGGTGTTTGCCGCGGGAAGGTGATTGTCCTGCGTCATGCCCGGCACGCGGTCGTCAAACGTGAACTTACCGACGCCGAAGTGGCGGCGGAGATTAAGCACTTCGAGCAATGTCTTGCCCACACTCGACAGCAGCTCGCCGAAATCCAGCGCCACGTCTCCAAGACGATGAGCTCGTCCGAGGCCAACATCATTGATGTGCAATTGATGATGCTCGAAGACCCGATGGTTATTGGCAAAGCCTTGAGTTTGGTGCGCGAAGAAAAGGTGAATGCCGATTACGCCTTCCACACCGCTGCGAGTCGTTACATTGCGATGCTCGAAGCTATCGAGGATGAAATGTTTCGTGGCCGCGCCGCTGATTTGCGTGACCTCACGGGACGTGTGCTCGACAATTTACTGGGCTTCAAAGATCAATCCGATCTGCGACATTTAACCGAACCCTGCATTCTCGTCGGCCACGATATTAGTCCATCCACAACGGCACAACTGGACAAAAAATACGTCCTCGGCTTTGTGACCGACATAGGCGGCAAGACCTCGCACACCGCCATTCTTTCCCGCTCGCTGGACATTCCCGCCGTCGTCGGCGCGCAAACCATCAGCGAAGAATTGGAGACCGGCGATTACGCACTGCTCGATGGCTACAACGGAACTGTCATCATCAACCCCACTGACCAGACGTTGTTTGAATACGGCCAGCTCGCCAAAATCAAAGCGTCGCTCGGTGAAAAACTGCGCGAAGTCCAGAACCAACCTGCCGTCACACTCGATGGAAAAATAATCCATCTATCCGCGAACATCGAAGACCAGCACGACATTGAATCCGTCCTCGCGCACGGCGCGGAAGGCGTCGGATTGTTCCGCACTGAATTTTTATTCATCAATCGCGACCGTTTGCCGACCGAGGAAGAGCAATACCAAGTTTATAATCAGGTCGCCACCGCGCTCAAACCACATTCCGTCATCATCCGCACATTAGATTTAGGCGGCGACAAATTTGCCTCACACCTGCAACTCGCGCAGGAGATGAATCCCTTTCTCGGCTGGCGTGCGATTCGTTTTTGCCTCGCACAACCGGAAATGTTTTGCGCCCAGCTCCGCGCCATTTTGCGCGCCAGCGCCGAAGGCAACGTCAAGATGATGTATCCGATGATTTCGGGTTTGGACGAATTAAATCAAGCCCACGCGCTCGTCGAGAAATGCAAGGTGGAGTTGCGCGCCAAAAATATTCCGTTCGCCGAGAATCTCGAAGTTGGTGCGATGATTGAAATTCCATCCGCCGCGCTCATTGCCGATTCGTTGGCTAAACGTGTGAAGTTTTTTAGCATTGGCTCAAACGATTTGATTCAATACACGCTCGCCGCCGACCGCACGAACGAAAATGTTTCGCACCTCTACCAGCCGACGCATCCGGCCATTTTGCGGCTCATCAAAATGACGGTGGATGCCGCGCACGCGCACGGCATCTGGGCCGGCGTCTGCGGTGAAATCGCCGGCGATCCGGTGCTGACGCCGCTCTTGCTCGGCCTCGGCGTGGATGAATTGAGCGCCGCACCTGCCATTTTGGATCAGGTGAAATACATGATTCGCCGCGTCAAATTGGATGAGGCGCGCGAGTTGGCGGAATTCGCCCTCACCAGCGAATCGCCGACGGAAATTGAAGCCCGCTGCATTGAATTCGCCCGCCAGACCGCACCAAGCTTGTTTGAGAACAAGGCGTAATATTATTTTGCCGCTGGATAAAAATACAGCGCGTTGGTTCGTGAAAATCCAGCGGCGACCAACAATTCCACTTGGTTGCGGCTGAACTCAGGCCAGTCTTCATCACGAATCACCTGCATTGAACCGTCCAGCATGGAAACCTCTCGCACGCGATGCCCCCAAGGCGAACGAAAATGGTCGCCGCCGCGGCAGGAATTGCGGTCAAACAGAATGCAGATTTGCAGATTATTCTTTTCGCTCAAGCCTTGGACGTAAATGCGTGAACATTGGTCTTCTGAAACGATGGTGTTATTTTTGATGGCGTCTCTGAAAACATGCCCGTCATCATCCGGCCCGCAAAGGCAATTGATGTAAATTGGATCTTCCTTGGCCAAAAGCAGCAGTGCCTCGCCAAATCCGTTAGTGCTGAACGGAAGTTGGTTTTGATGGTTTGCCTCGTAAGCCCTACATGCGTTGCCGAACTGCTTGATACAATGTTGATGGCCGTATTTCAGGCCATACCAAACCCGAAAAGCACCAAGACAAAAGAAAACAGCCAGAGGAACTAAGGCCATAAGCCATAGTTTCTTTGTGCGCGCTTTCATGGCGTGTTAATCCCTAAAATTCACAAACTGCACCGCCACGGGAAATTCATGCGCGCGCACGGCGGCGATGACCGCTTGCAGATCATCTCTGCTCTTGCCTTGCACGCGCACCTCGTCGCCTTGGATTTGCGTGGTCACCTTGAGTTTGCTGTCGCGAATGAAGCTCGCGATTTCCTTCGCCACGGCACTCTCGATGCCGTTTTTAATTTTGATGCTTTGCCGCGCGTGGCCGAGCGGCGAAATGTCCGGGTCGCATTGCTCCACACTTTTCATCGAGATGCCGCGCTTGGCGAGTTTGCCGATAACAATCTCATTCAGCGTCGCCACCTTATATTCGTTGTCGGCGACCAATTTTATTTCCATCTTTTCCAAATTGATTTCCCATTTGCTGCTCTTGAAATCAAAGCGGTTGGCCAATTCCTTTTTGGCTTGGTTGACGGCATTCTCGATTTCCATCGAGTTGACCTGTGAAACAATGTCGAATGAAGGCATAGTAAATTTATGATTTGCGATTGACGATTTACGATTTTGGACGCTGACGCAAACCTTAAATCGTAAACCAATTTGATTGCTTTCAAAACCGCTGCCAGTAGAAACTCTCCGGCAAAATGCCATCGCCCCTCGTCATCTGGATCTGGCTGTGCGCGTATCTCAACTGCGCGGGCTGGACGCTGTCCGCGTTGCACGAACTGAACGCGGGCGGTTACGCCGTCGCGCTCGCGCTTGGTCTTGGCGCATTGCTCGTTTGGAAACAAAAATCCGGCACGGCCAATTTTCCAAAAATTCAACGGGTGCAATTGCGCCGTCGTTACCGCCGCACGTTTCCGCTCGCATTTTTAATTCTCGCCGCCATGACGTTTCTTGGCGGCTTAATTTATGCGCCGACGAATTACGACGCGCTGGCCTATCGGTTGCCGCGCGTGCTGCACTGGCTTGCGGCGGAACAATGGCATTGGATTCACACCGTTTTCCCGCGTTTGAATCAGCGTTGTTCCGGCATCGAATGGATCTCTGCGCCCATCATCGCGTTGTTGAAAACCGACCGACCGCTCTTTTTAATCAACTTTGTCTCGTTTTTATTTTTGCCCGGTTTGGTATTCAGTGTGTTCACGCGACTTGGCGTCCGTGCGCGCGTGGCGTGGCATTGGATGTGGCTTGTGCCGACCGGCTACGGTTTCTTGCTGCAAGCCGCCAGCATCGGCAACGATTTATTCGGCGCGGTATTTGTGCTGGCCGCAATGGATTTTGCCTTGCGCGCAAAAATTTCCGGCTCCGCGCGCGATTTTTTTACAGCGATACTTGCCGCCGCATTGATGACCAGTGCCAAGCCGAGCAACCTGCCGTTGATGCTACCGTGGACGTTGGCCATGCTGCCTTCGACATTTTTAATTTTCCGCTGGCCGCTGCGGACGATGATTGTGTGCGTCATCGCGTTCGTCGCTTCCTTCGCGCCCACGGCGTTGCTGAACCTCCATTATTGCGGCGATTGGACGGGCTTAAAAGCGGAGACTGGTGTTACTGCGCCCATGCCAATTTTTCTGACCGGGGTGAATGTGTTTCTGCTCGGCATTCAAAATTTTGATCCGCCCATTTTCCCCTTCGCCAACTGGTGGCAGGAATTTTTCAATCACCACCTACCGACCGCATTGGCGGCGCGGCTAGATCAAACCATGGAAGTCGGTTTGCGCTCGTTTGGCTTGGACATGATGCAAATCGAAGAGCACGCGGGCTTGGGATTCGGCGTCTGCACTTTACTTTTAATCAGTCTGATTGCGGCATCATTCGCGCGCCCGGAAATTTCCCGCTGGCGTCCGACCATGTGGCTGCAAGCCGTGCGCTGGACGCCAATCGTAGGCTTGCTCGTTTTGCTGACGCAATCACGCTACGCCGCCATCAGCCGCGAAATCACGCCTTACTACGCGCTGTTGCTGCCGCTCTTTCTGGCGCGACCGGGTCAGGCGTGGCTTGTGCGGCAGCGTTGGTGGCGCTGCGCCGCCGTGTTGGTTTTTATTTTTGCGGCAGGCTTGCTGTTGGTTTCACCCGCGCGCCCGCTATTTCCAGTTCAAACACTATTGAACAATCCATCTGTGCCAATGCGAGTGAAGTCAGTTTATGCCGTTTATCAAAATCGCAATGACGCCTTTGCTCCCGTGCGCGCCGTGTTGCCGCCAGATTTAAAAATTCTTGGATTGTTCACTTACGACGATCCCGAAACTTCACTGTGGCGACCGTTCGGCAGCGTGCGTATTGAGCACATCACGCCGCCGGACACCCTCACCGACTTACAGCGGCGCAACATTCAATATGTGCTGCTGAACGACGAGAAATTGCAGAACGCGTTCAAAATTTCCGCAGAAACCTGGCGGCAACAAATGCACGCGCAAGTTGGTGGAAAAATTAAATTAAATTTGCGCGCCTCCGTCGGTCCGGTGGAATGGATTGTTTTCAAATTACCTGACGCCACAGCAGACTCGCCAAACCCGCCCTGAAGCGATTAACCTTCCACACTCATGAGCCAACCTTTGCAACTGACGATTCTCATGCCATGCCTCAACGAGGCGGAGACCATTGCGCGGTGCGTCGAAACCGCGCGCATCGGTCTCGAACGCGCGGGCGTGCGCGGCGAAATTTTGATTGCTGACAATGGCAGCACCGACGGTTCGCAGGCTATCGCGGAAAAACTCGGCGCGCGCGTCGTTGCCATCGCGGAAAAAGGTTATGGTAACGCCCTGCGCGGCGGCATCATCGCCGCGCGCGGTGAATGGATCATCATGGGCGATGCCGACGCCAGCTACGATTTCGCCGAGTCCGACCGTTTCGTAAAAAAATTTCAGGAAGGCTACGAACTTGTCATGGGTTGCCGCCTGCCCGCTGGTGGCGGAACCATTTTGCCCGGCGCGATGCCGTGGAAAAACCGTTGGATCGGCAATCCCATTCTCACCACCATTGGCCGCGTTTTTTTCAAATGTCCCGCGCATGATTTTCATTCCGGCCTGCGCGGTTTTACCAAGTCCGCCTTCGTGAAGATGGATTTGAAAACCACCGGCATGGAACTCGCCTCCGAGATGGCCATCAAAGGCACGTTGAAAAATTTGCGCATGGCCGAAGTGCCCGTCACGTTGCATCCCGATGGACGCTCGCGCCCGCCGCACTTGAAACCGTGGCGCGACGGTTGGCGGCATTTGCGGTTCATGTTGCTGTATTCGCCACGCTGGCTTTTCCTCATGCCGGGACTTTTGCTGTCCGCCGTCGGTATAATTTTTTCCGCTGCGCTCTCTATGCAAGACATTCAAATCGGCAGCGTTCATCTGGATGTCGGCACGTTGCTGATGGCGTGCATGGCGGCAATCATCGGCTTTCAACTCGTGGCGTTCGCGTTTTTCACCAAAGTTTTTGCCATCGCCGAAGGGCTGTTGCCGGAAGACCCGAAACTCGCGAACGTGTTCAAAGTATTTACGTTGGAAAAAGGTCTGGTCGCGGGGATTTTAGTTTCACTGACCGGACTATTTTGTCTACTCCACGCCGTCTGGCTATGGCGGCAAAAAGACTACGGCAATTTGGATTACGCGGAAAATTTGCGTCGCCTCATTCCGGCGGCGACGCTGCTGATTCTCGGCATCCAGACCATTTTCTCCAGCTTCTTCATGAGCGTGCTCGGTCTCAAAACCGTTACGCGCAAACCGCCCGGCGGTTCCGAAAACACGCCGTAAAATTTCGGGCTAACTTTTCCACGGCCGCTTAATTTTCATCCGCAAAATGCAAACGAACCAAATGCCGCTGGCGTTACGACTGGCCGGGTGCTGGCTGCTCTGGTCGGCGTGGTGTTCGGTTTCCGGCTGGATTTTATCGGCGGTCAACCAGCTCGACGGCTGGGGGCATCTTGCGCTGCTGCCAATTTTGCTCGCGGCCATTGGGTTCTGGCTGAAAACAACGGCTTTCGCGCAAAATGATTTTTCCAATTTCTTAAAATGGCGGCGACGCTGGTTGCGCCCGTTGCCATTGATTTATCTCACCATCGCTGGTTTATCACTGCTGGCTGCGCTCGCGAATGCTAATCCGTGGAGCTTTGTTCCACGACCTACCGCTTGCCGCGCATTCTCTATTGGTGGGCGGCGCATCACTGGTATTGGATTGGCACACTCGATCACCGGCTCGATTACAGCAGCGTCGGTTTTGAATGGCAGATGTTGCCGCTCATCGAACTCACGCACAGCGACCGGTTTCTTTTTCTGTTGAACTGGATTCCGCTTTTGCTCATGCCCGCGCTCGTGTTTCTCGCCTTCCGTGCGTGCGGCGTTAATGGTCGGAGTGCGCGGCGCTGGATGTGGCTGCTGCCGACGGGTTATTGTTTTGCGCTCCAATCCAGCGGCCTGCAGAACGACGGTTACGCGGTCAACTACCTGCTCGCGGCCATCGCCTTCGCCAGCTTCGCTTTTCACTCGCGGCGAACAAGCGGATTGTGGTTCGCGCTGCTCGCGGCCGCCTTGCTGACCGGCGCAAAAGTCTCCAATCTCCCATTGCTGCTACCAATCGGAGTTTTTCTGCTGCCCGTGCTGACGCAAGTAAAATGGCTGAATTGGAAAATAATTTTCGCAGTGCTGCTCGCCGTCGGCTGCTCGTTTTTACCAATGGCCTATTTGTCGTGGGAATATACCGGCGATTGGGCGGGCGACAGCGTGGACCAGTGGGGAATAAAAACCCACGGCATCGCCGGCGCGGTTGCCGCCAATTTAATTTTGCTGGCGAAGGATGGCGCGCAACTGCCGTATTTTCCCGCTAGCCAACACATCAACGCACTGCTGAATAGCTTTAATCAGAGTCATTTTGTTCATTGGATGGAGCAAGCGCACTGGCAATTTGGTGGCGTGCGTTTTGGTGAAATGGTTTACGAAGGTCCGGCGGGACCAGGTTTTGGATTGGCGATTTACGTTTTGTTTTTGCTGGTGGGAATTTGCTTTATCAAAACTACTGCCGCATCGCGCGCATCCGCCGTGACGTTGCCGTGCGCGTGGCGACTCGCGCCGTGGCTGGCGTGGATCGCCTACGCCGTCTATCTCGCCAAACTCGGTTCCGACCATTCACCGCGCATCGCGGCGGCGTATTATCCGCTGCTGCTTATCACCCTGTTGCGCTGGCCGCGCGTCGTCGCGTTGGAGCGGAAAAAAATTTCTGGCGTGTTGGCTGGTTGCGCTGCCGCGACTTTGATTCCCGTAATAATTTTAACGCCGGCACGTCCGTTGATTCCGATTCAAACGCTCGCCCGCGTCACGCACAGTCCGGCCATCGGCAAACTGGCCGAGCAATACCATTTTTGGGATTATCTCCGCGACGACCTTGCGCCGTTGCGCGAAAAAATTCCCGCTGACGCGACACGTGTGGGCTTCGCCGGCGGCTTTCGCGACACCGCTTACGGCCTCTGGAAACTCTTTGGCAGCCGCGAGATTATTGAGCTAGGCGTCCCCGCCGGCGCGCACGCGCCGTTGCCGCCGTTGGATTTGAAATACGCCGTTGTCACCGCGCGCGGTTTATCGCAGCGTTACAATTTAACCCTCGCCGCGTGGCTCACGGCGGCGGGTGGGCAGATTATTTTTGAATATCCCCGCAACGTAATGCTTGACGCACACTCCGCCCCCAAATACGAGTCTTGGTATCTGGTGAAACTAAATCCGGCTCTAAAAAAATAATTATGTCCGAAGCTAAACCTTCCATCGCCGTCATCATCCCCTGTTATCAGGAAGCCGTGACCATCGCCAAAGTCGTCGCCGATTTTCGGCACGAATTACCGGCTGCGCGCATTTACGTTTACGACAACAACTGCACCGACGGCACGGCGGAAATCGCCGCCAAGGCTGGCGCAATCGTGCGCCGCGAAAAACGTCAGGGCAAAGGTTACGTTGTCGCTGCCATGTTTGAGCAGATCCAGGAAGACATCTTGGTGATGGTGGATGGCGACGACACTTACGAGGCCAGCCATGTTCATAAAATGCTGGAACCGATTTTGCGCGGTGACGCCGATATGACCGTCGCCACACGGCTCACAGATCACGGCGAAAAATCTTTCCGCCCGTTGCACGTTGCTGGCAACCAGATGGTTTGCGGCATCATTAACTGGATGTTCCAATCGCACGTCTCCGATATTTTTTCCGGCTACCGCGCGTTCACCCGTGAATCGGCGCGGCAAATTCCCGTCACCACCAAAGGCTTCGACGTGGAGACGGAACTCACCTTGCAGGCGTTGTATCGCGGCCAGGTCATTCAGGAAATGCCCGTGCCCTATCGCGCCCGACCGGAAGGCAGCTTTTCAAAATTAAACACCTTTAGCGACGGCTTCCGCGTGCTGCTGCGGCTTTTTCTCATCGTCAAATCTTACAAGCCATTAACCTTTTTCGGCAGTCTGGCGCTGGTTTTATTCGTGCTTGGATTGGCGGCAGGCTCGTTGCCGGTTTATGATTTCGTCACCGACCCAAACCATTTTGTCCATCGCGTGCCGAGCGCCATCCTCGCCGCCGCCCTGATGATGCTTTCATTTTTTTCTCTTGGCCTCGGCTTGATCTTGAACAGCATCAATCTCCGCCTCCTCGAACTCGAACAACTCATCACCAAACGCTGAACACAACTCGACTTCAAGCCGGATTGCGCTAAAATGATACCGTGAGTTTTGTCGCTGAATTTAATTCCCTGCCGCTGGCTGCGCTCGTCAAAAAATCTCTCGCCACCAGCGCGTCCGCTGCGCGCG
>Ga0007855_1000554_pt1 | contig 11684 bp, 12 predicted proteins | sample CryBogCBH01Aug08_FD_71230 | JGI IMG/M metagenome (GOLD analysis project Ga0007855, IMG submission 71230) | Freshwater microbial communities from Crystal Bog, Wisconsin, USA - CBH01Aug08 | ecosystem: Environmental > Aquatic > Freshwater > Lake | place: Crystal Bog, Wisconsin, USA | collected...
AGCTTGTTCACGACGAGGGTCGCGAGCGCTTCGCCTTCGACTTCTTCGGCGATGATCAAGAACGGCTTGCCGGTGCGCGCGGCTTTTTCAAGCAACGGCAGCAAGTCTTTCAAGTTGCTGATCTTCTTTTCGAAAATCAAAATGTAAGGATCTTCCATCTTCACTTCCATCGTTTCGGCGTTCGTGACGAAATACGGAGAGAGGTAGCCTTTGTCGAACTGCATACCTTCGACCACGTCGAGCGTCGTCTCAATGGACTTCGCTTCTTCAACCGTGATCGTGCCGTCCTTGCCAACCTTGTCCATCGCGTCGGCAATTTTGTCGGCGATTTGGAAATCCCAGTTCGCGGAAACTGCGGCGACCTGCTTGATTTCTTCCTTGTCTTTGACCTTCTTGGAGATTTTGCCGAGCTGCTCAACGGCGGCTTCGACCGCCTTGTTGATACCGCGTTGAATGCCCGTCGGGTTCGCGCCCGCCGTGACGAATTTCAAACCTTCGCGATAAATCGCTTCGGCCAAAACCGTCGCCGTCGTCGTGCCGTCACCGGCCGTGTCGCTCGTTTTGCTCGCGACTTCCTTGACCATCTGGGCGCCCATGTTTTCGTAAGGGCATTCCAATTCGATTTCCTTCGCGACCGTGACACCGTCTTTCGTCACCGTCGGCGAACCGAATTTTTTGTCGATCACGACATTGCGACCTTTCGGCCCGAGCGTGGCGACGACCGCCTTGGAAAGTTTCTGCACGCCGCGGAGCAACGCCTGCCGCGCCTGCTCGTCGAATACTAATTGTTTAGCTGCCATAATTTTATTTTCGTTCTTGGTTAAATGTTTTTGGTTAAAAAATTAATTCAAAATCGCGATCAAATCGTCCGAGTTGAAAATCTTGTATTCCTTGCCGTCAATCTTGATTTCCGTGCCGCCGTATTTGGAGACGAGCACGCGGTCGCCCTTCTTCACTTCGAATTCGACGCGCTTGCCATTTTCGTCCAGCTTGCCCGTGCCGAGCACGACGACGATGCCTTCTTGCGGTTTTTCTTTGGCGGTGTCGGGGATGATGATGCCGCCTTTTTTGACTTCCTTCTCTTCGACAGCTTCCACGAGGATGCGGTCGCCGAGCGGTTTAATGTTTAGTGCCATACTATTTTTTCTTTGGTTGTTTGTTTTGTTGACTGCTTAATTAACTCCCGATCCGCACTCGCGGCGGGAAAATTTTTATTTTCGGACGCGCGCCAAAGCCATTTCCCAGCGCCGTAGGCGCGGAATCTTTGTAGCTAACACGTCTAAAAAAATTTCCAGCTCCGTAGGAGCGACATCTGCGCGCCGACGGAATATGCCGCTCCTACGGAGCTGCAAACCTTGAGCCGACCGATTTTCTACAAATAGGTCGCTCCTACGGAGCTTGCTCAAAATTGTCTGCGCCAATTTCATTTTGGTTTCAAAGTCCAGCCACACGAGCGGCGGGAAAACTTATTTTGACTGCAATTGATTAAAATCTGGTGAATTGGTCATTTCGATCCAACCTCCCTTTTTATTTGAGTCGATTTGCGACCATTCCCAATACCATGTGCGCCCGGAAACCGTATCCACTTTGACAAGACGACGCATTGTTACGGGACCGCCAGTTCCATTGATGAGCGCAATATCCTCCCAATAGGCAGAAAGAACCTGATAACGGCCGGTTTGTTCGGTTTCTTTTTTACAACCAAGTCCGAGACTTAACACTGCACACATTATTAAAATTTTTGTTTTCATAGTCCGGCCGCGTGAACGATGGAAAAATAATTTATGCCATTTCTTTCAGCTCACTCTCACCGCAGTAATTTTTCAGCAATTCCTCTGCCCGGCTTAAATCAGTATCTGAAGCGAAAACACATATTTTAGAGGTGTTTCCCTGCTTAATGCGAATTTCCTCTTCCTTCAAACCCTGATCAAAACGTGCGTAAAAGTGATCACCAACTTTTAACGTCTGCGTTCCACCCTCTGCCAAGATTACATAGCCGTTGGGCCTTTTTTCTATTTTCTCTCCAGCTTCCCCCTCTTGAAAGCTGCGATGAGCTTGCACGAGCATAACATTTCCGCCTGTTGTTTTATGCTTCGAGAGTCGTAATACTGTGCCGCGCATATTTGTCTCTTTCATTTTAGTCACTTCTTTTCGTCCACGACTTCCGCGTCAATCACGCCGTCGTCCTTTTTCTTTTCTTCGGACTTCGGTTCGCCACCTTCGGGCTGCGCGCCGGCCGCACCTTTTTCGGCCTGCGCCTTTGCAGCGGCGGCTTTGTAAAGTTCGGTCGAGACGGCCTGCCACGCTTCGTTCAGCTTCTCGCTGGTGGATTTGATGGCGGCGGCGTCCGTGCCCTTGAGTGCTTCCTTCACCGCGTTCGCGGCGGTCTCGAGCTTGCCCTTGTCGTCGGCAGACAATTTGTCCGCGTTGTCCTTGAGCAATTTCTCGGTGCGATAAACGGAATTGTCCGCCTCGTTGCGCGTCTGGATTTCTTCCAGGCGGCTCTTGTCCTCATCGGCATGAGCCTCGGCGTCCTTGCGCATCTTCTCGACTTCATCCTTCGAGAGACCGCTGCTGGCCGTGATGGAAATCTTCTGTTCCTTGCCTGTGCCAAGGTCTTTCGCGCCGACGTGCAAAATGCCGTTGGCATCGATGTCAAAAGTCACTTCGATCTGCGGCACACCGCGCGGCGCGGGCGGAATGTCCGCGAGATTGAAACGGCCAATCGTCTTGTTGTCCTTGGAGAACTGGCGTTCGCCCTGGAGCACGTGGATTTCAACGCCCGGCTGATTGTCGCTTGCGGTCGAGAAAATTTCCGATTTGCGCGCGGGAATCGTGGTGTTGCGTTCGATCAATTTCGTGAACACGCCGCCGAGCGTTTCGATGCCGAGCGAGAGCGGAGTCACGTCGAGCAGGAGCACGTCCTTGACTTCACCCTTGAGCACGCCGCCCTGGATGCCGGCACCGATGGCGACGACTTCATCAGGATTCACGCCTTGATGCGGCGCTTTGTTGACGAGCGAACGGGCAACTTCCACGACGCGCGGCATGCGGGTCATACCACCAACCAGCACGAGTTCGTCAATCTTCGACGCTTCGATGCCAGCGTCCTTCAAGCAGGCTTTCACCGGCCCGATGGTGCGTTCAAACAGTTTGTCCGTGAGTTGTTCGAGCTTCGCGCGGGTGAGCGACTTCTGGATGTGCTTCGGCCCGGTGGCGTCCGCCGTGATGAACGGCAGGTTGATGTCGTAAGTCTGCGAGCTGGAAAGCGCGATCTTGGCTTTTTCCGCTTCTTCCTTGATGCGCTGGAGCGCGTCGGGCTGCTTGCGGAGGTCCATGTTATACTCGCGTTTGAATTCATCGAGAATCCAATCCATGAGCGTGTTGTCCCAGTCGTCACCGCCGAGATGCGTGTCGCCGTTCGTGGCCTTCACTTCAAACACGCCGTCGCCGATTTCGAGAACGGAAATATCAAACGTGCCGCCGCCCAAATCGTAAACGGCAATCTTCTCGTCTTTCTTCTTGTCGAGACCGTAAGCGAGCGACGCAGCCGTCGGCTCATTGATGATGCGGAGAACTTCGAGACCGGCAATCTTACCGGCGTCCTTCGTGGCCTGACGCTGTGAGTCGTTGAAATAAGCTGGAACCGTGATGACGGCCTGCGAAATTTTTTCGCCGAGACGCGCTTCGGCGTCGGCTTTGAGCTTGGACAAAATCATCGCGGAAATTTCCTGTGGCGAAAACTGCTTGGCCTTGCCGTCCACTTCGACTTCCACGGCGCAATCGCCATTGGATGCCTTCACGACTTTGTAAGGCATACGCTTGATCTCTTCGCCGACTTCATCAAATTTGCGGCCCATGAAGCGCTTGATGGAATAAATCGTGTTGCGAGAATTCGTGACGGCCTGACGCTTCGCCGCATCGCCAACCACGCGCTCGCCGGATTTCGTGAACGCCACGACGGACGGTGTCGTGCGTTTACCTTCGGAGTTTTCCAGCACCAACGGCTCGCCGCTGTCCATGACGGCCATGCAGGAGTTCGTCGTGCCCAAATCAATGCCTAATACTTTTGCCATAAAATGTGTTTGTAAATTGTTATTGGTTAAACTGCTTGCGGTTCTAGTGCAATAAGAGTGCCGAAGCGTGCCATTTCGAGGAAAACCTCCTGCGACATTGCTAACAAAGGGTTTTATTAGAATTCAACCTACGCCCTACGCTTCAGCAACTGTGCCACCCGCGACGCCGTGGCACAGTTGAAACGGGCGTGGCGCAAGTTTGGTGGCGCAATCGTCAGCGCAAATTTACTTTTATCGTTGGGTTGGTAACTGTTCATTTCCGTTTTGCGTTCACGGTCACTTCGCGGTTTAATATCGCCCACATGAAAATCGTTCTCGCATACTCCGGTGGTCTCGACACGTCTGTTCTGATGTCGTGGATCAAAGAAAAATACAACGCCGAGATGATCGGCTTCTGCGCCGACATCGGGCAGGAAGAGGAACTCGACGGTCTCGAAGCCAAAGCCATCAAGACCGGCGCTTCCAAGATTTACATTGATAACCTGCAGGAAGAATTCGCCAAGGACTTCATCTATCCGATGCTGCGCGCCGGGGCGATTTACGAAGGCCAATACTTTCTCGGCACCAGCATTGCGCGCCCGCTCATCGCCAAGCGCATGGTCGAGATCGCGAAGAAGGAAAAAGCCGACGCCATTGCCCACGGCGCCACCGGCAAGGGCAACGACCAGGTCCGCTTCGAACTCACCGCCGCCGCGCTCGCGCCGGATTTGCAAGTCATCGCGCCGTGGCGCGACGAACGCTATCGTGCGGAATTTCCCGGCCGGCAGGAGATGATTGATTATTGCGCCAAGCACAAGATTCCCGTGCAGGCCAGCGCCAAGAAACCGTATTCGATGGACCGCAATCTTCTGCACATTTCCTACGAAGCCGGCATTCTCGAAGACCCGTGGTATGACAGCTACGATTTGAAGAACCGCAGCTATTTCACAACGCTTTCCGTGCTGCCCGAAGACGCGCCGAACAAACCCGAGTTCGTCGAACTCGATTTCGTGAAAGGCGATTGCGTCGCGGTCAACGGCAAGAAGCTCAATCCGCTCGGCGTGATGAAGGCGTTGAACAAGATCGGCGGCAAACACGGCGTCGGCCGCGTTGACATGGTGGAGAACCGGTTCGTCGGCATGAAATCTCGCGGCGTGTATGAAACGCCCGGCGGCGCGATCCTGCTGTTCGCGCATCGCCAGATGGAAAGCATCACGATGGATCGCGAAGTCATGCATCAGCGCGACGCGCTAATCCCGAAGTATGCCGAGCTTGTCTATAACGGTTTCTGGTATGCGCCCGAACGCCTCGCGCTTCAGGCCTACGTCGAGGAATCGCAGAAGAACGTCACCGGCACGGTGCGCGTGAAACTCTACAAGGGTAACATCATGGTCAGCGGCCGCAAATCCCCGGTGAGCCTCTACAACCCGCACATCGCCACGATGGAAGCCGACCCGACCAAGGCCTACAACCAGGACGACGCCACCGGCTTCATCCGCCTGAACGGCCTCCGCCTGAAAGTCGCGGCGAAGGTGCATGGGAAGAAAAAGTAAATTTGTTACAAAGCATGGTTCCGCCAGCACCGTCAAAGTGTTGGCGGGACTTTTTATTTAACCATGGCGGTCCGAGCCGGACGGGCCAAGTCCGTTTCTCATTGAACAGTTCCAAGTCTTTCTGGTCAAATTGCGGAACGACCAACCAATAACCAAATAACCACAATGAAAAAAATTATTACCCTCCTCGCCGCGGCGTTTATCTCCGCCTCCGTTTACGCCGGTGAATTCGCCGACATCAGCCCCGCCGATGTCCTCGCAGCGGCCAACGCCAAGTCAGCAGTGATCATCGATGCGAACGGTCCCGATTCTTACAAGGCCGGCCATGTGCCGGGCGCGTTGAGTTTCGCGTCGATCAAGGGCGATCTGGCGACGAGCTTGCCGGCAGATAAGAACACGCTCATCATCGCCTATTGCGGTAATCCGAAGTGCGGTGCGTATCTGCAAGCGGCCAAGGCGGCGCAGAAACTGGGCTACACAAACATCAAACACATGTCCGCTGGCATTTCGGGCTGGAACGACGCCAAGTTGCCGACGGAACCCAGCAAGTAAATCCGCCATTAATCAACTTCACGCGGGTGACCTGACAACGGGTCGCCCGTTTTATTTTTCCAATAGGGATTTTGCGCAGCTTTGAAGTAGTGGAGTGGAGCGGGTGAAGGGAATCGAACCCTCGTGTCTATGGTGGTGTAAAGTGGTGTTCAATTGTCAACGCAAAGCCTCTTCGTTGGCAGCTTTCAAATTAGTTGGGCGGATTTGCCATGCTGGTGTTTTACAGGTCGAATACCCTACAGAAAGATTTTGACGACATCCGGCTTTTGAGTATTTTTACTCAACGTATTGAGTAATTTGTATGAAGCGCCAATTGTTGCATGATAAATTGTTGAATCGGCTGAAAGAAAAACGCCGTTTCCTGCAGGTGCTGGCCGGACCGCGCCAGGTGGGTAAAACTACTTTGGCACGCCAGGTCATGCAGGCAACCAAACTGCCGGCCCATTACGCTTCGGCGGATGAGCCGAGCCTGCGCGACCGCACTTGGATTGAGCAGCAATGGGATCTGGCCCGGCTCAAGGCGAAGGAAGGCAAGGCGGGCGCACTGTTGGTTTTGGACGAGGTGCAAAAAGTTTCTGACTGGTCCAATGTGGTGAAGTTGCTTTGGGATACCGACACCCATGCAGGTGTGCCGCTGAAAGTTGTTCTGCTCGGTTCGGCTCCACTTCTGATTCAAAGTGGTTTGACGGAAAGCCTCGCCGGACGATTTGAATTAATTCCAGTGCCCCACTGGTCGTTCGGTGAAATGCACGAGGCGTTCGGCTGGAATGTGGAGCAATACATTTTTTACGGTGCGTATCCTGGCTCGGCGGAACTAATTGCCAGCCCTGAACGCTGGCGGCGTTACGTCACGGATTCGTTGATTGAAACCACCATCTCCCGCGACATTCTGCTGATGACGCGCGTGGACAAACCCGCGTTGCTGCGGCGTTTATTTCATCTGGGCTGCGCTTATTCTGGTCAGATTCTCTCGTATCAAAAGATGCTTGGCCAACTGACAGATGCCGGCAATACCGTCACGCTGGCACACTATCTCGATTTGCTGCAAGGTGCAGGCATGGTGGCAGGACTTTCCAAATATGCCCACGGGATCATTCGCCAACGGGGATCGAGTCCCAAACTACAAGTGCTAAACACCGCTTTGATGACAGCACAGGACAGCCGGACAATGACTGAAGCCCGTCGGGACGGCGATTATTGGGGACGATTGGTGGAATCCAGTGTGGGCGCGCACTTGCTCAACACCAGTTTTGGAAGCGACATAGAATTAACGTATTGGCGGGAACGCAGTCAGGAAGTGGATTTCATTTTGCGCCGGGGCAAGACCATCACCGCCATCGAAGTGAAAAGTGGACGCCGCCCCGAAGCCCTGCCAGGAATGGAGGCCTTTGCCAAACAATTCAAACCGAAGCGCAAACTGCTTGTTGGCGGACAAGGAATTCCACTCGATGAGTTTTTGTTGAAACCGGCTGAACACTGGTTGCAGTAAGTTTGCGGATGAAAACCGGCAATAATTCTCTGCGGATATTCCCTTCATTCCAGCGCACCCAGTTTTATCATTTGCTCAGGTAGTGAGCGGATTGCGCGCTGCAAATAGTTTCCATTTAATGGATCAAGTTCTTCGGCGCACCGGCGAACCCAATCCAGCCAAAGTTTGGTGGATGAATCTTGAACGGTTGTGCCTTGGCTTTTTAGCCGCGTTTCACATGCGTTTGCAAATGCCCTCAATTGGGCCGCCTTTTCCCAACAAACTGCCTGCTGTTCAAGCGTGCGACGACGATCTAATTCCTGTTCACGAAGTTGTCAGGCAATTCGTTCTTGGGTGTGATGACGACGATGCCGGTGGTAAATGAAGCGCATTGAACTGCCATGATGAATCTCCTTTTGGTTAAGTGTTGAATGTTCCCTGTGAACCCAACATGAAGCGTATGATTCATTGCCGATTTGGTGAAGACGTGCGGACTTGCCAATAACGGCAAATTAAAAAAGGCGATTCAAAGAATCGCCTTGGTGTTACCGTTTGGCCTTGCGATTAAGCACGGCCACTTCGGAATTCGGCGAGACGTAAAACTGGTGGGGCGGCGGTTGAAACTTAACCGCCTTGTCGAACCTAGTTTTGAACGCTCGCACCGGCCGGTTCATGATGACAACTGCCGAACTGTAGTTAACCCGCAGGACGCGGCAGAGACGTTCATTGAATTTGAAAACATCTCCGGCGCGCAACTTGAATGGATAGGCCGACACATCCCAGATGATGCCGAACTCAACTTGATTCGGGTCAGCCGTCCGTTGCTTGGGTGGCGGTTTTCGCGCACTCACGTCACGGCCTCCAACACTGGTTCGCGTTGGCCACCAAACACAAATTGAAGGTGAAATTGATCACCCCGGCGGCTGTCCGCCGGCCAGGGCACGAGCCGAAAATTTTGATGCTCATGGTGGCGATGGTAGCAGGAGGGGTAGGACAAATACGGTCATAGGCTCGGAATAAAAACCACCTCCAAAGCGACCAAAAAAGCCACCACAAACACTGTGACCGACCCCTGTGCCTTTTATGCATATTTTATGCATTTCAGACGTTTTGGGAGGCCGACTTTTACGAAACCATTGATTTTATTGGCGAGAATTGAATTGGAGCGGGTGAAGGGAATCGAATCGTTAATTCTTTTGCCCGATTATGCCTAAATACGCTTATTTCAGCCACTTAACGCCGTCTATATTTTTGACACTTGGGCGTAAATCGGCACCAAAAGGCAGAAACCGTGTCACTAATTGTCACTAAAAACTGTTTCCGATTTTCAGCCCGCCGCTGACTCCAATCTAGGCCAGCTCCAGCCCTGAATCGAGCGAATAGTTTATGGTCAATCCGCGCCCATCTGTTTCATCCGCTGCAATGCTCCGGCTTTGATCGAGGTGTGCATCTTCCTGGGAAATCCGGTAGGAAGTTTTGCCTCTACCAAATCAAACGCAGCTTCGGTCGTTGCAGTCACCGCCTCGAGAGTCTCCTCCGCAAAACGGCGCGACAGGCCAGCTCGCATCGCTGTCTGAACAAAGTGACGCCCACGAATCTCATCCACGCGGTAATGCCGGCTGTCTCCCACCGACATGGCCAGCTTCATCTGCTTACGCTCGATCTGGCGACTGTCCAAACTCGGTTGTGCCGACAACACATCGTAGAACGGCGTCAGTTGGAAGCGCCCTTCTGGCCCCAAAAAGATGCTGGCGTTCTTGGCGTGACCATCCGTCGCACCGATCAACCAGAAGATGATCTGTGATTTCAGGAACAGCTGCTGGTCTTCGGCGGGTGCATCAGCGGCTTTTAATAATTTCAAGATGTCCACGATGCCCGGACCGCCTTCGTTCTGATATTTGCGACTTGGTGGGCAGCCCAACGCCTGACAGCAATCTTCCTGCGGCAGGCGTAGCAATTGTTTTTTGTCAACCCAACGCCGATCAAAGCGTTCGACCACTAGCGTCTTCGTGTTGCCAAATGTTTTCATCTCCGCAGCGGCCACGGGCAGACCAAACGCGGCCATGAGCCGGAGACAGTAAAATTCATTCTCGACGCTGTTGGACAAATCCAGGCCATTGGGCAGCGCTCCAATCTGCGGCTTCAGAATGTGCGTGGTCGGCGTGGTGCCCAGTGGCTTCAGCCATTTCCCCTTGAACCGTAGCAGTGCCGTTTTCTCCTGTGCGCCGGCAACAGAGATCCGAAAGTCCTGCTCGCGATCCAAGCCGAGCGGAGCCCGCGCCAAGTTGGCAAGCAGTTGCTCAATGTCTCGGTCACTGACTGCCTTGCCTGCTACTTCAGATTTCTTCTTTGGCGGCTCTTCCCCAGCAGGAATGAATTGCAACGCCCCGACGCAATCCCGCCCAATTTCAGAGAGCAGGCTGTAGGCGTCCGTGCCGCGCGCACCGACCTTTTCCGCAATCCGCCGTCGTAACACATCGGAGTCTGGCAACAGGTTTTCAAAAACCGCCGTCACCCGCTCACCACGATATGCATCCTCACGCAGTGGCAACGACAGGGAAACAGGAATGGCATCCCCCTTCGCCAGCCAGCCTTCGTCATAGCGGAAATGAATCGCACCAGAGGATTCCTTCTCCAACCTGCCGACCGGACGGTTGTTCAGCAAAACCTGCAACGGGATATGTTGGCGCGGGCGCGGCATCAGTCAGGAAGGTATCCGCCTTTGGAGCGGGGAACGACTTGGAGTTCGAGATTGAGGGCGGCCAGAACCGAAAGCACGGTCTCCACCCTTGCCGCCGGGTTGCCGCTCTCCAACAACGAGATGGTCTCCTGCCGCAGACCAGCGCGGTCGCCCAAGGCCTTCTGACTCATGGCCCGCTGCTTGCGGGCGTTACGGATCAGGTTGCCGAGTTGACGGGCATCACGAGCCAGTGTCTTCATGGGAGTGACTATGCGCCAAGTCCAATAATGTGTCAATATGCGATTCAGCACATATTTGTTTAATATGCGTTAGTGCCCATAGGTCTCAAAAGCGATTGTTTTGACCGCAAATTCTGACGCGCGTCCAAATTTCAAACTTTTCCAAGGGCTGCAAGCAGTGCATCTTCTGTCTGTGTCCAGCCGTAAGCCCAAGCAGCCCGAAAGCGATTTGCCGGCACCGCGCAAAGAATTGGTGGCGCGGCTTGGGGATTGTCTTGAGCGGCTCCAGAAGCTTGTTGCCATCCCCTACGCTGGCGCATCTTCACTTGATTGCTGGCCTACCGTCGATGAACTCAACCGGTTGGCTACGGCAATCGGGCAGCTGGGAAAGGCAATAAAAATCACGAAAGTGGATTTTGAACACCTCGACGGAGTCATGCGCCACCTCGACCGCCGTTATCCCAAGCTCGGTCTGCTCGCGTTTTTTGATGGGCTGGTCAGAAAACTTGAAAGCATTCCCGTCGGCCCAGTGACACGCATCAATCAGAGGCTTGCTCCCGGCGTTGTTCCCAACAATAAAAAACAACTTCTGGCGATCCGTGATTTATTGACCAGCTTGGAATGGAAGGTTGAAGCGAAAGCAGGCACATGGAAAGAACTGGAGCCACTGCTGTTTGAACTATCGGGTGGCCAAATCAGGGAAGCCAGGAACAAGTCCAAACCTGCAACGATGCAGGATATTGATTTCAAACAAGCTGACAAAATGTTTGACGAAGCATTTGCTCTAGCCGCATTCCTTGAAGTGCAGCGCCAATATTTTGTCTGGCGGTTGCGTTGGGATCGAAAGGTGTTGCCAATAGCGCTATGGATTTACATGCTCCACAATCCTGACTGGGACAACCGGCTGCGCCGTATTTTTCAAAACGAAAACATCACGCCAGTAGTTTCAAAAGCGAACGAGAAAAAACTCCAAGAGCGGAAGAAAAAAAGTAAATATCGGGAAAAACAAACCGGCCGTTAACAGCCGGTGAATTCACCTCAATTCGTGAACAAGCTCGTTTAAGCCGGAATTCGCTGCCTAAAACCTCCTTCAAATCTGGTGGACACGTTTTTCTGATTTCTTGGGATTTTCCACCG
>Ga0007855_1000559_pt1 | contig 11638 bp, 12 predicted proteins | sample CryBogCBH01Aug08_FD_71230 | JGI IMG/M metagenome (GOLD analysis project Ga0007855, IMG submission 71230) | Freshwater microbial communities from Crystal Bog, Wisconsin, USA - CBH01Aug08 | ecosystem: Environmental > Aquatic > Freshwater > Lake | place: Crystal Bog, Wisconsin, USA | collected...
GATAGCCGAAAAGGCGAAGAACATGTTCCGTGCTGAGGCTGCGGACATCGTTTGGGCGCGAGAACCCATTAAAAAAATGAAGGCGAGCGGGGACAGCATGATGACCCAGCGAAGTGGAGAGGTAAAAATTGCCTGACCAAATGGCGTGAGCGCCAGTGCGCCACCACCAATTTTCACGACGGCAAGCATGTAAACACCCAGAGCGACGGCTCCAGTGACAGCAAGGCCTATGGCCATATAATTGTATACGCCTAGCATATAGGCGCGAAGTCCTTGGTCAATTTCAGCTGTGGTTGGGCGGGCAATCCCACGGCCATAGCCAAAGCTCGATTTACCATCATATTTAGACATTTGATCCTCTCAAACTTGCGGAAGCAAGGTGCTAGGGACCACAGGCCCTCTGCCACCTTAGCATCGATAACCATAATATGTATTGATGGAGTTCAGGTGACAAGCACGCGCGACATGAACTCTTGGTAACAAATGGCGAATAAATGAAGGGGATGTCCCTGTTTTGATTTTTCCATTCAATTCTCGCCAATTTGCAGCGCAATCCCTCACCTCTTCTTGCTCATTATCAATATTAAGGTAGTTTCATCTAAACCCACCTCCTACGGTCGTTTGGGTAGAGTCCATTTGATTACCCGCGTTGCGTGTATTTGCCACACGAAAACCAGGGGGAAGCTATGAAATATTTTTCACTTGCAAGTTTTCGCACCATGAAGAGCTCTGAATCTAGAGATGTTCATAGCCAAAAAAAATCAATTACCTCCCTTATTTATTTCATCTGCCTTCTATTAACTTTTTCATTTGGGTTGCCGTCCGCCCACGCCCATGGGCGATTAGGGGCAGCTGAGGGACGCTGTAGGCTTTTTATTGGCCCTGACGTTATGAAATTTACGGGGTATCTCCCAGAGGCGTCTAAAAACGAGTTTTGTGAAGATATCCCGTCAACCGGCCCTGTGATCATGGTCCTGGATGCAGAGCAAGCAGAACTCCGTGACATGAAAGTTGAAATCAGGATTGTGAAAGACGTCGGCGGGGAGGAAAAAGAAAACCAAAACCTTGAAGCTGTTACTGTCGCCTATCGCGCTCCAGCAATTTATCCCTCTGGCACGATTAATTTCGAACACACTTTTGATGAGCCGGGATATTTTGTCGGTATTGTCACTGTTCTCGGTAGCCACGGAGAGCAGTGGGTGTCGCGTTTCCCGTTTTCTGTGGCCAAGACATTTATGAGAGATTTGCCTATTTACATATTGCTCGCTATCGGCGTGCTGGCCTCCTACGCAATCTACATTGTCCATCGTCGGCGTACGCCGCCCAAAAAGACTAAACTTGAAACGCCAGATAACGATGTGCCCCCAGGCGGCTCAGGATCTGATTCCGCAGACCCCGGGCATGCGCCAACGCCTGCGGAATGATGGCAATATGAAAAATCTTCAGCCTCAATAAATTTCTAACTGATGGATAGATTATTGTCCTGGCTTTTTTACAGGCTAAACAGTCCATCACTATGGTTTCGAGCAGGCAAAACAATATAAATTGTTTTCTACGGTATCGTTTTTTTTAACTTTTGAGACTGGTGGCCTAAGATTGTTGCTATGGAAGACCGCTAGCTTTTTTTTCTTAGTTATCAAGTTTGCGATAATGGATTTATTGCTGCGTAATTAACTGATGCGACAGGGAAGTGTCATTCATTCTCTTGGTTACACTTTTAATCTGCTTTATTGCTGTTGATCGTCACCATGGGTCTTATCAAGATGCTCTGGCTTTATTTCCCAAGTCAATTTTTGACTTGAGGCAGATCGCTTTATCTCTTGAATTTTTTTTTATATGTGCATCCATCGATGGGATGATCGATTGATCACGAGCGATTAAGTCAAGGAATAATTTGATGGCATGGGTCATTTTATTGATTGGAAGTTTGTGTGAGGTTGGTTGGCTAATCGGCATGAAGTATGGGGAAGGATTTACGCGTTTCTGGCCATCTGTCGTCATGGTGTTTTTTATGGCGAGCAGCGTTGGCTGTTTGGGTCTGGCTGTTAGAGAAATTCCAGCTGCGACAGCATATGCCGTTTGGACAGGGGGGAGTGTCGCAGCGGTAACGATCGTTGGCGCCTACTTCTTCGGCGAGCCAATGACACTTATGCGCATTGGCTCGATTATGTTCATCATACTGGGGATGGTGGGTCTTCGTCTGAGCGGCGTTGAGCCATAGTCTACGAGACGAGAACAAATTAATCGAAATAGCTCTCCAAACCGCCGCGTCGGCGAATATCCAGCGTTGCGCAATGAAAGGCGCCCCCAAATGCTGCATAATGGAGGAACGGCACTGGAATGGGCTCAAATCCCCACTTCTCCATGGCGCGCATCATTCCTGTATGGTGAGGATCTACAATTACGCGCTTCTCATCGATCATGAGAATATTCATGCTCAACCACTTGCCGCACATTGAAGTAATCGCAAGAATGCGATCATTGATGGGGTCAGGTTCAGGCGTGACGAGAATGTCCCATTTTTTCAGTATATCTGGTAGTTCTTCAGGATTGATGTATTCGGGATTAATCAGAAGTTTTCCTGGGCCTAAAGGCAAGATTGTCGTGTCAATATGCATGGGGTTTGGGCAACGACTTTTAATTTCGTGAATTCGATAGCCTTCGCCCAAATGGCGACGCAGCCAGTTAATGCCCATTGCATTTGTGACATTAGAGCGGGTGACAAAAATATCCCGTCCACAGCGAAAGAAATCAGCAGCATCAAAAACTGGTTCAAATTCTGTCAATATATATCTCATCGGCGCCCCCTTTTCTGGGAGCTTGAATTCGGGGTCGAATAATTCGTCTGTAAGTTGTGGTTTAGGTGCGGAAGTCCAGCGCGCACCGCGTTTAAAATAGTCTTTAAGGATTGGGCGATAGGAGTGGGTTTCGAAATAACGACACGGCCATGCCATTGGCGTTTCGAGAATTTCATCGGCAATCACCAGCATGCTGTCGCGGGGGCAGGAGTTGCAAAAGCCGCGAGATGACCAATCTGGTGTCGAAAACTTCTGCTTGTGATTATAAGCTTCGGGCCTTGTGACCGTAATGCCCAGTTGCTCGAGCACTTTTATGAAATTATCCAATTCCGCTTGAGCAGGTTCAATCATGAATTTAGGGAAACGGAAGCCTGCCGCCAGGGCTTGTGCGCGGGCCGCCATGCCAGGGATGTTACAGGTCACAACAGGGTGATCAGAGGGAATCGTGGACCCTTCAAGCCGGCCGACAATAATCTCTTCCAACGGATCCCATTCATTATGTGAGTTAACAGGGCAAGCGTTCGAAGCAGATAGGCTATTTGGGGTTGTGTGCATGTTCATCAGTCCGGTCCTAGGATAGGCTCTATTGTCTACACCGATTGTTCGACTGCTTATTTTTTCGGCTTATTAATCCTGCAGGCTCATGTCGTCCAGTTTTTCTTAGGTTCATTTTCCCTTGCTTTTGGTCAGGGCATACGCGTATAAGGCCTCTCTCAAGAACCGCCCGGCCAGTGATGGGCTGCCGTGGCGGTTCTTTCGCTCGCGCGAAACCGTCTCCATAGATCATTGGAAACGCACAGAAAAACGGGCTTAATGCCCAGGAGAGCAAAATGCCCAAATTGAAGACTAAATCCGGCGCGAAAAAGCGTTTCAAAATTACAGGTACAGGTAAGGTCGTTTACGGTCAGCAAGGCAAGCGCCATGGCATGATTAAGCGCACCAGGAAGCAGATCCGTAATCTGCGAGGGACGAGCGTTCTGTTCAAGACAGACGGCGACAACATAAAGAAGTACTTTCTGCCTAACGGCTGAGACGTCCCAATTTTAACCGCAGATTCAGATCTAGGAGTTTCGTCATGGCTCGCGTTAAACGCGGCGTCACCTCGCACGCCAAACATAAAAAGACATTTAAAGCCGCTAAGGGTTTTTATGGTCGTCGAAAAAATACGATACGAACCGCAAAGGCGGCGGTTGATCGTTCGATGCAATATGCAACACGGGATCGTAAGGCCAGAAAGCGCGTTTTTCGCGCGCTGTGGATACAGCGTCTGAACGCGGCCGTGCGAGAGCATGGCTTAACATATTCTCGTTTTATCGACGGCTTGAGCAAGGCTGGTATTATGGTTGACCGTAAGGTTCTCTCTCAGCTTGCGATCGAGCAGCCAGAGGCCTTTGCCGCAATTGTCAGTCAGGCCAAAAAGGCCCTACCAGCAGCAGCGTAAGATTCTCATTCTATCCTTCAAATTAGCGCCCGGCTCTCGCTTGGGCGCTTTTTTTATTTTAACGTCGGGAAGGAGGGCGTGTTGCTGATGAATGAAGCCTATGATCTCATTATCATTGGTGGTGGTCCGGGCGGTTATGTCGCAGCTATTCGTGGCGCGCAGCTTGGCTTAAGGACGGCGGTTGTCGAGCGTGAACACCTCGGCGGCATTTGTCTGAATTGGGGATGTATTCCCACGAAAGCGTTACTGCGGTCGGCCGAGGTTTATCGTTTGATTAAAGTTGGGGAGAGCCTTGGCGTGGGCGCCTCAGCAGAATTCAATCTGCAAAAGATTGTGACGCACTCACGTGAGGCTGCCCGGCGCCTCAATCAAGGAGTGTCATATCTACTTAAAAAAAACAAAGTCGATTTAATCTGGGGTGAGGCGTTTTTGTCTGCGCCTGGAGAGGTGATCGTTAAGGAGTCCTCTAAGGCGGTGATGACGCCACAATTCCCTGCGCCAAAAGAGAGATTGGGACATGGGGCTTATCACGCCAAGCATATTGTCATAGCAACTGGCGCCCGTCCACGAACCATTGCTGCCGCTATGCCAGATGGTCAGCTTATTTGGACTTATTTCGAGGCGCTAAAGCCAGAGTTTTTTCCAAAATCTCTGCTGATTATTGGCGCTGGTGCGATAGGGGTCGAATTCGCCTCTTTCTATAATGCTTTTGGCGTTGAGGTCAGCTTGATAGAAGCCGCAGCGCAAATCCTGCCAAATGAAGACCGCGAGATTGCTGCTCTTGCCCGGCAATCATTCGAAAAACAGGGTATCATCATTAAAACAGAGACAAGCGTTTTATCAGTTGAAAAGAAGGGCGATCATGTTGTTGTCGATTTAAAAGGCGTAAATAATTTAATCGAAACCATTAAAACCGATCGCGTGCTATTGGCGATAGGCGTTATGGCGAATACTGAAAACATTGGGTTAGAGACATTAGGCGTCGCCTTGCAAAAAGGGGTCATTAAAACTGACGAATTCTGTCGAACAAATGTCCCTGGCCTCTACGCAATTGGCGATGTGGCTGGCGGTCCTATGCTGGCGCATAAAGCTGAACATGAAGGCATTGTCTGCGTTGAGGCAATCGCTGGTCAAAAAACGCATGCGCTCGATAAATCACGAGTGCCTGGCTGCACCTATTGCTACCCACAAATTGCGTCAGTGGGCTTAACTGAATCAGCGTCCCAATCTTTGGGTTTTGATATTCGCATCGGACGTTTTCCTTTCATTGCGAATGGAAAAGCGACGGCGATCGATGAAACGGTGGGGCTGGTGAAAACAATTTTTGATGCAAAATCAGGCCGGCTGCTCGGCGCTCATATATTTGGCGCTGAAGCAACAGAACTAATTCAAGGGTTTGCGATTGCAATGAATTTAGAAACAACTGAAGAAGATTTGATGCGCACAGTCTTTGCGCATCCAACGCTGTCTGAGGCGATGCAGGAGAGTGTCTATGACGCCTATGGACGCGCAATCCATATTTGAGACCTCTTGTCGATTAAGCGTTCGGGATTAAGTATTGAGCTATCTCTTGGAGGCCAATACATGCACCGCTTAATCGCTTTTTTGTTCTTGGCTCTTATCACAACGCCGTCTTACGCCATGATGAAACCAGGCGTAAAAGCGCCGGATTTCACAATTAAGGCGGCTCAAGCTGGTAAGGAGTTCGAGTTTTCTCTGCGTGAGGCTTTAATCAAAGGTCCGGTTGTGATCTATTTTTATCCTAAGTCTTTCACCAGCGTATGCACCGTGGAGGCGCACGAATTTGCAGAGGCAATGGATCAATTCACAGAGATGAAAGCCAGCGTTATCGGCATTTCAGGAGACTCAATCGATACGCAAAAAGAATTTTCAATCAAGGAATGCCGCAATAAATTCCCTGTTGGAGCAGATGAAAGCTTTAATGTGATCAAAGCTTATGATGCAGCTTTCGACATTCCTGTAGTCGGGCGCGTCTTCGCGGATCGAATTTCTTATGTGATTGGAATGGATGGAAAGATCGTTTCAAGCGTGAAAGATTCTGGCGCACATAAACATATTGAAAACGCTTTGGCCGTTGTCAGAACACTGCAATCGAGCGACAAGCAATAATCATCTAATTTGGATCACCCCAGCTTTCAGGCCATTCTTGCTTTAATCTTCCGCCAAGCCTGACAGGACAAATCATTGACGCCAGGCCATTGCTCGCGATTTCCGCGGCAACGCCACAAAGTGTGGCTTCGCCATTGGCAGGCTCGTAACGTGCGCCAGGCGTTTTGCGAAGAAAACGGCGAAGTGGTTCTTCTTTTTCCATGCCGATTACGGAGTCATAGTCTCCCGTCATTCCTGCATCAGTCTGATAGGCTGTGCCATTTGGCAAGATTTGAGCGTCAGCAGTTGGAATATGTGTGTGTGTTCCAACAACGAGCGATGCGCGTCCGTCAACAAAGTGAGCTAAGGCCATTTTCTCGCTTGATGTCTCAGCATGCATGTCAATAATGGCAACGTCGCAGCCGACAGAGAGTGGGCATGCGGCTAACTCAGTCTCGATTGCGGCAAAGGGGTCGTCAAGCGCGTCCATGAATACGCGGCCCATCGGATTTATAACGAGGATCTGCTGCCCGTTGGCGGCAGTAAAGAGATTGGCCCCTCTACCGGGGGTGCCGCGAGGATAGTTTACAGGACGTAGGAGGCGAGGCTGACGCTCAATAAAAACAAGCGCCTCACGCTGATCAAAGGCGTGATTGCCGAGAGTGATGCAATCGACGCCTGTTGCAAGGATATCTTCACATATTGCTTCAGTTATGCCAAAGCCCGCAGCAGCATTTTCAGCATTGACGATGACGAAGTCCAGCAACCATTTTTTTCGTAGGTGAGGGATAAAGCGGGTTATCGCGGCTCTACCAGCGCGTCCGACAACGTCGCCGATGAAGAGAATCCGCACATTAGGGTTCGGTGTGACAGGGCTGGCCATGTGCTTTATTAGCCGCTGTGGGGTAGAAGCGCAAAATTGTTTAATTTCCTAGATGAATCATCAGGCCTTGTTGTAAAAGTTGCGGATGCAAGAAAGCTTTAATAGGTCAGGGGCTTCATTTTATCCTTGGCTCGAAAGTAGCGCCACCTAGATGCAAGACCTCACCGAAACATCAGCTTTCGTGACGCCAGCTCACAAACCCTCAAGACCTTATGTCCTATTTGAGGATGGGCGTGGGAATGGGGTGGCCCAGCTTTTTGAACGGCCAGAGGAAATTATTACCGCATATCGCTATGCGGATGTCGGCGCAGCATTTAGTCGGATGGAGAAGGCCAGAGCGCGAGGTTATTATTTGGCTGGCTATGCAAGCTATGAGCTTGGCTACGCGCTTGAACCAAGACTCGTTGAGCGTCTGATTGATCAGCAGCGGGTGCCTCTTCTTCAGTTTGGAGTTTTTAAAGCCCAAAGTGATTGGAGCTTCTCAACTGATGACGCGTGTGTGCCATCAATGTTTTTAATGCCAGCCTGGACGGAAGACGAATATACTGAGCGCTTTTTACGCTGTCGCGACTATATCTTTGCCGGCGATATTTATCAGATTAATCTAACTTTTCCCCTGCGTGGGCGTTATGATGGAGACGCTCTAAATTTATATCAAGGATTACGAAAACGCCAGCCTGTTGCCTATGGCGGCGTGATCGCTTTGGGGGATGAGACGATCGTTTCTTTGTCTCCTGAGGTGTTTTTTGAAGCGCAAGGTCGGCATATACGCGCGCGTCCAATGAAGGGGACGGCGCAGCGCGGAATCATGCCCCCCGAGGATATGGCAAGAGCGAAGTATCTCGTTGAGGACGAAAAATCTCGCGCCGAAAATCTTATGATCGTAGATCTACTGCGCAATGATTTATCAAGATTAGCGGAAATCGGTTCGGTTAAGGTCACGGATCTTTTCACGATTCAGACCTATCCAACGCTACATCAGATGACGTCTGGCATTGAAGCGCGCCTTCGTGAGGATGTTAGTCTTTATGAGTTATTTACAGGCCTTTTTCCGTGTGGTTCAGTAACGGGCGCGCCAAAAATCAGATCAATGGAAATTATCAATGATCTCGAATGTGCGCCAAGAGGCGTTTATTGCGGTTCTCTTGGGGTTATTGCTCCTGATGGCGCAATTCGTTTCAATGTTGCAATACGCACTTTGACGATTCTTCCAGATGGCGCATTGATTTGTAATGTTGGCTCAGCAATTGTCGCTGACTCACGGGCGCGTGAAGAGTATGAAGAATGTTTAATAAAGGCCCGGTTTTTGACAGAAAGGTCGATGAATTCGGCTTAATAGAGACCTTGTTATGGTCGCCGGAAGATGGCTTTTTCTTATTTGAGGAGCATCTCTCGCGGCTATCGACATCTTGCGCCGCTCTTGGTTTTTTTTATGATGCTGCGCTGATTAAGCAGAGTCTTGAAGACTCTATCCAGCCCTCCTGCGGTGAAATGTTGCGTGTGAGGCTTTTGCTTTCACGTCATGGCGATATTGAAATAAGCGTCACGCCAATAACCCCTATCTCGCCAGATTGCTGTTGGCGGGTCGTTCTGGCGCCAACTAGGTTTTGTTCAACTGATCCATACTTACGACACAAAACTTCGCGTCGATCGCTCTACGAAAATACGCTCGCGGATGCGCAGCTCAAATATGGCGCGGATGAAGTTCTTTTTCTTAATGAACGCGATGAAATTTGTGAGAGCGCCCGCTGTAATCTTTTTGTGCCCAACGATCGGTTTTTGCTGACGCCTGCGCTAAGTTGCGGATTGTTGCCAGGAACGCTGAGGTCGCATCTCCTAACAGGGGGGCAGGCGCGTGAGGCCTTGATCAGGCGTGATGACTTACAGGATGAGTTTTTTTTAGGTAATTCCGTGCGCGGGTTGGTGCGTGCGAAAATGCTAACCTAAAATTTTAGGTTTGACCTGGTTTCAGCTTATAGAAAATATGACGACCAATGACGTCCATCTTCGTCAAGGCGCGAGCCCAACGCGGCCTGACATAATTTGTGTGATAGTGTGTGGAACGGCCGACGTCTGAAATATAGGTTCTCCCTTCCATAACTTCATTTGCAACCCTTACGGCTGTTGTCCAAGCGAGAGGCTCTGTAATTTTTAAAGAGCGCCCCTCGCAGGCAAATGAAAACTGACACGCCTTATAATGATGGCGGTTTTGATAAACAACGCCGCAAATGCTTGCAGGGTAAAGACCGCTTTGCACGCGATTTAAAACAACTTGCGCAACTGCTGCCTGTCCAGGCTCTGGCTCGCTACGTGATTCAAAATAGACAGCTTCCGCTAAACAACGCTTTTCTCGGTCTAATTTTTCTGGTTTGAGCCATGCAGAATAGCTGAATTTGGCATCCTTCTCTGGCTTGATCAGCGCCAGGGTAGGGCCTGCGAAAGATGAAACTTCTATAGGCGTCGCATCAGGCTGAGCTGGCGTGGATGAACTTAGCGCGTTCGCGCGTGCGACTTGCGGCGTAGCGCCATGTAAGGCGCGGTCGCTCACTGCTAGTGTTGAGGCTTCCTGTTTTTGTGGAACTGATTTTGGTGCAGACGCTTTGATTTCTTTGACAGGCTCTGTTGACCAGGTCGTCTTGGCGCTGCTTTGAACGGGGGAGGACGCCGTTGTTGATTTTTGAGTGGTTGCTGGCAAGACCTCTGGCTCTGACAATTCGAGTAGGTCGTCACCTGGCAAGGACATCCGAGGCGGTAGGGCTGTCGCCGTTGGGCGGTTCTGTTGACCACCTAAAGTAAACGATAGTTCAGAAGCCTCATCATGGCCTTGCAGTGAGGTTGATGCGGTTTCCAATTTCGGCTCCACGCCGAAGAAGGGGTCACTCTTATGACTACGATCAACTTGTGGGAAATCTAACAACTCTGACTTCAGATCACGGTGGGGCTGCGTCTCTTGCAAGGCTTCATCATCGCTGACGCTTGGAGCGAGGCTGGCGCTCGTAAGGATGTGGTCTTGTGGTGGAGCATGACCGAGATTGCCACTCACAGCCTGCGCAAAATTAAATGGCTGATCGAGGTTGTTGTCGCCGGTTGCCCGTAGACGCGCTGTCAATGGCGCCACATTCCAATCACTGGCTGAGTCTTGTCCTGCGTCCGCAGTAAAGGACACGAGAACACCAACGCCCAGCGCCCAAGGAGCCATGATGGTGAAAGCCCATGAGCCTTTCACACGAGAGAATTTTGGCTTTTTGGAGCGGGGACGCATGAACGGGCTCGTTTACTGACTAAACACGCGCAGAGTGATCGCTAAACAACCTTGGTGCGACCGAAGTACCACAGCGTATGTTTATGGCAGGTTAAGCTTTAAGATCTCTTTCATGACCCTATTTGCGCATGTGCCAAAATGGGGCATCGAGAGATAGAGAGCCATCATTCGCCCATCAAATGTATTCTGACCTCTCGAGAATGGGCATGGTTACGGTGTTCAAAGAGAAAAACGCCTTGCCATTGGCCAAGGGCTAGCAGGCCATCGTCAACAGGAATTGTGAGATGCGTTTGTGTGAGCGCCGCACGAATATGCGCAGGCATATCATCTGGCCCTTCGCTGGAATGACGATAATGTGGTCCTTGAGGCGCTAATCGCGAGAAGGCGCTTTCTAGATCCAATAGCACCGATTGATCTGCGTTTTCAGTTATCAATAAAGATGCAGATGTGTGTCGACAAAAAAGCGTAAGCAGGCCGTGTTGGATGTCTAAAACTCGTAAAAATTCTTTGAGGGATGCGGTGATTTGATAAAGGCCGCGACCATGCGTCTTAACAGTCAATACTTTACTATGTTGATGCAAGCGTAACTTTCTCTAAATTGTCGTGGCAACTGCTTTTCCAAGCACAGCTTGCGCGGCCGCAAGTCGCGCAATTGGTACGCGAAATGGCGAACAAGAGATATAGTCGATGCCTATTTTTTCAAAGAAGGCGACCGACTCTGGATTGCCGGCGTGTTCACCACAAACGCCAACAGTTACCTCTGGCTTTGCCTTTCTAGCGCGTTGGCATCCCAGCGCAATCAATTCGCCAACGCCCTCTTGGTCTAATTTAATAAAGGGATCAGCAGGTAAAATGCCGGCCTCGACATAAGCGCCTAGGAAGGAGCCTGAATCATCTCGAGAGATGCCAAGCGTGGTTTGCGTAAGGTCGTTGGTGCCGAATGAGAAGAAATCAGCCGATAACGCAATATCACCGGCTCTCAAAGCAGCTCGCGGTAATTCAATCATTGTGCCAACATGATAGCTCGGGCAGATGCCTGTTTCATTTTCAACGCGCGCGGCGATAGCCTCGACCCGAGCTTTCACAGCATCCAATTCAGCGCGTGCGAAGACTAGAGGAACCATAATCTCAAGTTTTACTGGCGC
>Ga0007855_1000566_pt1 | contig 11603 bp, 8 predicted proteins | sample CryBogCBH01Aug08_FD_71230 | JGI IMG/M metagenome (GOLD analysis project Ga0007855, IMG submission 71230) | Freshwater microbial communities from Crystal Bog, Wisconsin, USA - CBH01Aug08 | ecosystem: Environmental > Aquatic > Freshwater > Lake | place: Crystal Bog, Wisconsin, USA | collected...
TCCATTTTGCCGGCAGCGTGAATTATGCGGCCGTGCCGGGCTTGCTGCAAACGCACGCGGTTTATTTGCTGGCTTCGGATTACGAAGGGTTGCCCTTGAGCCTGCTCGAAGCCATGGGTTATGGGGTCGTGCCGGTGGTCAGTGATTTGCGCAGCGGCATTTCCGAAGTGGTGGATGCCACGACCGGCCTGCTGGTGCCGGTTCCGGACACGGCTGGCTATGCCCGCGCCATCCTCCGCCTGCACGCGCACCGCGAGGAATTGGCCGCTAAATCGGCGGCGGCCCGCGCGCGGGTGCGGGAACGTTTCTCGGTGGCGGCGATGACGGAGCAATGGCTCCGAGCGTTGCCCGCTCCGCCCGCCTCGGTGCCGCAGTGGCCGCGCCGATGGAAAATCGGCGGTCCGCTGACGAGCACGGACCGAATTTATTTTTCCCCGCCCGCGCGGTTTTTTCGCCGGCTCGTCACCCGCTTTCGCAAACAGGCGTAAGTTGCCGCCGGTCGGCTTGCCGGGGGTTCCGTGGTCGGCTTAATTGCCGGCGGATTGCTTGGCCGCTTTGGCGGCGGCTTTGGCAGCCTTCGCGGCAGCCTTGGCCTCGGGCGTGACGGCGGGCATGTCAATGACCGTGAAGCCCCAGCCGCCAAGATTGTGTTCCTTGCCCTTGTTTTGGCCGGAAAGAACATTGCGCACGGCGTCCACCAGGAAATGGAGCGTGCGGGGAGTATTCATGTTCGGGCCGATGGCGCGGTCCCGGGCTTCGGTGGCCGTCTTGGCCTGCTGGTACAGGTTGTTGGCGGCTTGGTTATTGGTATCGGCGGTGGCGGCGAGGGGAGCCAGCAACTCAATGTCTTCGATGCCATTGAGCGGACTATTTGCTCCCAGTGCGGTGTGCTTGAGGGAGATCGCCTTCGCCAGGGTGATGAACTCATCCGGGTTTTCCGGAATCGGTATTCTCATGGGATGGTTGTGCTTTTGGTTGTGTTGATTTCGGCTGTTCCGAAATCCGACTTTCGACGAAGCCGGCGCGACAGATCAGCCCCAGTTCAATGGCAAGCATAACTAACTGGATAACTGTAATCATTCCATATTTTGTTATTTATTATACTTTTATTGCCTAATCAAACTCGTTTGGTCTTAATTAAACAACTTATTGAGCGCGTTTTACTATTATGTGCAGGCTGAGCGGGCGGTCGAGGCCGCGGCAGAGAACTCCGGGGAGCCGGAAAGAGATTCCGTGGCCAAGGAGTTCGCCTCCGTGAGGCAGGAACGTTACTCCGGGAAGAAGGAATACTATTCCGCGTCGCAGGAATGCTACTCCGTGATGCCGGAATATTATTCCGTGAACGCGGAAGGCTTTTCCGCCATCGGGGAACAGTCCTCCGCCGGCTCCGGAGGCGATCCGGCAGAGCTGGAGCAGTCGGCCGGTAGCGATGAACAGTGGGCCGCAGTCCCGACCGGCTCAACCATCGGGGCAGCGCGGTCGGCGGGGGCTGAACTGCGGTGGTAGCCGGCGGTCGGCGAGCGGCAAGGCTAAGCCGGGGTGGTCGAGGGCGCTTCCGGCCGGCGGGCCACAAACGCCCAGCCGAGCGTGTGAGTATCGTGGTTCAAGTGCGTGTCGCACCAGAGGAAGAAGCGGTTGATGGACCAGTGAACGAATTTTGCGCCGATGGGCTGGGTGTGTTCCACCACTTGGCCGATGAAGGCGTACGAGCGGCCGCGATTGTATAATTGCACCAATTCCAATCCGCTCGTCTTCACGAGGTGCAGCAGGCCGTCATACGGATAGCGGAAATAATCATACGGCACCTCGTGGCGCGGCCAATACATCGGCGTGGTGAGAATGAGATGGCCGCCGGGCTTTAACACGCGGTGCATTTCGCGGAGGGCTTTCAAAGGATCGGCCACGTGCTCCAAAACTTCCGTGCACACCACGGTATCAAAGCTCGCATCCGCCAGCGGAATGTCTGTGGCGGAACCGACCACATCCGGCGTGGAGCGATCCGTCAGGTAATCCATCCCGATATACTTCGCGGCCCCGGCGAAAAAAGTTTTTTCGTACGGTTTATGGCCGCAGCCCACGTCGAGCGTGACACCCCGGACGTATTTGCTGCATTGCTGCAACGCGGCTTCGATCATCAACGCATTGAGAAAGCCTTGATCGCTTTCCGCCACGGAGCAGCGGAAGGTGGCGGGTAAATTCACCAACGGATGTTGCGCGAGCGGATGGGCAGGAGTGCGGGGCATAATGAATAATCGGTTAAAGGGTCGTGGAGGAAAAAAGCCCGCTGCGGGCGGATACAACCCGGTGGTCGCCGGACGGTGTCCCCGCCGTCGCCGCAAGTAGAGCAAAGTCGTTGGCCGCCAACCGGATTCGGCTGGGGTTCGCTGCGTGATTAGCGGGGAGCAAACGTAAACGTGACATCAGTGCGCGGATTGTGCCGGACTCACCGGGGAAAACTCAAATCAAATTCTGGCGGCGGTCGCGGCTCAGTTCGCCGGTGTATTCGCTGTGGCCCTGGGGTGAATTTCCTTGCCGCCATCTGGGTCAGAGTTCCGCGTGACTGCGAGGTAAAAGCTCGCGGCGCTGACGCCGCCGGGGGCGATTCCTTTCCCATAAAAACGCAACCCCGCGATGGAAGTCTGCGAGCCAAGCTTTTGCGAATAATCTTGCCCCGAAATTTGGTTCTGGCATAGTGATTGCGCTGCTGACGTAGTGAAGCAGTCTTGGGATCACTGGAAAAGTCCGCCACTTGCCGTCAATTGACCGGCAAAAAGTAATTTTTTCGAGTCCCCGTCGGGATGGTTGGCAATGTTGGTTTCTGAGTCAGGTGTCAGTTTGCTTTTGCGGTATTCAATTACGGCAGACGAAAGTGAAACCTCACAGAAGCCCAAGTGCGCCAAGTTACTGTTTCAAATTAGGCTTTGGTAGGTTACCCAAGTGGCCAACGGGGGCAGACTGTAAATCTGCTGGCTATGCCTTCGATGGTTCGAATCCATCACCTACCACCACCTTCATTCCCCTGTATTTACAGGCTCCAAATGCGTTTGAGTGGTTTTTTATCTTCGAATATCATTCTACCTCATTCCCACCCAAAAGCACCTAAATTACGTCACTCAGGCGTCACTCAGACGTCACTCAGACAATCAGGCAGCGGTACTCAAAGTTTTAAGCGGCGTCCCGGCAGTCAAGGTGGACTCCCCGAATTGGGTGTTTGATATGCCCGCGAGCTCTATCCGGAACAATCCCTAGAAGGACGGAATGCATTGGAGTTTCTGGCAAAAAGGCTGCAGGCGTTGGGCGTCAGGGAAGAGGCATACTGCCCGGCCAAGGATCTGGATTTGCTGGACTGGGTGGACGCCGGTCTGGAATTTGCGTGGCAGGCCTGGCGGGATCGTCCGGACCAGGTGCGGGGCATTTCGCCGAATGCGCCGGCGAACGGATGGAGGCGTCCCGCCGTGTGATCAATCATGTGGTCAAGGAGGCTGGCCGGATTGAAGCGCGTCATCTCAACCGACTATTTTTTCCTGATTGGCGGTTCCTGCCGCTAGCGCAAGTGTTTTAAGGAGAATCAATCAGCGCCCAAACTGGCATCGTGACCGGCTTCTCCTTGAAGTTTCTAGGGCGGCGGAGCAGACTTGACGGCATGCACTCGCTGGCGGACATGGCGACGAAATTGAACCGTTCGACGGTCTATCTGTCGGGGCTGCAAAAGCGGTTTGAATTGCCGACCTGCGAGGGCGTGGGCTACCCGGATGCTTACCTGGAGTTTTTCCGCACGGTGGTTTATCTCCGCACGTTCGGCGTCAGTGAAGAGTCACTGCGTGACCTTTGGATATTGGAAAAGAAACTGATGACGCTGCTGCATGTGGATTCCACCGGCAGCCGAACTTGGTTTCTGGATGCGTGCGGGCGCACCACGCACCGGGAGCGGCGATTGATGCTGAGTAATTTCGATCTGGGCATTCCGCTGGATGCGCGAGAGGTTCAGACTGGTTTGGATTTCAGCGACCGGCTGCCGGAATTATTTGAAGGCAAGGCGATGGGCGAAGATGCATTGCGCGTGCTGGACGAATGTCTGAAGCTGGAGAAAACCATACTCAACGACGTGCGCGCGGAACTGCCGCATGTTCGGGAGGCGGTGAAATGGGCAGCGCATTTACCGAAGTAAGAACATTGGCTCTAGTGTTGCCAATCGCTGCCCATTGCACGCCAGAGGGCATAAACTTCCAGGCGAAAATCATCCAATGACATGGTCCGACTACCCTTTTGGACCGACTTATCGTCGTTTCGGATATCTTTGACGGCATTAAAGCGCGCTGGCAAATCAGGCATCCGGGCAAGAGCACTGACCATCCACTTGAGATGATTTTGAGCCGTCGGACAAGTTGCGCCAAGCAACGGGACGGCGCACCAGCAAATAAACGCTGTGCCTAAAGTGTGACGACCGCTCGGATAAGAAACTGTTTTAAGGAATTTATTCAGGTCCAATAGGCGCCCGGGAATATAATCCCAATCTCTCAAATCACAGCCCAGATCATAGCTCAAATCGGTGAGGCGATCCCGCCAATACAGATGAACATCCCGCTCATGTCGTCCTTCTAAGTCGTTGTAATACTGGTCATCCAACGCATCCAAAAGATCTTTTTTATGCAGTGAATCCTCAGACAAATCGGCAACCACACAACCAACCCCTTGCAGGATCGTGGCGAAGTCACGGCGAACACTAGCCTCGGACATCAGTTTTTCATCGTGCTGGAAAAGCATATAATTCAACTCCGCATCCGCCGCGGCGGATTTCAATTCCTCCGATAAAAACGGAGCGGCCAGCTTGACACCAGCCAAACCTTTTTCCACCTGCCCATACGCTTCCTTGCGGACAACTTCCTCTCCGCCAAGCTTGGCAAGAAACTCAGCACAATTCTCACGCAAAAATTCTTTTTCGAGATCCGCAGCCCGGCGATGCAACTCCTTGTGAACCTGCGGCAATTGTTCTTCGATGATTTTAGCCAGAGGCGAGGAAAAATGCGGTTCTTTGGGCCAGTCGGGAAACGGGCGGCTTTCGTTAAGGAAAATCCCAGGGGCGCCGCCGAAGCGGGGGCGGATTTGCGCCGTCACTGCCAACGGCCAGTCTCGGCGCAGGCCCTCACGACTGATGGCTCGCACGATGTGGTCATTCGCCATGGTTACGGACCCATTCGGTCCGAGTTTGCCTACCAAAAAGTCGGGATGGCGCGAAGCCTCGAGCATTGCTCCTTGGGGAATGGTATCTCCGGCACTCCGCCTTTTAAGATATTCGTATTCGGTCTCGGAAGCGGGATTACGAGGCAAGCCATCATCGGCTTCATCCAATATCAGCAGCGGAAGAAATTCACGTTCCAGGCAATTCCAAAACATCCAGCCAGTTGTATTTCTCAACTGGGCAGAATTGGCAGAGCGATCGGCCAATGTAAAAAGACCGTCACTACAACGAACCAGTCCCTCCTGCTCCAGGGTCAACAAAACGGCTTCAATAATCCCCACGGGAACGCACAAATCATCGGCGAGTTCTTTGGCGGCATACGGGCGGGCTGCCGCCAGTGGCGAAATCCGCATCAAGGCAATGACAGCCTGTTGCAACCGGTCGCGAAACTGGTCGTCCGCAATCCCGACATAAACCTGACAAGCGATCCCGGGGATATAGACGATCGTTTCGGCAAAATCTTGAATGGGTTCGGCACTCATAGTGGGTTGGTGCGAAAGAGATTTTCCCCGGCGGCCGCACAAAAATCTTTCAAGGGCTGGCTGCCGCGCCCCGATTCCGGGTGCAACATGGTGGACGCCGAACCCACGATAATGAGTTGGCGCTGAGCACGAGAAAGGGCAACGTTGACTCGGTTCGGCAGGCGAAGGAATCCTACTTCCCCCCGCGATGGGTCATGGCGACAACAGCTGAGAATGACAAGCGGGAATTCCTTTCCCTGAAAGGAATCCACCGTGCCGATTTCCACCAAGTCTCTGGACTCGGGCATGGCCGCCAGCGTCTCTTCGAGCAATCGAACTTGTTCGGAATAGAAGGCAATGATACCCACAAACGGATGCCGGGGCTGTTCCGTTTCCAATTCGGCGCGTGCAGCCATCGCTTGCTGGACTAAATCTCGGATAATCCGGATTTCAATTTCGTTGGAGAAGCCGGCACCGCCCTGGTTTTCCAGACCGCTATCAACCCAAACTAAGGGTCGGTTCTCAAACAATCCCCAGAGCGGTTGCTTACTGATGAGCCAGTCCTGATATGCAAAACTGGAGTGGTCTTCTGGACCGGACAGCAATTCACCCTCATAGAAGGCATCGCTAATGGCTTCACCAATCGCCGGGTGCATACGATACTGGATATTCAACATCGCGCGATTTTCATCCGGCAGCCGGTCATACAGCTCGCGAAACAAAGTTTCGCTGGCGAGCTTGGATTGAAAGTCCCGGATACGGTCGGCATCGGCTTCGCCCCGGCGGTTCAGCAAGGTGGTTTCAATGAAGGGCGGCAATTGTTGCTGGTCGCCCACCAATAAAATACGCCGCCCCAGCGTCATTGGAATCAGCAGGTCAAAGAGGTCGGACCGGCCCGCTTCGTCCACGATGACATAATCATACGGTTCGATCGTCTCGTCCCGGCCCTTGGGGCCGGCCATTTGAGCCGTTGCTCCGACCACCTGCGAGTAGCGTTCACAGATTTCCCGCCACATTTGCGGATCCCGGGCCAAAGCCCTTTGCCACTCAACAATGGCGCCGGCACGAGTTTCGGCGAGGCTTTTACGCAGCGCCGACAACTGTTCCTGGCAACGTCCCCGCCAAGATTCAACCAGGCGAAGGATCGTCGCAATGTCTTCGCCATCCGAAACCGTGGGTTTGGAGTTGGACGCCTCACTAAAGATCGTCCGCAACCGCGCCCAATGCGGCGAATCCGTAAGAGGATTCCCATCCCGGATTGAACGAAGATGCAATTTAATCTCCGTCCGAATTTCCTCGGCAAAGCCGGCCCCGATGGCGGCGTTCAAAGCCGCGGCTTACCAATTCCAAAATGGGCAGCAACTTCAGTTTTGTTGTGCCACTTAATTTTAGTGTTTGCTTCGCTCATGTGTTTACAACCGCCGAGATCTTCTTCCTCTCCAGTGGAGGGTTGTGGATCACTAAACGGCTTTTGTTATGTTTGATAACGTCCGAGCGCATGCTCAATTTGATCATGAACTTGGATGTATCGCCTGAAACATGGCGACTTTCCTGCAAGAACTAACAGCCCGTGCGTGGGAGAACGCCGGACTAGGATGTCCGGACCTGCACTGTCCTGTCGTGCACACGTGTTCGATTCACGAACCCTACAAAATGTAAACCGCGCGACTTCTTTCCCCGGGAGTCGTCCGTCCAGCGTTGGTCGTGCGTGCCGTTGTTTCTATCTTTTAGCCCGCGCGCTTCGCCGTGTTGAATACAGATATACCCGTCCGATGCGTCCGTCAAATTTTTTACCAGTTTTTCGAATCAGGTGCTGGAGGCTGTGGCCGCTAAAGATGGACCTCATTGATAATGGTGAAAACAAACTGTATGGCGAAATTTCCTGCGACCGATCCAGCGGCGAGAATGAACGCGCATGTATGGAGCTAATTTTTCGCTCGCTCCATTTTGATTTTCAACGACTTACAAAAGTCACCTTCCGAGTTACCACAAAAAGTTACCAAAAAACACAGCCGTATTTGACCGTATTGGCGATGTTTGATGATGTGGAAAACAGAATTTTTTTGACTGATTTTTCTAATGTTGTGGGATTTCAAGGCGAGAAAATAATTTTTCTACCACAAATAATTCTCAATATTTCAGTCATGCCCTTCGCCGCAAAAAACCAAATCAACCCCCAAAAGCTTTTGATGAGCAAATGGACAGCGGTGAATCCTCAAAACAAGGAGAAGCATTTCTTGGTAACGAAGGTGATTGATCCGGAACAGCCCAAGCACAAGATTCAGGAAGTTGAAATGGAGGCGGTGTTGGCTAAGCGTAGTTTTACGATGAGGTGGGAGGATTTGACTGATGCGACCAAATGGGTGCAGGGTTGGCAGTAGCACAATTTTCAGTGTAGGGTCTTTATCAAGGGCGACTGACTTTCATGAAATCAGCAGTAATCGTATTCATGCAGAACTCAAATTTCCCCGATAAATCTTCTCAGCAGACTAAAGACAAATGTTTGATTGATCGCCCGCGTTTGCGTGATGCCACTAATTGGAAAAACCTTTAGCATCTAAATACATCCAAATGCAGCCGATTAAAATTTTCCGTCCTTTGAAGCGTTGCCGGTTGCCTGGCAATGGGGGGTGGCTAATCCTCGCCGTAATTTTGGGGTGTCGCACGAATGAAGTCAGCGCACAAAATCTGATTCAAAATGGCACGTTTACGGCGAACGCTTCGGCATTCACCAATTGGCCCGGCTACATCGGCGGCAGCAATCCAGCGGCGATTTCCAACTGGACGGCTTCGCCAGGAGTCAGCGTGGGCGTCAACGGGGCAGCGGTGGGTTTTGCCGGAAGTCCTTTCGGGCCGAGCAATGCTTCCGGTTATACTTACGCGTTTCTTCAACGCGTGACTTCCGTCACAAACCGGATCACGCAAAATTTATCTCTTTCGCCCAGCGCTGCGTATCAATTAAGTTTCGACGCGGCGGCGCGCGTGGCGAACAGTCCGCAATTTCTTGCTCAAATCGCTGACAGCAGCCAAATCTACGTCAGCTCCGGCAACATCAGCGCGAACAACGCGGCCTTCAACCATTACAGCTACACGTTCACGACGCCCGCGACGATTGTCGGCACGCCGACGATTCAACTGGCCAATCTCACGACTAACACTGCGACGGATTATACGGTAGATTTTGCAAACGTCGCATTGGTCGCCGTGGTGCCCGCCACGTTGACTTGGACCAATCTGGTCGGCGGCAACGCATCGGGCAGTTGGACCAATCAAAATAATTGGAGCGGCGGTCTTTTGCCGACGACAACCGGAGCGAACGTGCTGTTCAACAACTCCGATCTCACGGCTGACTCCACCATCACGCTTGATGGATTCACAACCGTGGGTTCGCTCACGTTCAGTGATGTCAATTCGGCGACCGCAGCGAACTGGATTCTAAACGCGGGTTCGCCTTCGGCGGCGACTCTGACCATTGGCGGAGCCAGCCCGATAATCACGGTGACCAATCTCGGCAGCGGCAAGGCGGCAGTCATCAATGCGGTCATTGACGGCACAGCCGGATTAACAAAATCCGGCACCAGTTTTTTGCAACTCAACGGCACGAATATTTATTCTGGCGGCACGATTATCTCGGGCACGGATTGCCGGATTTCTGCTGGCAATTCCAGTGCATTTGGCAACGGCACCATTACCGTCGGCGCAACGGCAGGCGCGGCCGAAGTCTGGTTTAATGCGGCTGGAAATCTGACGCTAACCAACGCGTTTGAAATCCGCACGATCCGGTGGATCATTGACAACAACACGGTCAATGGTTTTGCCGCCGGTGATTTGACGGTTGGCGGAAACGTGCTGCTCAACACTGGCCCGAGCAATGTGCGCGACATTTATTGCAACAAAAATTTGACGATCAACGGCAACGTCTCGGTCACGCCAACCGGTAACCCGTTGAACAAACAGGGCGGTAGCACGCTGACCTTGAACGGCACCAACGCCGTTGGCGGTGCGTCGGCGGTTAATGCTGGCACACTCATCGTCAATGGCCCGATGAACGGCGGCGCGACCTTCACGGTGAATTCTGGCGGCACGATTTCCGGGACGGGTGCTTTCTCCGGCCCAATTTCGCTGGCAAGCGGCGGCAGTCTGACGGTAGGTTCCGGCGGCAGCGGCACGACGACTTGTGGTGGGTTGACTTCTGTGTCTGGCGCGAAATTTAATTTTAATTTCGGCGCGACGAACAATGCGGCTAACGGTTTCATCAAAGTGAACGGCAATTTGAATTTGGCCGGCACGTTGAACATCGCCGACCTCGGCGGCTTCTCTTCGGGCGTCTACACCGGCTTGCAGTATTCCGGTTCGGTCACGTTGAACGGATTCACAACGGGCACAATTCCCGGCGGCAAAAGTGTGATCGTGGACTCCACCAATTCGCCCGGCTACGTTTTATTTCGCGTCTTGAATGGCCGGTTGAATCCGGCCGCCGGCCAAAATTTACCGATGGATTTGGCCGCGCCACTGGCGTTGAGCTGGCTGGAGGTTCCCGGCTCGACGGCTTACGACGTTTATCTCGGGACGGTTTCCAATTCCGTGGCCAGTGCGACGACCAACACGGCGGGAATTTATCAAGGTCGCACGGGTGCGCTGACGCTGAACACTTCCAGTCTGCAACCGAACACGACTTATTACTGGCGCGTGGACGGCGTGGACACGAGCGGCGCGCTGACGAAAGGAACTGTGATTAGTTTCACTACCGGCGCACCGATGGTGGATTTGATGGAAGATACCTGGGTCGCGACGGACGCGCTGAATCGCTCGCTGCCCGGACTTGCCGATTGCGGTTCGCCGCGCACGAACCGGCCTGTCGGCATGTTTTATTATTTGTGGCATCACAACACCGGCACATTTGGCGACGGCGGCACGAACTGGGACTTGAGCAAATATCTCGCCGCGAATCCTTATTCCAATCCGCACAATCCTTGGGCTGACAATCCGATCATGCAGACCATCAACGCAACTTACTGGTGGGGCCAGCCGGAGCTGAACTATTACGATCCGAGCGATCCGTGGGTGTTGCGCCGCCAGATCGCGTTGCTGAACCACGCCGGCATTGACGTTTTGATTTTTGATTACAGCAACGCGACTTATTACGACGCGCAGCTCACAGCGTTGTGCAATATGATTGAGCAGATGCGGTTTGATGGTGAAAAAATCAATCTCAAGATCGCTTTCCTAACGCACGCCAAAAGCGGCACCACGGCGACCTATCTCTACAATACGATTTACAATCAGGGCAAATTTTCCGACCTGTGGTTTTATTGGCAAGGCAAGCCGCTCATTCTCGGCTACGTCAATGGCAACGGCAGCGGCGACACCGTGCCCTCTGCGACCGTGCAAAATTTCTTCACCTGGCGCACGTCGTGGGCGAATTACACCACCTCGCTCCAAGATGAATGGTCGTGGATAGATACGCCCACGCCGCAACATTGGAACTACGATGCGCGCGCCGATTTACCCGAGCAACTGCCGGTTTCGTGCGGCGGCTGGGCCAACGGGAATCTCGGCAAGAGCCAGAGCAATAACTCACAGCAAGATTACGACAACACGCATCTGCCGCTCCAACACACGTCGCGGCTCGGCATCTATTTCAAGGAGCAGATGAACTACGGCTTGAAATATGATCCGCAGTTTTTATTTCTGACGCAGTGGAACGAATGGATCGCCGGCTCGTTCCCCGCGCCGACCGCGTGCTATACGCACCTGCTTGCGGATTGCTGCCCCGTCGGCGGATTTTATTTCGTGGACGAATACAATGAGGAATACAGCCGCGACATGGAACCGATGAAGGGCGGTCACACGGACAATTATTATTTCCAAATGGTCGGCCAAAACCGCTTGCGCAAAGGCGT
>Ga0007855_1000573_pt1 | contig 11514 bp, 10 predicted proteins | sample CryBogCBH01Aug08_FD_71230 | JGI IMG/M metagenome (GOLD analysis project Ga0007855, IMG submission 71230) | Freshwater microbial communities from Crystal Bog, Wisconsin, USA - CBH01Aug08 | ecosystem: Environmental > Aquatic > Freshwater > Lake | place: Crystal Bog, Wisconsin, USA | collected...
CCAATAAATACCAACTACAAATGAAAGCATTACCAAGGGGGACGTGATAATTCCCCAAAAGGCCATACGCTTTGATTGTCCCAGCGAAATATATAACCATCCAACCGTACTTCCGATTGGTTGAAAAAAAGAGGCGATAGCTAACACCCGAAAAATTGGTACCGCCTCAACCCATTGATCTCCAAGTACTAACTGAAAGATTTCTGACGACAACACTAATAGAGAAGTTATCATTAAAAACGATGCATAGGCAATTACTCTAATCCCCTTAAGATAATACCTACGATACCTTTCTGGTTGCTCTTTTAAGTGACTTAATACAGGAATTGCGATTGATGTAATTGGGCCAGTTATTTGGGTAATTGGAAGCAGGATTAGCGAGTAAGCTCTAGAATATAAGCCCAAATCTTTTGCGCCGCAATATCTTCCAATTAAAAAATTATCTAAATTGCGTGAAAAAAAATTAAAAAAACCGAAAATGGTTAAGTGACCCCCAAAAAATAACATAGGCCTTATTCCTGTCCCTATAAATGACCAGGAGGGAATCCATCGACTTGCTAACCATAAACCAATGGCATTAGTGGCAGAAGAAACAATTTGCATCCACACTAAAGCCCAGTAACCCATTCCATTTAATGCGCATACAACAGCAGTGACTACACCTATTACCATGGAAAATAAATCTATAAATGTAATTGCTGTTAAGCGCATTTCGCGACGTAATAGTGCGTCCTGTTGCGCTCCTAAACCGCTAAATATAAATGTTACTGACAGTAACTCTGTCACCAAAATAAGATGAGGCTCTTTATAGAAATCTGCAATAGCAGGCGCAATAAAAAAAGTAGTGCCGGCCAAAACAAAACTTAGTAACAAACCAACCCAAAAAAGAGCGCTTACTTGTGGCGAGGTAATATCAGTTTTTTGGATTGTAGCCATTGAAAGACCAAGATCCTTAAAAATTGAAATGAAACTCATGACAACCGCAACCATAGCAACCAATCCAAAATCTTTTGGGGATAAAATTCTTGAAAGAATTGCAATTGAAATTATGTTCAATATAAGCTTACTCAATTGTCCAACTAAAGTAATTAATCCAGAACGAGCAGAGTGATGCTTTAAATTTTTAATTGTGGTTTTATTCAAAAAAGTGCCCGATTAATTCAATACATTTTAAAAATTAAATTATGTTTTACTTCTAGCGATTATTACAATCATAGAATCAATGCAATACAAAAAATTGACCATTTACAAAATCCCAAACTTTTGGGATTTAGGAGGGTCGTTAAAAGAAGGGTTTCAATGGGGCGCTAGCTCCGTGCCCATGGCATTAGCGGAGTATATTTTTACTAATGGCAGCACTATTACTAGGCCCAATACTCTTAGGGAGCAAATAGGTTAATAAACTAGATATAAGATTAACCGGTGGAGCTGTCTTTTTAGAATACAAAAGTATGATTTAGAAACTTGTCACTAAAAACCGAGGGCTTATGAACTTAATCGAAAAAAATGTCTCGCACCACCAACTAGATTAAGACAACTTTTGCTTCATGATGTATGTTAATTCCTGGCTCGATTTCTTGATCTCCTCAAAGTCTGCTAACGCCGAGTAGCGCAGCTTGACTTCCCTACCCCTTACCCCCTACTCCCCTTGATCCCCGAGCGCCTCACGCAATCCTTCGATTTCGGCTTTGAGCGCTTCATATTGCGCCACTTTACGCTCCAAAAAATGGGCCGCTAGTTTAGCCTTCGATTTCAGGCCCTTTGGGGTAAGTAAATAGACATACTGAGACTTATGGGGGTTCTTGCTAAATCGCTCGGCCTTAATTAAGCCTTTTTCAATCAGGGCCTTGATACAGTAGTTCACTTTACCCAAACTAAATCCTAACGCCCTTGCCAATTCACGTTGACTAGCGTTGGTAGTAGTGCCAAGCAGCTTACGCATGAGCAAGTATTCGTCCTCTTCTAATGGACTATTTAACTTGGGGCCAGCATGCTTAGAGGCAGGCATAGGGGGGCTTTCCTTCAAGGAAAAACTTGGGCTTTATGGCTTTATTCTTGATGGGGACTGGGATTGACAGTCGGCACTAGAAATTTGGGCACGCTACCGCCCTGCCAGGGCATCTATAGCATTGTTAAATACAGCAACCCATTTCTATAAAAACCATAAAAAAGTGCGTTTTTTAATTACTGCAGAGCATCATTTTACCCCACGTTCAATTGCTGAACAGAGCTAGATAGCTCAATTGGTGCACTCACTTAGTGCACTCACTTAGTGCACACATTTAGCGCCCCCACTTAGTGCACTCACTTAGCACGCTCACTTAGCACCTTCACTACATCCGTTGACTCAGAATGGGGCTTGCGCCCCTGGACACTCTTAATTACAAACCCCGCTCACAATGGCAGATCGGTTTATCACCGTTGCAAATGGCTTACCTCGATCGATAAGCGTTGAGATTTACCCAATAACTCAACGAGCAACAAGGCGCGCACCTCACCATCCTTACTTACCAACAGTTTTTCAAAGAGTCCAGACAGGCCAGTAAAAGGACCTTGATCAATAGTCAGGGCTTCACCCTCCTTAAATAGAGAAGATGCAGAAAAAGCAGCATTCTCTCCACCCTGACTCAATGCCTTGGCACTTTTTTCAACAAAAGCCTGCAAAGCCTCGATTAAACGATCGGGGACTACTGTGGGCTGAGAATGGATACCAAAGCGCACCAAGGTGTGCACCCCTCGCGTAGAACGAATGGGATACCAGTTGCTGCTTACCTCATCCAGATTAATAAATAAATATCGTTTGAATAGGGGTTCAATTGCATGAATTAATTTACCCCTACGAACCCGCTCAACAGTGCATAACGGTAAAAAAGTTTGATAGCCTTGCTGCTCAAGATTGAGCCTGGCTCTTTCTTCTTGGGCTGGTTTTGTATGAATTAAGTACCAGGTCATTTCAATAGGCCGCAGGCTTAGCAAGTCAAATCAGAAAAACCAAATCAACTTAGTTAGATTGCACTTAAGGTGTCAGCAAATCCCAGGCAAGTTTATTTGAGTCTGTCTGAGAGTCCAGCAAGTAAGCGCTACTAAGTCCTTAAGGCTTGCGATCATCCGATTTACTATCGTAGCCATTTTTTCCATAGTAGCTACCTTTATAACCGTAGCGCCCATACTTGCCATATTTTCTGCCGTATTTGAAGTAACCAAAAATGCCACCGTAACCATAACCATAGTTATAGCCATACCGAATTCTGGAGGGCACAAAGCCATTGAAGATAAATCCATCGATGCGATGTCCTGATTTAGCAAAGACTTCAAGTGCTTCACGCACTTCAGTCAAGCTGACCATTTCTTGTCGAACGGCAAACATCACAATATCGGATACCTGCGCTAAGGCTCTCGCATCGTTAACTGGTAAGAGTGGTGGTGAATCGACAAAGATAAAGTCATAATCATTACGCAGACTAGACACCAAGTTCTTCAAGCTATCGGTTGAGAACATATCGCCTGGATTTTTTACCCTTGGTCCTGCAGGTAAAAAATCAAAATTGGGATACATCTCTTTCAAAATAGCGTCCGAGGCATCAGTGCCATTCAACAGCACCGAAGAGAGGCCAGGATTCTTAGGATCAAAATCCAAATATCTGCGAATGGAAGAGCGGCGCACATCGGCCTCGATCAGCAATACTTTTTTACCAGTCACTGAGAGTAAATAAGCTAAATTAGCTGATAAGAACGATTTACCCTGAGAAGGTACGGCCGAAGTCAGGAGCAAGACTTTGGCTTGAGGCTTATCTACCAGCGCAAATAAAATAGAGGTACGCAAGGCTCTTAAGGCTTCCACCACGGTAGAGGTGGGTTCAGCATGTGCCAGCATATAAGCTTCAAGCTCACCAATATCTTCCCGCTCCATGGCTTCAACTTGTTCAAGCGATAAGGGCACCACACCTAAAACGGGTTGACCAATATTTTGCTCAAGCTTTTTCGGATCTCTTACTACGCCAGTAATAAAGGCTAGTAACTGACACACGACAAAACCAAGGGCCATTCCTAACAAAGCAGCAATAGCTACTGTCAGGGGTTTATTTGGTCTAGCCGGTCTCTCGGGCACTACCGCTGGATCGACTACTGCCACGTTACCAACAGTACCCGCTTTGGCAATTTGTAATTGCTGCGCATTATTGAGCAAACTTACATAAAGCTGATTGTTCACCTCGACATCGCGTGCTTTACGAATGTAATCTTGCTGCGTCTGAGGTAAATTAGAAATGGTCTTTTCTAAGGCGACCGATTGGGCTTGCACCTCTTTGAGTTGCGAATTAATTGCTTTGAGAAGCGGATAGTCAGGCTGGTATTGCACCTGGAACTGCTTGCGCTTGAGCTCTAACTCTTGACGGGATTTCTCGATATTGGTGGTCTGGGTCAGAAGCTCTCTAATCTCACCTGGTACATCCAGGGTTTTCTTCTCATTTCTGAAAGTGTTGAGATTTTGTTCTGAAATCTCTAAATCGGCTTTTAAGCGGGGCAATTCTTTATTTAAGAACTCCAAGCTTTTTTCAGCCTCTTCCGATCGGCGGTTAACGTTTTGATCAACGTATGCTTTGGTAATGGCTGTGAGCATCTGGGCAGTTTGACCTGGGTTAGTACCCTCAAACGTCACCTTGATAATGCCTGACTGACGCTTGGTTTCTGCTGCGGTCATGCGGCCTAAAATCGCACCAACACGAGAGAGCGTCGAGAAGACCTTTAACTTAAAAACGGTGCCAGGTCGTGCTTTCAGAGTCGCTAGGGAAAGTTCAATCTTGCCATCGGCAGCTTCAGCAATTTGCTCGGTACCTTGCCCTTTGAGAAGCTCTTTACCCTCATCATCAGTTAAGGTCCAAGTACGCTCTGGCCCTACTGTAAGAAACAGCGCTTCCTCATACAAGTTTTTAGGAATCGTTAATTTTTGTACTTTTAGCTCTTCGCCACCCCAGGCCAAACTACTACCACCCCACAGTGGCTTTGTTAAGCCATCGGCTTCTTTACTTAAAACACGGGATAGCCAACCTCCAATGAGGGGCAAACGGTTATCGACTGCAATCGTAATGTTGGCCTTTTCATTTTCTACCGCCGCCCCGATCACCGTGCGCGAACGCAGGATTTCGATTTCACCTAAGACAGGAGATTGCTGAACATCCAGTACTTTTGCGACCTGGCTCAATGCGCCTAGACTCGAGCCTTTTTTCTCTTCTACCTGAATCAGCGCATCGGCAATATAAATTGGGCTGGCAAATAGGGCAAACAAAATACCGAAACACAAAATGGTGACAAAGGTAATCAAAAAGTACCAACGGAAGAAAAGCACATTTTCAATAATGTCGATTAATGAAATGCCACCCTCTTCTTGGATTTGAGCTCCCGCATACGATTTCTCGTTAGGGCTAAATAGCTCGGGGTTCTGATTGGGGATATTCGCCACGGTGGAGTCGATTACGTTGGGATAAGTTAGAAAGGGGTGTTCGCTACAGCTTGGACGCCCGAGGTCAATGGGAAGAACTGTCCTACAAAACGGCCAAGCTCGGTAATGTCGGTAGGCGATACAAAGAGCACATCACGCGGACGCATCGTAAATTGCTCCGCCAAAATGAGTGAGGATGCATCAGAAGCATTGAGTTGATAAATCAAAGGCTCGCCATTTTGATCCGCTCTCATCACATAGACTTTTCCAGGAGCAGCTGAGAAGGGATTTAAGCCACCCGCATCTGAGATGACCTCAGTCAAGGACATACGGCCACGGCGCATCACGTAAGAGCGGGATTGATTGATACCCGCCGCATTACCTAATTCACCTAAGACAAAGATCTTGCGTACTTGGCGATCCGGAATACTCAAGACATCCCCTGATTTAAGGATGATGTTGGCAGAGGTTTCACCGCCATAGTAGATACGATTCAAATTAATATTCGTGGTGACTTTATTGCGAGTGAGAACAGCGTTATATAAATCTGCTTCTGGCGTTAAGCCCCCTGCTAAACCAATCGCATCAGTAATTCGTAGTGGTTGATCAGTCACAGGCACGATGCCTGGTATCTTGACTTCGCCAGCCAAAAATACTTTTTGACTACGAAAACCTGCCACATCGACTTCTACCTGTGGATCTTTAATATAGCGACTGAGTCGTTGCGACAATTGCTCCCGAAACTGCGCGATCGTCAGACCTGCAGCCTGGATGTTGCCCACAAATGGAAAATAGAGCTCGCCGCGATCATTAATGGTGCGCCCCGCTGGAGTTGCAGCGGTGCCTCCCTGAGACACCGTGGTCGTCACAGGAGATAAATCGGGGTTGCCCCAAACAAAGATCCGTAAGGTGTCTTGAGGACCTAATTTGTAAGGTGCGACTGCTTCATCTGAGTTCGCAAAAGGTCCCGCTCCGACAGAGCGCTTTTCATCAGAAAGCTGCTCCGCATTCATATCTTTGACAAGCTTAGGGGTAATTTTGACCAAGGTATAACTGGTGCTTGCTGGTTCCTCAGGACTTTCTTCAACGATCGGGCTCTTAAAGTAACGCGCCGACATTCCCGGCAACAAAGTACAGCCCGACATTGCCAGTCCTAAGCTAGCAAGCAAACAGGTGCTGGCAAACAATCGCACATTAAACAATCTGGCAAATAAGTAAGCTTGCTTTAGCGAAGTCTTGCTAAAGATCTGGCTAATTTTATGAATTAGTAAAGTCGCTCGCATTATGAACACAAACCTAACTGTTGAATTTTTTCTGACCACAATTGACACTCGGACCATATTTGCTCAAAGCCCTTGGCATATTCTTGCTCGCTACCCCCTATTGGATCATCAATCGCCTGGCGGCCATTCCAATGGGTGAGTAATTTTGTTTTTCCTAAGGCAATCGGTTGACGTTGATTGACCCAATCCAAATGGCGTGGCTCCATACATAAAATCAAATCCGAATTGCTTAGATGCGAACCCATTAATGCTCGGGAGCTGTGGTGATAAAGCTGGGAAGACATATCAGGGAAGCGTGTATTCATTAAAATCTGCATAGCGGGGTCTGCTGGATTACCATCAAGTGCTTGGGTGCCTGCTGATTGTATCTGCACATCCTTACCATCTAGAAAATGCCGCAAAAAAACCTCGGCTACAGGGCTGCGGCAAATATTGGCAGTACAGACAACCATAATCCGAAAACTCATTCTGATTCATTCGAAGATGGGGTTGATTTCATTGGGTTGTCTGCCTGCTTTTCTGCAGATGAAGAGCGCGTACCCCGATCAGAATGTCTAGAGGATGTTGAGGAGCTTCGATGCTCACCACGATGGCGACTACTTTGCGATTTACCACCTGCACTATTACTATTACTTTCGGTACGGGACTTATTACGCGAAGCTCTCGCCGCAGATTGACGACGACCTGAAGCCGAATATCTTTGGGCCAGCGAAGACCAGCCAGGCGCAAAGTAAGCACCTAGAGCGCTAAACAAGACTCCAAAACCCAGAACCGCCCAAATCCCGTCATTGTTTTCAGAACCAACATCATCCCCAGACAGACGATAGAACACCAGCAAAAAATAAACTGATAAAAAAATAGCACCCCATAAAAAACGTTGGAATTCCGTCCGGTAAGCTCGTCCCATATTCGAGCGCTTACTTGGAGGTGTGCTCCACTGCGAAAATCTTCTTCGCAAAAGATCGAAAGCTAATTTAGGGGTCATGAAAGAATGGCTAATAAACGAGTATGGGGCAGACGATTATTTTAACTTCTATTGAATTTTGGAATACTTTTTGACTGCAATTTCATGCTTTGACTCCAAATGCTTGCTCTAATGCAGTCCGTGAAGCCATTTTCTTCGCTTTAGAACCTAAATGAGACCCGATTAACAGGCTCTTAGGGGTTTATTTCTGCTTTTTGCTCGCCATTTTTCTTGGGCTTACCCGAATGGTTATGGTGATTGTTCTCTAAAAAAGCCTTGGACTTTGCTAAGACCCAACGATAAAGCAATAAATACGCCAAGACAAAGACAGCGATCGCTCCCAAAATGACTGGGGGCTGATCATAAAAAAGAGCCGCCACAACCCCAGGGGCAACGCTCAGAAGGCTCATTAGAAAACCCGTAATGGAATTTTTCATGACCGAACTATGCCCTTTGGCAATACCCGAGTAAACATAGGTCATTGCAATCAATTGGTGTAAGTGCAAACGGTCTGGCTGACCCGTAGATTTTTTGTGTTTTTTGCGCCGATACATCGAGTACAGCACTTCCGTAATCGGATAGATACAAATGAGGAAAAGTGCAAAAGGCGTAACGCTCGAGTTGCGGGTAGCTAGCAGAACAGAGCACCATGCCACACATAAACCCAACAAGTAAGAGCCACCATCGCCCAAAAAGATTTTTCCGAAGGGCCAGTTGATGAGCAAGACGCCGAAAATAGCTGCAAGCACAACGGGAATGATGCCAGCCAACTCGACATCACCGACTTGTAAGGCAATGGCCATAATTGCCAATAAGGACCAAGTGGTCACCCAAGAACATAAACCATTAAAGCCGTCGATGATATTGATTGATTGCGTCACTCCCCCTACCGCAAAAGCGGTAAACAGGATGGCCGCAGAGGGAAATCCCAACAAATAATCCACTGGTGCCCACCCAATCGAATGCAAGGTAGTGCCATTTAAAAAGTAGGCGATTACCGCTGGCATAAACCCAGCCCATAAACGCACAGCCACTGAGACTTGCTTGGTAATGTCTTCTGTAAAGCCAAAGGAAAAGACGAAAAATCCAAGGATAAAAAGTATCCTGAGAAGCTGCTTAGACTCCCCTTGGAGCACCAGCACACCGATCGCTAAAGCCAGAATAATTGCCAGACCTCCGATACGAGGAGTTGCTTTTTCATGAAAGCGCTGTACCCCCACAAGGGCGTCATAGGAATACTTGCCGTGCCATTTACTCGTTGCCACAATCAAACCAGCAAACAGAAAGCTCACTAGAAAAACGAGTGGGATGGTAGCAATTGTAAAAAAGGTCAAATGAATTCGCTCTATCAGGACATCTTCAGTCTCATGAGCGTCTTGCTAATGACCTGAATTGGGTTCGCCGACAAGCAAACATCACTGCAGATCAAAGGAAATCAGTCAGTTTCCTATCTCACCATGGCAAATCACAGCCAACAACAGCGCAAGACATTACCTAACTGCATCTCCACTCACTATCACTTCGGACAATTTAAGGCATTATTTTATTGAATGGTTGGCAGTTTTGTCAAATTTATATTGCAATGCAATGAACCCGGAGACTGGACAGTCGGCTTGAGCTAGAGCTACTTAGTTGCTTAGTAAATAAAGCCTAGATGAGAAGGGTTTTAGTCTTCTTCAAGATCAGGTCCACCAGGATGAAGGAGCTCCAAAAAAGCCTGTCGCCACTGACCGCTTCGATAGGCGCGCCAAAACCAGCGCACCACCATCAGCCCAGTTAAGCTGATCAAAGTCAAAATCGCACCAGCCATATCCGCCAGCCAATCATCAAAGCTAGGATCACGCCCAGTCAAGTTTTGCAGTATCTCGTCAACTCCAGCCAATAGGGCGAGGATGCCTAATGTGGTCATCAAGCGGGGCAGGAAGGGTTTATTGGCCCAACCAATAAAAATCAAACCCGCTAGGACAGCATAAGCAACAAAATGCAAAAGCTTGTCATTAAAAGTCCAGATAAAGCTACGCTCTAAGAATTTAAAGCTTCCTAGAATGACCATAGCCCAGTAAAAAGCCCAAGCAATCAGTAACCATGGATTTTTGCGGGCGTGTTCAATAAATTTTTCTCTCACACCTCAATCATAAAATAATTTCAATAAATGGGTTCTTTTGGGCTATTTTATGCAATACAGGCAATCTAAAGTCTTTTGCTAAGGGTTGCCTGAACTTTGATCAGCTCAAGATCAAGAAGGTCATAGAAAGGTACCTATTTTTCAGGGGCTAATCCCCCTCAGAAAAGAGAGCTTTCTCGGGGTAAGATTACGATTTAAGCAACTTCACTATCAAACTGCCCTCTTTTAGAGCTTTTAATACCTCTCATAACTCTTTATGGCTTTAGCCCACTCTGCCAACCAGTCACCCCAATCTTTTGATTACCCTTTGCAAGATGCGCAAGGTCTCACTTGTACTGCGCAGGCTTGGGCGAAGATTCCAGCACCGCTCTCCAGCTCTGAAAAGCAAAATGTACTAGCCCGCATTAAGCATGAGTTACTTTCGCAAAATGCAGTCTTGGTAGCGCACTACTATGTCGATGGGGATATTCAGGATTTAGCACTCGAGACTGGTGGAATGGTGGCTGACTCATTAGAGATGGCTCGCTTTGGAAAAAAACACCCTGCACAAAAACTGATTGTGGCTGGTGTGCGCTTCATGGGAGAAACTGCCAAAATTCTCAGTCCAGAAAAAACAGTGCTGATGCCCGATCTTGAAGCGACCTGCTCTTTAGATCTGGGTTGTCCTGCTAGCGAGTTTGCGCAGTTCCGTGCACTGCATCCTGAACGGGTGGTAGTAGTCTATGCGAACACTAGCGCCGCCGTCAAAGCACAAGCCGATTGGATGGTGACGAGCTCCTGTGCATTAGCGATCGTGCATCAATTGCATCTGGCGGGTAAAAAAATCTTGTGGGCTCCTGATCGCCACCTAGGTCATTACATACAAGAACAAACTGGCGCAGATATGTTGCTTTGGAATGGGGCTTGCATTGTGCATGATGAATTTAAGGGAGTTGAGTTAGAACGCTTGCGCCTGAAACACCCCGAAGCCTTAGTGCTAGTGCATCCAGAGTCACCCAGTAGCGTAGTGGCGCAAGCTGATGTGGTCGGCTCAACCTCAGCCATGATCAAGGCAGTAGTTGAAGGTCAGGCTCATGAATACATTATTGCAACTGATCAAGGGATCTTGCATCGGATGCGCCAATTAGCACCAGGCAAACATTTAATCGCTGCTCCTACTGCCGGTGAGAGTGCTACCTGTAAGAGTTGTGCTAATTGTCCATGGATGGCGATGAATGGTTTAAGCGGCATTTTGCAATGCTTAGAAGAAGACTGCGGTGAAATTAGCGTGCCCGAACCCACTCGCTCAAAAGCGCTTTTATGTATAGAGCGAATGCTCGACTTCACCACCCACCATCCTGAACTCTTGGCAAAAGCGCAGCATGGCTTTGTCAAAAATATTGGGGCGGCGTAGAGCGTTAGTATCAACATCAACATTAGCAATGGCAATAGCATCGAAACCCAACTCGATCATGCGAGTCTTTTTAATTGCCAACTTTTTAATGAAATGATGTGTTGATACTGATTTCAAACTCCGGTCAAACGCGGGAAGTGTTAGCGTTGGAGACCCTTGCAAAACGCCTCATTCCATCCCTTAAAATCATTGTAATTAGGGGCAAGAAAAATTCGCCATTGGCCAATAAATCCGATTTCGTACTATGGACTGGCGATCCAATTGAAGCCTGCCGCTTGGGCTTACGCCCTGCCCACCATAGCGGCTATCTTG
>Ga0007855_1000574_pt1 | contig 11510 bp, 9 predicted proteins | sample CryBogCBH01Aug08_FD_71230 | JGI IMG/M metagenome (GOLD analysis project Ga0007855, IMG submission 71230) | Freshwater microbial communities from Crystal Bog, Wisconsin, USA - CBH01Aug08 | ecosystem: Environmental > Aquatic > Freshwater > Lake | place: Crystal Bog, Wisconsin, USA | collected...
TTGCCCACCGGCGCGAAGCTCGCTTACGACATCGGCAAGAATGCCGTCATTCTTTTTCAAAATGAATGGTCGGCGAATTATTTCGGCGAGACGAATAAGAATACGCCGCTCTCGGCTTTGCCTGTGCAAACGGCGAAGGAATAAATTTTAATGTCCACGCTCATCTCTGCTTCCGACGTAACCGTCCGTTACGGCAACCGCACCATTCTAGACGCCGCTACGCTGGGCATTCAGGAAGGCGACCGCATCGGCCTGGTCGGCCGCAATGGCTGTGGTAAAACGACGTTCCTAAAAATTCTCGCCGGCTTGCAAGCGCCCGACAGCGGTGAGGTCAGCCGCCAGCGCGATCTCGTGGTGAGCTATCTGCCGCAGGATTTCATGCTGGATGCGACGAAGAACGTTTACGAAAACATCCGCGACGGCGCGGCGCACGTTCTGGGGCTCATCAAGGAATTTGAATCGCTACCGCATGACTCAAAGCGCCACGAGTATCTGGAGCAACGTATCATGGTGCTCGACGGCTGGACGGTGGATCGCCGCATCGAAATCGCGATTGAACATCTGAACTGTCCGGCTGGCGATCGGAAAATTGATTCACTTTCCGGCGGCGAGAAGCGTCGCGTGGCGATGGCGCGGGCAATTGTTTCGCAGCCCGATTTTCTGTTGCTCGACGAGCCGACCAACCATCTCGATCCGGAATCCATCGAATGGGTGGCGGAATTTCTGGAAAGCTTTAGCGGCGCATTTCTCGTCATCACGCATGATCGCTATTTTCTCGACCGCGTGGCGTCGACCATTCTGGAGCTTTACGACGGCAAGTTTTTTTCGCACGCCGGCAATTACACCGATTACCTGCTGGCCAAGGCGGAACGGCAGGAAGCCGACGCGGTCATCGAGCACAAGCGCCAGATGTTTCTGAAGAAGGAACTCGCGTGGGTGCGCCAAGGTCCGCGCGCGCAACGCAGCAAGCAGAAAGATCGTTTCGAGCGCTATTACGACGAGGCGGCCAAGGATGGGCCGATGATCGAGGAAGACATGGAACTGTGCATTCCGCCGCCGCCGCAATTGGGCAATCGCACGGTGGACGTGACCGATCTTGGCATGGAACTCGGTGGCAAGCGGTTGTTCTCGGGATTCAATTTTTCGTTTCAGAACGGCCAGCGCATCGGCGTTTGCGGCCGCAACGGACTTGGCAAATCTACGTTGCTGAAAGTCATGATCGGCCAGATCCAGCCGACCGAAGGCTCGGTGAAAATCGGCCAGCTCACGAAGTTCAATTACGTGGATCAAGGTCGTTTGCAACTGAACGAAGAACGCACGGTGCTGGACGAATGTTCTGACGGCACGGAGTTCGTCATCTGGGGCGACTCAAAAATTTCAGTGCGTTCCTATCTCAAACGCTTTCTGTTTGCGGATGACCGCATCTTGACGCAGGTGAAAAAATTGAGCGGCGGCGAGCGCAGCCGATTGCTGTTGGCGAAGATTCTCAAGTGCGGCGGCAACTTCCTGATTCTCGACGAACCGACGAATGATCTCGACCTGCCGACGTTGCGCGTGCTCGAAGAAGCGTTGACGGCGTTTCCCGGCGTCGTGTGTGTCGTCAGCCATGATCGTTATTTTCTGAATCGCGTCTGCACCGACATCCTCGCGTTTGAAGGCGATGGGAAGATTCATCACAGCGTCGGCGACTACGATTATTATCTGGAGAAAAAGAAAAAGGCCGAAGCCGCCGCCGCGCGCCAAAGCGCCGCCATTCTTGCCACGAACAATAAAAATGTGGCGCTTGCCCAAGCTGCCTCTACGAAAACTAAGGCCAAAAAACTTTCCTTCAAAGAGACCCGCGAACTCGAAGGTATGGAAGCCCAGATCCATGCGCTCGAAGCCGAAGTCGCGCGCATCGAAGGTTTGTTCGCGGACCCAGAATTTTTTCGCAAGCACGCCGCGCAGGTGAACCAACTCACCGCCGAGCTCGACGCCGCCAAAGAAAAAGTCCCGCTACTCTACGCCCGCTGGGAAGAACTCGAAGCCATCCGTGTCAGCGCTGCATAATTTGTAATCACGGATTAAAACGGATGAAGGAAGCAGGTCAAGTTAGACACCCATTTCACTAATTCTCACGAATCGGCTTTGCTGGCTTGGAATGGGTGTAAATGAATCAAATCCGTGGCGGATTTTTTCCTCCCATCCGTGTTTATCCGCGGACAAAAAATTATTTTTTCGGGCGGCGAAAAACTTTGCCCATCTCCGCTTGGTCCGTTGGTTTCACGAGAATTTCATCAATGTTGACGTGCGCCGGCCGGCTGGCGACCCAGACGATAATTTCTGCGATATCGTCAGCGGTCAGCGGATTTATGCCCGCGTAGATTTCGTCAGCTTTCTTTTTATCGCCTTTGAAACGCACGATGGAAAATTCCGTCTCGGCTAGTCCCGGATCAATCGTGCCAACGCGGATGCCGGTGCCCAATAGTTCGTGGCGCAGCACGCGGGTGATTTGGAGTTCGCCGGACTTGGCCGCGCAATACGCCGATGCGCCCGCGTAAGCCGTGCGTCCGGCGATGGAGCCGATGTTGATGATGCTCGCGCCCGCGTCGTGCGGGAGCAACGGCAGCGCCGCGCGCGTCACACGCAATAGGCCGAGAACATTGGTCTGCAACATGGTTTCCCAATCCGCATCCTTGCCTTCAGCCACCGAATCAATTCCGTGCGCGCCACCGGCGTTGTTGATGAGAACGTGCAGTGGCTGTGATTTTAATTTCGTCTTTGCCCACGCGATAAATTTTTCAACGCTCTCCGTATTGGAAACATCCAGTTCGCAAAAATGAGCCGCCGCTGCGCCGGATTTTTTTGCGGTTACGGCAACTTTTTCCAGACGGTCAACGCGGCGTGCGCCGAGCAAAAGTTTTGCGCCGTGCGCACCAAATAATTTTGCCGCCGCCGCGCCAAAACCACTCGACGCGCCGGTGATGAGAACCCATTTATTTTTCAGCGGAGATTTCATGATAAAAATTATTCCGTGGTGTCAGGCTCGCCGCCACCTTTCTTTTTTGCAAGTTTTGAACCGCCAGACAGTTTGTCGAATAAAAATCCCACCGCCAGAGCGCACGCACAGCCGATGATGACTGCGGCGACGCGGTCGCGCGAACTGTGCCATTCGTTGCCGCCGCCGATGAGCGTCACAATGATGACCGCGACGAACGCTGGTCGTAGTGCGTCATCTTGTTTCAACAGGTAGCAGATAAGGCCGGTTAACATGACGCCGATGGCCATGGCCAAAATCGGTTGACCGGTAGCGGCCAACAATGCTGCGCCGCCAAATGCACCGGCAAGGTTTGCGATGACGCGCATCAGTGATGCTTTGAGTGAAGAATGTAAATCCGGTTGCGTTACGAGCACGGCGGAAACGGCCGCGACCCACGGTGCGCCGGGCAGTGCTAAAAAATGGTAACTTCCAGCAGCAATGACGGTGGCGACTGCAGCCTTGGCAGAAAAAATTACGGCTTCAAAGTGGCGTGAAGGCATAAAAAATTACAGACGCTTTTTTGCGAATGCGCGCCCCGAAGCGCTTTTAAGATAGCGTTCAAATTCAACGGCGCGCTTCGATTCGTTGAAGGCAATGGCGGTTTTAATTTTCCACGGACGAAATTTTGCCGAGTGTGGAACTTCTCCGGCATTATGTTTCTTGAGGCGGGCGTGAAGGTCTTGAGTGCGGCCAACGTAAAAATGTTCCGCGTCAGACTGGCTGTGAAGGATGTAAACGTAGAAGAATTGCATTGGTGTAAGCCCGCCTGCGCTGCGCTTCGGCGCGGCAGCCTTCGCTCTCCGCTTTTGTATTACAACCCACAACCTTGCTCATTGAAGGCTGGCCTGCCAAGCCGTAGCTCGCAGCGAAGCGGAGAGCGAAGGCTGGTGGAGCCTAGGAGGCTCGAACTCCTGACCTTCTCATTGCGAACGAGACGCTCTACCAACTGAGCTAAGACCCCATCCACCGGCCGGCAAGCCTAGCCGCTTTCTGCCGAACCTCAAGTTTTTTTGCGCGGAAATTTTGACCAGAAATGAAAAAGCCGGCGGACCCGGCACACGGTAAACTTCCGGATCCGCCGACGCTCGTCTTTCGACAGGAAAAACGGAGCACCCGTTCTCAAGGGCAATGCCAACCTAATCCATCCGCCAAACCCTGCAAGCCGTTTCTGAAAAAACTTTTTCCCTGCGCGCAACGGCGTATGCTGTGCCGTCAATTGAAACGGAAAATTCACATTTTATTTTTCTGTCTGGTTGTCGCGCTGGCCTTTGCTGGCCGGGTCGTGGCTGGCGATTTACCGTTTATCGTGGATGTCTGGAACACCGAGGATGGTCTGCCGCAAAGTTCTGTCATCGCGCTGACGCAGACGCACGACGGCTATCTCTGGCTCGGCACGCTCAACGGCCTCGTCCGCTTCGACGGCAAAACCTTCACGCGTTTTAACGTCAACAACACAACTGGTTTGCCAAGCAACCGCATTGTTTTTCTCTTTGAGGACAGCCAGCAAATTTTGTGGGTCGGCACGGAATCGGCCGGACTTTGCGCTGTGAAAAATGGCGCGGTGCAAAATTTCCCCGAGACCAGTGCGGGCGGCATCGTGAATTGCGCCTTTGAAGACGGCAGTAGCAATATCTGGTTCAGTGCCGAAAACGGAAAATTTTTCTGTTGGAAAAATGGCAAGATGGATTCACACCCGACGATTTTTCCTGCGCAACTATTTTATCGGGCCGCTCACGTTTTTGTTTCCGGAAAGAATGGCGCTATCTGGCATTTGCAAAATGGTCGCGTGGAAAAATGGCGCGGCAATCGGCTGGAAAAAGATTTTGGCGCGATGCCGTGGGGCAATGCGCACGTTTCGGCGACGACGGAAGATGCGTCTGGCAATCTTGTTGTCGGCACGCAGGGCGCGGGATTGTTTTGGTTTCAGTCCGACGGCAGTTGCGTGCACATCAGCAAGGACGAAGGACTTTCGCACAACATCGTGCTGTCTCTATCACTCGACCGCGAAGGCAACCTTTGGGCGGGCACCGACGGTGGTGGACTGAATCGCATCAAACGGAAAGTATTTTTCTCACCTGCCGGGCTGTCTACGGAAACCGCGCAATCCGTTGCGCAGGACGCAGCTGGCGGATTGTGGGTCGCCTTCAACAGCCACGGACTCGCGTATTGGCAGACTAACACTGCCACCAGCTATGGCATCGGCACTTATTCCAACGCGTGGACGGTGCTGGTGGACAAACACCAGCAAATCTGGGCGGGCACGCGCGGCGAAGGTTTGTTCCGCTTCATGTCATACTATTTTCAGCCGGTGCTCGGCGCCCAAAAAATCGGTCGCGAAATTTACGTTCTCTTCGAGGATCACGCTGGAAAAATTTGGGCGGCTGGCGAAAACGGCCTTGGTAGTTTTGATGGAGCGAACTGGAATTATTTAACCGCGCACGATGGTTTGCCTGCCAGCGCCGTGCGCGCCATTGCCGAAGATGCTCAAGGAAATCTTTGGCTCGGCACCGAGCGCGACGGACTTTTTCAATTGCGCGACGGAAAAATTTCCGCCGTAGTCGCGCCGGTGAAAGATATTTCCTGTCTGCTCGCCGACGCGGATGGTTTGTGGGTCGGCACTTCCGGTCACGGTCTGGCGCGTCTGCAAAATGGAAATTGGAAAATTTGCTCCACGCTCAACGGGGGGCTGGCGAGTGACAGCATTGGATATTTAATCAATGATGGCATGGGTAATTTGTGGCTTGGCTCATATGAAGGATTGCTGCGCGTGGAAAAAAAATCGCTGGCGGATTTTATCACGGGCGTGGCGAAGTCAGTTTCCTGCCGCACATTTCTCACGCGCGAATGTTCCGCTGGCGCGCAACCAGCGGCGCTGCGTGCGCCGGATGGAAAACTATTCTTTCCGACGCTCGTTGGCGTGGCGGCGGTCAATCCGGCGGATTTGAAACTAGACACCAATCCGCCGCCCGTCGTCATCGAATCCATTTTGGTGGACGGCGTGGAGCAGAAGACCAACGCCTTGAGCGCGGCGTGGAATGGCACGATTGCGTTGACTCCGGATAACGAGCAGTTGGAAATCCAATTCGCGAGTCTGAATTTCTCTGCGCCCAAAAACACCGTCGGTGGCGCGCGGTTCAAATACCGGTTGGAGGCGCGCGGTAAAAATAATTCCGGCAAAAACTGGACGGACATCGGCGGCGAACGCGTGGCGCATATTCCAAAATTGCAGCCAGGTAATTATGTTTTCCACGTCGTCGCAGGCAACGAGGATGGTGTTTGGAGTGACGCAGGAGCGACGTTGGGAGTTGCGGTTGAGCCGCCGTTCTGGCGCAAACCGTCATTTTTAATTTCAGCCACGCTAGTTTTTCTCGGCACGCTCGCGGGAATTATTTATCTGATTTCCACGGCCAAATTAAAACGTCAATTGCGCGCACATCGGCAAAAAGAATTGCTAGAAAAAGAACGTTCACGCATTGCGCGTGACTTGCACGACCAACTTGGCGCAAACCTTACGCAGGTCGCGTTGCTCGGCGAATTGGCGGAGGCGGACAAACATTTGCCGGACGAGGTGGAGTTGCACGCGCAGCAAATTTCCCTGACGGCGCGCGACACCACGCGCTCGCTCGATGAAATTGTGTGGGCGCTGAATTCTTCCAACGACACGCTGGAGAGCCTCGCCAATTACGCCTGCAAATACGCACAGGATTATTTTGCGCTGGCTGGCGTGCGCTATCGCGCCGAGTTGCCCACGCAACTGCCGCCCGCGACGATTCTGCCGGAAGTGCGCCACAATGTTTTTCTTGCGTTCAAGGAAGCGGTGAACAATGTCGTTAAGCACGCGCAGGCGAGCGAGGCGCGTGTGAAGTTGGAGTTGCAGCCGGATAAATTTATTCTAATCATCGCTGACAACGGACGCGGTTTGGGTGACATTTCGGAAAAGAAACTACGGAACGGGCTGAAAAATATGCGCAAACGGCTGGCCGATGTGCACGGAGAATTTGAAATCGAACCGGGGTCGCAAGGTGGCACCGTAGTTCGTTTGGTTGTGCCGCTGGTAAAAAAATAATTCTATGCCGATTTCCATATCCATCGTCGAGGACAACGACAAGTTGCGCGGCACGCTCGCCAAGGTGATTGGCCGCGCGGACGGTTTTCGTTTCGCTACCGATTACGCCAGCGCCGAAGATGCGCTCGCTGATTTGCCCAAAGTGCGGCCAGACGTGGTTTTGATGGACATCAATTTGCCCGGTATCAACGGCGTGGAATGCGTGCGTAAATTAAAAACGTTGTTGCCGCAGACGCAGGTGATGATGCTGACGGTTTACGAAGACACGGAAAATATTTTCAACGCGCTCGCCGCTGGCGCGAATGGTTACATGCTCAAGCGCACGCCGACGAAAGAATTGATTGAAGCCATTCGCGAAATGCAACGCGGCGGTTCGCCGATGACCACGCACATCGCGCGGCTCGTAGTGCAGTCATTCCAAAAACCCGCTGCGCCCGCGTCGTCCGGCGGCGATTTAGCCGAACTTTCCGAACGCGAACAGCAAGTTTTGGATTTGCTCGCGCAAGGTTTGATCTACAAGGAAATCGCCGAGAAACTCAACATCGGCTACGAGACCGTGCATACTTACATCCGCCGCATCTACGAAAAACTTCAGGTGCGGACGCGCACGGAAGCGGTGGCGAAATTTCTGCAACGGTAGGCGGAGAAAAGCGGCGGTGAACCGGCCGCAGTCCAGACGCTGCGCGAGTTTCGGTAATCGTGGGCGAGCGCGCAGCGTTTGGACTGCGGTTGCTTTAGCACCGCTTTGAATGGTGAACAGATTGTTGGTGCGCTTGTCTGAACCAAGGCTAACATTCCGTCGGTTCGGCCAGCACAAATCATGAAGTTCAGGATTATTCTCTACCTTGCGCTCGTTTTGAGCGTTCTTCCTGCATTGCACTATTACAATTTATGGCCGTTTCATTTGCGGGCAAGACCCACAGCATCCATTGCTATTTGTCTTAACAATCTCCGACAGATTGATGCCGCAGTAAACCAGTGGGCGCTTGAGCATGGCAAACACGTCGGTGATTCGGTTACGCTTGAGGACATCAAGCCGTATATCAAACTCAATAGTCGTGGGGAAATTCCTTCATGTCCCGAAGGGGGGAAATACAGCGTCACGCTGGTTGGCACGTCTCCGACGTGTTCGTTGGGCACGGATTCAATAACACGAAGTATTCACGATTATTTTTATGGGGAAGATTCTTACTTCAAAGCCAGCAGATTTCATAGACTGCCATGAAACCCAAACTCATCCTCGGCCTCGCGCTCGTTTTGAGCGGCAAAATATTTAAGAAATAATTTTTATGGAAAACGAAAATCTGCTGCCGGATGAACTCATCAAGGCCGCCCGCAATCTGGAGGAGCGGTTTCAAATGCTGCGCGTGCCCAGCCGCAAAATACCAATAGCCGAATGGGATGCCGTGCCTGCTGGAGTTCGCCGCCACATTCCCCCGTGGATTGAAGTCTTGCTTTCAAATTACAGCCTTGCGGGCGGGGTGTTGGAATATGCCGGTCAAAATAATTCGCATATCCGCCAATTTTCATTTTCTAAACCAGATGAATATGCTTACGAACTGGCCGAGGGAAAGGAACGGTTTGAAGTGTTGCCAACCTTTGGATTGTCTCCAATCGGCTATGAATCGGATGGCAGTATGTGGGTGACGAGAATTGCTGATGGCCCGTCTGGAGAAATTTATATGTTAGATCATTCTGAGTGGGGCGGAGGCGAACCGACAAAGAAGAACGGGCTGGTGTTTGCCAGCAGCCGGTTATCTCTTTTAGTCGCGAGCATGGCTGTGAGCGATGTCAGCTATCATGAAGAAGCTGGAGCAATTGCCTCGGTGCTTTGGATTAAGGAAAAGCCAATCCGTAAACCGTGAAATTTAAGTTCATTCGCAGCCGCACACTTATTTTGCACAGTGGTTTGTTCGCTAATAATTTTTCCGTCACCGAATCGTCACACGGTTGTCACCTGAATGAAATTGTGTGACGAATTGCGGCGTGTCACACTGCCATTGTGAAACCGCGAATTTTAGTTGTGGATGACGAGCCGGAGGCGGTGGAACTCGTCGAGTTCAATCTCAAGCAGGCCGGTTACGCCGTCACCACGGCGGCGGATGGCGCGGAGGCGCTCAAAAAAGCCCGCAGCCAGACGCCTGACCTTATCGTGCTGGACGTGATGTTGCCGGAGATGGACGGCTTCGAAATCTGCAAGACGCTGCGCCTCGACGCGGCCACGGCGAAGGTGCCCATCATCATGCTCACGGCCAAGGCGGCGGAGATTGACCGCGTGCTCGGCCTGGAACTCGGCGCGGATGATTATTTGACGAAGCCGTTCAGCCCGCGTGAACTACTCTTGCGCGTGAAAAAAATTCTTTCACGTTTTCAAACCGAGGAAAAGCCGAAGGAACAATTGCGCTTCGGCGATCTGCTGATTGATTTGCCGCGCCACATCGTGAGCTGGAAGAACAAGCCCATCGAAATGACGGCGACGGAATTTAAGTTGCTCACCGTGCTCGCCCAGCGCGCGGGCCGCGTGCAATCGCGCGACCAGCTTTTGCGCGATGTGTGGGAATACGACAGCCTGATTGATACGCGCACGGTGGACACGCACATGCGTCGTCTGCGCGAAAAAATCGGTGCCGCGTCAAAACACTTGGACACGGTGCGCGGCGTGGGCTATCGCTTCGTCGAATAAATTTTTTCGGCCACAGATTTTCACAGATGAAACACAAATGGGGGAAAAGCCTTTGTGCTGGTTTGAAAAATCTGTGTTTCATCTGTGTTTCATCTGTGGCTAAATAATCCTCGTGTGGTTTTTCCTCTTTATTCTTGCGCTCGTAGCACTCGCAAGTCTCCATTTCTGGTGGCGCGCGAAATTTAATGCGCAGGCGGAACGGCGTGCGGCGGAGATTGAAACTTCGCAGCGCAAACAACAGCAGACTTCGCTCGACGCCAAGGCGCAGCAACAGGTTTTGTTTAACTCGATGCTGGAAGGTTTGTTACTGCTCGACCGCAGTCGGAAAATTTATCTCGTCAATCGCGCCTTCAAAAATCTCTTTGGCCTCAAAACGGAATTGCGCGGCAAAACGATTGTCGAAGCGCTGCGCTTGCACGAGTTGGACGAACTGATTCAGCGCGTCGAGGCTGAGCAGCAGGTGCTGGATTACGAGATCAAGTTGCCGGATTTGAATGAGCGTTGGCTGCAAGTCAACGCCGCCGTCATTACAAACGCTGCCGGCGAGCGCGACGGAACGATTTTGGTTTTCCGCGATTTGACGCGATTGAAACAGCTCGAACGCACGCGTGAAGAATTTGTCGCCAACGTCAGCCATGAATTGCGCACGCCGCTTTCGCTCATCAAAGGCTATGTTGAAACGCTGCTTGATGGCGCGCGCGACAATCCCGAAGTCGCCGAGCGTTTTCTGAAAATCATCGAGCGCAACGCGAACCGGCTGGATTTGTTGATTCAAGATTTGCTGACGATTTCCGCGCTGGAGTCAGAGAAAATTAAATTGAATCTGCAACCGGTCGCCCTGCGCGCGCTCGCAGAAAAAGTTTTTACGGATCTGCACGCCAAGGCGGAAAATAAAAACGTGGAGTTGGTCAACGACGTGCCGGAACTCACGGCGAACGGCGACGTGAATCGGCTCGATCAAGTGCTCGCAAACCTTGTGGACAACGCCATCAAATATGGTCGCGCGGAAGGTCGCGTCACCGTTGGCGGAAAAAAACTTGATGATGGCAAAGTGGAAATTTTTGTGCGTGACGACGGACCTGGCATCCCGCCGGAGGCGATCAATCGCGTGTTTGAACGGTTTTATCGCGTGGACAAGGCGCGTTCGCGCGATCAGGGCGGCACGGGCTTGGGGCTTTCGATTGTGAAACACATCGTGCAAGCACACGGCGGCGAGGTGCGCGTGGAAAGCGAATTGGGTAAAGGCGCGACGTTTTTCTTCACGGTTCCGGCAGTGGTAATTTCAGCCGCGGATTGAATACGGATGAAACTTTAGGAAATTTCTTTTTAGTCGCGCAAAAAAAAATTACAGTGGGCGCATGGTTCACGTAGGCATTGGTTATGACGTTCATCAATTGGTCGCCGGCCGCAAGCTCGTTCTTGGCGGCGTTGAGATTCCGCACACGAAAGGTCTCGACGGCCATTCCGACGCCGACGCGTTGATGCACGCCATCTGCGACGCGGTGCTCGGCGCGATTGGCGAAGAAGACATCGGCCACTTTTTTCCAAACACCGACCCGCGCTGGAAAAATGTTCCAAGCAAAATTTTTCTCGAAGAAGCCTCGCGCATCGTTGCGTTGCGTAATGGAAAAATTGTGAACGTGGATGCGACCGTCATCGCGCAGGAGCCGAAGATTTATCCGCACATCAAGGCGATGAAATTTTGCATCGCCGAAGCCTTGAACATCAACATGCAGCACGTC
>Ga0007855_1000577_pt1 | contig 11475 bp, 12 predicted proteins | sample CryBogCBH01Aug08_FD_71230 | JGI IMG/M metagenome (GOLD analysis project Ga0007855, IMG submission 71230) | Freshwater microbial communities from Crystal Bog, Wisconsin, USA - CBH01Aug08 | ecosystem: Environmental > Aquatic > Freshwater > Lake | place: Crystal Bog, Wisconsin, USA | collected...
CGCTGGCTGGCCGATTTTTTGTTTTAGAATTAAATTTGACAGCACCCCTGCCCCGCTTATCTTGAGCCTCAAACATTATGGCTGACATTCCTCCGATTAATCCCGTCCCCACGCCCGGACCAACCGGCGCGGTTCCGCCTGTTCAAAAAGAAACTGGCGCAGTGCTGCCGCCAAAAAAAGAAACCGGCAAGGTTCAACCGAAAAAGGAAACTGTCCGCATCAATTTGCCGCCTAAGCCGACGGCCGCGCCGACCATCAAACTACCGACGCTTCCGCCCGGCGGACCGACTGGCGCGCCCAGTCCCGTTTCTGCGGCCGCGCCCGCACCGGCCGCACCCGCGCCCGCATTAAGAACTGCCGCTGCGCCAGCCGCTGCAGCCGCCGCACCCGTCAAAGGAGCAGCGCCTGTTGCCGCTGCGCAAAAAGGCGCACCGGTTCAACGCGCCGCCGCACCCGTCGTGGCGTCCATCAAGACGATTGATAAAGTTTTAATCTTCTCCGCCGCTGTAGCCAGCCTCGCTGCCATTGGTGGTGTCACTTGGGTATTCCTCACTTTGAAAAACGTCGTTGAAAATTTCTCCAGCTAAAAAATTATGGCCTCACCGCTAATCGTCACTCTCACGCAGGATAATTTTGAAACCGAAGCGCTCAAATCCACCACGCCCGTGCTCGTGGATTTCTGGGCCGAATGGTGCGGACCGTGCAAGATGATTGCGCCCGTGCTCGACGAGCTTGCGACCGAATTTCAAGGCAAAGTCAAAATTGGTAAGGTCAACATTGACGAACATCAGGGCCTCGCCGCGCAATTTGGCGTCCGCGCAATTCCAACCTTGCTCGTCATCAAAAATGGCCAAGTCGCCGAGCAAATGGTCGGCGCCAAAAGCAAACGCGATTTGAAGGCCAGCCTCGACAAAGCGGTCGCGTAATTTATTTCCAAGCAAAACGGCAAGGCGGATTTTCCCGCTTTGCCGTTTTTCTTTTTAAGCTAACTTCAAATCATGACTTTGTCTGAAATCCAGTCAAATGAGGAATTGCGCCAGCACGAATTTCCCGTTTCTAAAAATAAAATTTTTCTTGGGCACGCCGGCGTTTGTCCGCTGCCGCGACGCGTCGCGCAAGCTGTAATCGACTGCGCCCACGGCGGCACCCTTGGCGATCAGGAAACTTTCGTCATGCACAAAATTGCAGACGCACGCAAGGCTGGTGCGAAAATTTTGGATTGCGAGCCGGACGAAGTTTCGCTCGTCGGACCAACGTCGCTTGCGTTGAGTCTCGTCGCTGCTGGCTTAAAATTTCGCAAGGGTGATAACATCCTGATTTATCACGACGATTATCCGTCCAATGTTTATCCATGGCTCGCGCTGGCCGAACAAGGCGTGAAAGTCCGGCTGCTCAACACGCGCGGTCTTGGCATCATCCGCGCGATTGACGTTATGGGGCAGGTGGATGAAAACACGCGCCTCGTCGCGCTGGCCTCGAATCATTTCATCAGCGGCTATCGGATCGACCACAATGCGGTCGGAAAATTTTTACGCGAACGCGGAATTTTATTTTGCCTCGACGCGATTCAAACGCTCGGCGCGTTTCCGACCACGGTGGAGAACGTGGATTTTCTCGCCGCCGATTCGCACAAATGGCTGCTTGGCCCGTGCGGCGCGGGAATTTTTTACGTCAAAAAAGATTTGCAGGAGAAATTGAATCCGCCGATTTACGGTTGGCACAATGTCCGCAATCCCAACTTTGTCGCCCAAGAAAAAATCGAGTTCCGTAGCGGCGCGGCAAAATTTGAAGCCGGCACGCACACTCTGATCGGACTCGTCGGACTGCTCGCCGCACTGGAGTTGGCGTTGGAAATCGGCGTGGAAAATATTTCTGCCGAACTGCTCCGCAAGCGCGCGTGGCTCGTTCCCGCATTGCAGGCCAAGGGTTTTGTCGTGTTGAATGCGGAACCCAAAATTGAAAACGCCAGTGGTATCACCACTTTTTTCACACCGGGAAAAGACCTCGCACCGTTGCATCAAAAACTGGCGGACGCGGGCATCAACACTTCGCTACGCACCGACCGTAAAGGGCAAAATTACATCCGTATCTCGCCACATTTTTACAACACGGATGCCGAATTGCAGCGCGTCGTAGAACTGCTTTAATTTTCGCGGTGGCTGAACTCGCGGATCATCGCGCGCCACCACGGCGCCAGTTTTTCTTCGGGACGCAGCCAAGCTTGTTGATGCAGCCACACCATCACGCGATGGTCGGCCATCACGGTCATGCGTTCGGACGATTTTAATTTTTCCGGACCACCCGCCAAAAGTTTTTCGCCCAGTTCGCGCACCGCTTCCGTGCCCGCGCCAATTTTGGTGAAATGCTCGGCGTAAACAGGGTTTAATTGTTTTTCGCGCAGCAGCGTAACGTGAATCGCATTCACATACGGATCGAGCACGGCGGCGGCAAGTCCGGCGTGGACGCGGCAGCGCGGTGTTTCATCCTCGGTCAATTCATGAATTTTCATCCGCGACCGTAAAGAAATGAGTTCCATCGGCGGCGCGGTTTCTTCGGGCGTCAAAAAAAGTCCGGCGCTTTTGGCGCGCGCACCGAGACTGCGACGGCTCGTGAGCACGCTCAAGGGAATCGAGAAAACCATGCCAGCCAGCACCGGCGTGAACCACCAGAACAGTCCCGGATCCAGTTCCAAAGTGAAGCAGCCCCACGCGAGGCCAATGAGCGTGTGACCCCAATGACGTTGCACGGCGTAAAGCCAGTCGGTGCCGTCGGCAGTGCGACTTTGCGTGGTCCAACCGACGCTGATGCCGGCGATGTTGGTGATGACGAACCGCGTGTGCCAGAGCATGAGCAACGGCGCGTGCAACGTGGAAAAAATGGTTTCGCAGATGACGCCGCCGGTGGCATTGAGCAAGCCGCCGAATTGTTTGCGCCGCGGCCAATCGTTGGCGAGGTCAATGAGCGAGAGAAATTTCGGCAGCATGATAACCGCCATGCAGATGATGAAGACCAATGACGCATGCGCCGTGCCGCTCCAATTTTTCAGATACGGATTGAAGGATTGCACAGTGATGTCCGAAAGGCCGGTCAGTTTTTGAACGCAATAAATCCATTCAAATGTGATGAGAAACGCAAGCCAGAGCGGACTGGCGACGTAGCCGAAAATTCCGAGAATCAAGTGCATCCGGCTCACGCCGCGCAAACCTTTCGCAAACAGCACAAGTCCGTGTTGCAGATTACCCTGACACCAGCGGCGTTCGCGTTGGGCATTGTCGATCAATGCCTGCGGTGCCTCTTCGTAGCTGCCTTCCAAATCGTAGGCAAGCCAGACCTGCCAGTTTTCGCGGAGCATCAGTGCGGCTTCAACAAAATCGTGCGACAAAATTTGTCCGCCGAACGGTTTGCGTCCGGGCAAATTCGGCAAATCGCAAAACTGCATGAACGGTTCGGTGCGAATGATGGCGTTGTGCCCCCAATAATTTCCAAAATCCAGCGCCCAATAATTCAGGCCGGAGATGAACACCGGTGCGTAGAGGCGATTGGCAAATTGCTGGATGCGGCCAAATAAACTTTCCGCATTCACGAGCGCCGGCACGGTTTGAATCAGGCCGGTGGTCGGATGCGCCTCCATCAATTTCACCAAGTCCACGAGCGTTTCGCCGCGCATCACGCTATCGGCATCGCAACAGATGAAGTAGCGGTAACGCATGCCCCAAGTGTTGAGAAAGTCACGGACGTTGCCGCTCTTGCGCGCTTCGTTGAACAGACGCCGGCGATAATAAATTTTTCCAAGCGCATCGAGATCGCGAACGAGTTCGGACCAGCGCGCTTCTTCCTCAACCCAGCGGTCGGGATTCGTCGAGTCGCTCAAAATAAAAAAATCGAATTGCGCGAGCTGCCCGGTGCGTTCGAGCGATTCGTAAGTCGTGCGCAAACCTTCAAGCACGCGGACGGAATCTTCGTTGTAAATCGGAAAAATAATCGCCGTGCTGGTGCCTTCAATCTTCTGGTCTTTGAAAGGCTTCAGCGCCGTGATGCGGCGGTTCGTGCCGAGAATGCGGATGAAAAATCCATACACGCCGTGCATGCAACCGATGGCCGTGAGCAGAAATAAAATGATGAACAACACGAGCAACACGGTGCGCGACGCGCTCCAGCCGGTGCGCCAAAGCAAGTCGGCGAAGAGCATCGAAACGAAGCCGGTTAAGAGCACTGCCGAGGAGAAAAATAAAAACAATCGCCAGCCGCGACGCAGGCGAGGCGCGGAAACATTGGTGATGTTGGGTGCGTCAGCCATTTAATCAAACCAAGATTTTACCTGATTGAAACCGCCGTGCGTGAGCCAAAATATTGCAACGAGCAACAAGCCAAAGAATGCCCACGCGAGCACCATGCGGACGTAAGGCAGTTTGCCGAAATTGGAAAGCGTGGTGAACGGGCCGAGGTCGAGCGGGCGCGGCGTCATTTTTGATAACTGAAAATCCGGGCCGGCGCGGAAGAAACTTTCGCGCATGGACTCGACAAATTCCGTCGGCCACGGGCCGGGGCGAAGAAATTGATCCTGCCATTTCCCCGGCATATCCGCGAGCAGCAGCGCGAGGCGACCGCGCGTGGACAAAGTTTGTTCACTGCCGATCGGTGAGGTTTGCAACACTTCGCCGAACCAATCGGTGACGATGCGATCCATTTCTTCGGCGGCGATTTCGGTGGCACTGCGCTGCGGTTCGGCGGGCGCGCGGCGCTGGGCGCGTTCGAGCACGCGCAGGACGAGCTGGCCAAGTAAAGGCTTGTTACGGATGCGCAGCGCGTGAAAATAATTTTCCACTTTCACATACGCCGCGTTCCATTCTTCAAGCGAACGTCCCGCGATTTCACCGGAGACGTCCGGCAGAATTTTCAGGGCGGGCTCCATTGATAAACCCAGGTTTCGCCGACGTTATTGGTGCCTTGCTGCAACGAGCAGCGCAGGTCAATCGCATCTTTGCTGCCGGCGGGCGGAATCATTTTCAAAATCACGCGCCAGGTTCCGAGAAAATCATTGCGCGTGACGAAGCTATCCACAATGCGCGCGCCGCCGCTGCAATTGGCAACCACCGTCGGCGGTTTGTTTTCGGGAATGGCGTCGAGTTTTGGCCCGTCGAAATCAATGACGAACTGGCGTCCGCCGAATTGCGCGTCCGGTCCGATGCGCGTGGAGACGATGCGATTTTCGGAACGCTTCAAATCGGCATCGCCGCCTTCCCAGTGCAGTGTGTAGCCAAAACGGAACGGCTGGAGTGGCGCGGGTTTATTTTTCGGATCCCAAAAAGCGACAATGTTATCAAGGCCTTCGTAGCTGGTGCTCAGTTCCACTAGGTGCAAATCGCCGTCGCCCCAATCGCCATTTGGTTCCACCCAAACGCTCGGCACTTGGTGATACAAATTAAAGGTGTCCTGATAGGCCGAAAAATTTCTTTCGCGTTGCAGCAAGCCATAACCTTTGATGTTCGGCGCGTGAAAAACCTGGTGGCGCGTGGCCGGTGGATTGTCGAGCGGACGCCAGAAAGATTCGCCGTTGCCCATGTGGACGAGCAGGCCGTCGCTATCGTGGACTTCGGTGCGGTAGTCATCAAATTTTCTTTCGGTATCTTTGCCAAACCAAAACATACTGGTCAGCGGCGCGAGACCGATGGTTTTTGACGGCTTACGATTTTTATCGGCGGCGACGACATTGTTCGTTTCGCGAAAAAATAAGACGGCGCGGATGCTCACGCTGGTGGTATCGCCGGGCTTGATGAAAAATTCATACGCGCCAGCGCAACTCACGCTGTCGAGGATGGCGTAAAGGCGCAGTTCATTGTCACCGCTGCTGGGTTTGCCGAGCCACCAGTCGGTGAAGATGGGGAATTCTTCGCTGCGATCGCCTTCGCCGGAATCAAGCGCGAGGCCGCGGGCCGATTGGCCGTAACGTAGATTTTTTCCGAGCAATCGAAAATAGCTCGCACCCAGAAATGCGCCGAGTTCGTCAAGTTGATTGGTTTGATTCAGCGGAAAAAGCAAACGGAAGCCGGCGTAACCGGTCTTCGTGGGAATTTGATTCGCGATGTCGAGTTTGCCGTAATCGAAAAAGTCCTGCACGAAACGAATCGGCTGCGTGTGCGTCAAAGTGAATTCGTTGACGTGCACCGGTTCTTGATACAGATAGCCGGGATGAAAAAATTCCACGCGGAAGGGAAGTTGATCCGGCGACCACAACGCGCGGTCGCGGCGAAATCGGATTTCACGGTATTTGTCGTAGTCGAGATTGTCCTGCCGCAAAACTTTTGGGAGATCGGCGCGCGGCGAGTGAAAGGGCGACTTGGCTCGTTCGAGGGCGCGTTGGGCGACGTAATCCAGATTCACCTCGGCGGATTCCGCGCCGAGAATTTCCCGTGTGGTCAATAAACTGGCGATTAAAATCAGCAGGCCAAATGGTCGCGACATCGCCACTATGAAAGCCGAAAAAGGGGCAATTTGCAAGTTCGGTGCATGATCGTCGGGACAATTCCGACTAATTGATGCCGCCAGTTGGAACATTTGGCGATTGAATCACCCGACGTGTCTTGTTTTTGGAAACAATTGGTGGGTTTTAAGACAAAAAATAGCCGCTGTCGAAACAGCGGCTTTTAAGAATGCAGAGGCAAATTACTGCAAACGGTGGGCCGGAGTCAGTGTGCTCAAGGTGCAAGTTGGGTTCGTGCCAACCTTCGTGCAGGCATAAGTGCCGCCTGCCGGACAGGGCGGCAAACTGCCCGCCGAGTTCATTTTGATATAGGGAGTCAGGTCGGTGGCCAAGGTGATGTCGTCGCCGGTTTTCTTACCTTTTTCAATCGCGAACTGGCTGGCGGCATCGTCAATCTTACGCAGGTTGTTGATGCAGGCGTTGGCTTGAGAGGTGGCACGGGCTTTCATAAAGTTGGGAATCGCAATTGCCGCCAGCAGGCCAATGATGGCCACGACAATCATAATTTCCACCAGCGTAAAACCTGCTTTGCGGAGGTCTTTGGTCGGTTTCATTTTGTTTACTTTCAGTTCACGCGGCGGAACGGTGCATCAGGCGGGTTATGATAATGACATTGGCGTTCCGGTATTGCCTGATGCAACCGCGCTCCACCATCAGTAGCAAGGTGAAATCCAAATGCAAGATACGGCTGCATGACGCGGCCTATTTTTCTTGTAGGGTTAAACCCTACGCGCCTGCGGGCGAAAATTCTTTTAACGTAGTGACTGGCTTTCGTGCCAGCGGACGGCGTGAAAAATGAGTTCGTTGATGTTGGCGAGATTGAGCTTTTCTTTGATGCGGGCGCAATAGGCTTGGACCGTCTTGAAACTGACATTCATCTGCTCGGAAATCTGGCGCGTGTTGAGGCCGCGTCCGAGTAATTGAAAAACTTCCAACTCGCGATCACTCAAAGACTCGACGACGGCGGGCTGGTCGCCCACACCTTGCACCAGTTTTTGCGCGAGCTGGGCGTTGACGGCGTTGCTAAAAAAAAGTCCGCCAGCCAGCACCGCGCGCAAGGCGTCCAGCACTTTGCCGGTGGCCTCGCGTTTCATGACGTAACCGGACGCACCCGCCCGCATCGCCCGCTCGGCGTAAAGCATTTCATCGTGCATGGACAAAACAATCGTGTTCACTTTCGGGTGCTGCGCTTTGATATCTTTGATGAGCTCGAGCCCGGAACTGCCCTCGAGTGAAATGTCCACTACCGCCATGCGCGGCGATAATTTGCCAATCAAATCAATGGCTTCGCGCGCATTGGCCGCCTGTCCGCAAACTTCGAAGTCGGTTTCTTCGTTAATTAAATTAGCCAGCCATTCGCGCACGAGCGGATGATCATCCACGAGTAAAATTTTATTTTTCATCGGCAATATTTTCCAAGGCAGGTTGGCTGGAATCCAATACACACACCGCGCGCGTGCCGCCCGCTGGCAAATTTTGGATGTCAAACGTCGCGCCAATCATGCCGGCACGATAATCCATGATCCGCAAACCCATGCCTTTTTTTACACGCGCATCCGCTGAAAGTCCCACGCCGTCGTCGGTGACGGCGAGTAGAATTTTTTTACCCGAACCAGTGAGCGAGATAACGACATTGCGGGCGTGACCGTGGCGAGTGGCATTGCTCACCGCTTCCTGCGCGATGCGATACAAATGTGTATTTGCTTCAGGCGAAGTCAAAACCATGACGCCGGATGTTTCAAAACGGCACGCAACATCAAAAGCTTTGGAGACATTGGCAGCCAGATTTTGCAAAGCATCCGCCAATCCATTCGCTTGCAATTCAATGGGGTGCAGACTGCGCGCAAGTTTGCGCGTGAGCTCGATGGATTCTTCAATCATCACAACGAGCCGGTCGGCTGCCGCAAATTCCGGCGCAGACTTGTCAGTGAGTTTTTTGGCCAAAACTTTTCCCGCCAGCGCCGTGGCGGTCAGTTGTTGCCCCAAACTATCATGCAAATCATGGCCGATACGCCGTTGCTCCCGTTCGCCGGCTTCAAGCAATTCCTTTCCAGCCGGTTGCGCTGACGAATTTCTTCCTGCAACTTTTCTGTCCGTTCGCGAACCAGAATCTGCAATTCATCGCGCGACGAAATCAAAATAATTATAAGCAGAAACACCGAAAGGCGAATGGTCATGTTCCAAATCGGTGTCAGGATATCGGCGTAATGCTCACCCGCAGCCATGTTGACCAGCAACCAGACCACTGCTGAAATCACGGCCATCGCAAACGCGAATCCCTGGCCCGCCCGCCGCAGCGCATATAAAATCGGGAGCAGGTAAAAAATGAAGAAAGTCAGCTCGTAACCCGTGAGATAATCCGCCGCCGCCACCACCGCCAGCAACATCAATCCGCCAACCATACCGGCGGTTTTTGATGGTGTGCGAATGGTTTTTCCCATGGGCAAAAATGTGACGGGTTTGAACGCGGCGGACAAGCGAAAGAATAATTAATCCAGCGTTTGGCGGTAGCGCTTGATGCCGATGGCCAGCACCACCGTCAGGAACAACGCGATCGGCCACAAGTCCGGCAACGTTTCCGCAATTCCATTTCCTTTCAGCAAAATGCCGCGCACGACCCGCAGAAAATGCGTCAGCGGCAGACATTCGCCAATGTCCTGCGCCCAGCCGGGCATTCCGCGAAACGGAAACATGTAGCCGGACAACAACAGCGACGGCAGGAAAAAGAAAAACGCCATTTGCACCGCCTGCAATTGATTTTTGGCAACCGTGGAAAAGGTAATGCCCACCGCGAGATTCGCCACAATGAACAGGAGCACGAGCAAAAACAACAGCGGCACGCTGCCAAGCATCGGCACGTTGAATAAAAATTTTGCCGCCAACAAAACCAGAATCACCTGCACGTAACCGACCATGATGTAAGGAATGATTTTCCCGACGATGACTTCGCCCGGGTGCACCGGCGTGGACAGGAGATTTTCCATCGTGCCGCGCTCGCGTTCGCGCGTGATGGCGAGGCCGGTAATCATGATCATCGTCATCGTCAGCATCACGCCCATGAGGCCGGGAACGATGTTATATTGGCTGATGCTTTCGGGGTTGTAATGTTGATGCGCGACGATATTGAATGCCGGCGCAGAAGCCTGAAGTTTTGCGAGTGGTCCGGTCAAATCGCGGTTGAGCACAGTCGCGACCAACCCGCTCACCGCCGCCTGCGCAAAACCAACGGCGGATGGATCCGTCGCATCGGCTTCGAGCAACAAATCAGGCTTCTCACCGCGCAACAATTTTCGCGAAAAATCCACTGGGATAGTCACGGCAAATTGAACTTTATTTTCCGCAAGCAGTTTGTTGATTTCCGACGGACTGTGCGCCTCGCGCACGAGATCGAAGTAGCTGCTATTGTGCAAACCCCAGATGAACGAACGCGAAAACACGCTGTTATCCGCCGCATAAACTGCCGTCGGCAGATGCTTCGGATTTGAGTTAATGGCGTAACCGAACAAAATCAACTGGATCATCGGCACGCCAATCATCATACCGAACGTCAGCCGGTCGCGCCGCATCTGGATAAATTCCTTCAGCACGATGGCGAACAAACGCTGGAAGTTAAAGCTCACGAGAAATTGTCCTTCGCCGTTTCCATCAGGCTGATGAACACATCTTCCAAGCCTGATTCAATTTTCTCCCAGCGTTGCGTGCCCGACATGAACGGCGCGACACTCGCGTGCAATTTTGCCGCGTCGCGTCCGCTGACGTGCAACGCCGTGCCGAAAGCCACGACCTGTTCCACGCCGGGCAAACCACGGATTTTATCCGCAAGCACCGCCAGATTTTCACCGGAAATTTCCCACGTTGTCAGTCCGCCAGCCTTCACAACCTCGGCCACCGTGCCGCGCGCGAGTAAATTTCCGTAAGCGATGTAAGCGAGCCGGTTGCAGCGCGACGCCTCGTCCATGTAATGCGTCGTGATGAGAAACGTCAATCCAGACGCGGCTAATTTGTGAATCTCCTCCCAAAAATCGCGGCGCGCTTTCGGGTCAACGCCCGCCGTCGGCTCGTCGAGCAAGAGCAATTGTGGTTCGTGAATCAGACACGCCGCCAGCGCGAGCCGCTGTTTCCAACCGCCAGAAAGTGTGCCTGCAAGTTGTTTGCGCCGCTCGACCATGCCGAGCCGCTCCAAACTTTTTTCCACCGCACTTTTCCGCTGCGGCATTCCATAAAGCCGCGCGATAAAATCCAAATTCTCCTCAATGGTCAAATCTTCGTAGAACGAAAATTTTTGCGTCATGTAGCCGACGCGTTTTTTAATTTCCGAAGATTCGCGGCGGAAATCCAAACCAAGACATTTTCCCTCGCCGCCATCCGGCGTGAGCAGACCGCAGAGCATCCGCAAAAAAGTTGTTTTGCCGCTGCCGTTTGGACCGAGAAAACCGTAAATCTCGCCGGGACGAACCTGCATCGCGATGTCGTTGACGACCGTGCGCGCGCCGAATTTCTTCGTCACGCCGCGCACGTCAATGACGTAATCGCTTGTATTCATGGCTCAAACGCCGCGCTGTTCCGGCGGCCAGATGATTTTATGTTGCTGGATTTGAAATCGCACCGGCAATGCGTCGGCGATGATTTTTTCCACCAACTCTTTGCGCGTAATCGGCGTGAGTCCGGCGGGAACTGGTTTGAGAACTTTGTTTTGCTGCTGCGGTGCAAGCGGATGCACCCACGAAAACAGCAGCGGACACAAACCTGCCAGCTTGTGCGCGACAATTTGCGCTTTCGCCCATTCGTAATCTTCCAGCGTGCCAATGACGAATTTGATTTCGTCCGTGGCCTTCAAATGCGCGAGGTTGGAGAAAAGATTCCGTCCCACTTCACCGCTGCTCGGACATTTCAAATCCATGATGCGATGCACGCGCGAATCGATTTTGGAAATGTCATGCGCGCCGCTCGTTTCAATCAAAACCGTGAAGCCGTCATCACAAAGCTGTTTCATC
>Ga0007855_1000584_pt1 | contig 11413 bp, 9 predicted proteins | sample CryBogCBH01Aug08_FD_71230 | JGI IMG/M metagenome (GOLD analysis project Ga0007855, IMG submission 71230) | Freshwater microbial communities from Crystal Bog, Wisconsin, USA - CBH01Aug08 | ecosystem: Environmental > Aquatic > Freshwater > Lake | place: Crystal Bog, Wisconsin, USA | collected...
TCTTTGAATCGAAGGGTGAAGTTCGGTTTTGGGTGTTGACCGAGGCCGACCGCAGCGTGACGACCGTGCTTTTGCCGGGGGATTATTGATGCAAACGTCGCGGATTCTCCATGTGGACGCGGATAATTTCTTCGCGTCATGCGAGGGGATTTTGTCGCCCGCATTGCGCGGACGCGCGTTGATTGTTGCCGGTGGTCGTCGGCAGAACGGGTTTGTTTTGTCGGCGAACCGCCGCGCGAAGCAGTTTGGCGTTAAAAACGGCATGGCGTGTTTTATGGCGCGGCGATTGTGTGCCGAGTTGGTCGTTTGCCCCGCGCGGCCGGACGCTTACAAAATTATCTCCGCGCGGATGTTCGCCGCGATGAATCGTTTTTCGCCGTTGGTCGTGCCGGTGTCCATTGATGAAGGATTTTTGGATTTGTCCGCCGAGGCGGACGGCGCGGCACGGTGGCGCGAGTTGAGCGCGACGATTTTGCGCGAGGTTGGTTTGCCGCTGTCGGGCGGGTTGGCAAATTCGCGCTGGCTGGCGAAGTTGGCGACGGACGCGGCGAAGCCGGGATTTTTGGAGGTGAGCGCCGGCACGGAAAAAGATTTTTTGGCCGCGCGGGATCTCCGCGAGTTGAGCGGCATTGGCGAGAGCCGCGCGCAAGCGCTGGCCGCTTTGGGCGCGCGGACGTTCGGCGACGTGGCCGCGCTGCCCTCGATGCTTTTGAAGGATCGGTTTGGCATTTGGGGACAAAAATTGTTTTTGTTCGCGTCCGGCCAGTGGCCGGAAAAATTGGTGGCCGAGGTGCGGACGCGCACGATGATTTCGCGGCAGAAAACTTTCCCGTTCGACGTGATTGATTTTGGCCGCGTCTTGCAATTCGGCTTGGCCGAGGTGAAAAAGTTGATGGAGGTTTTGCGCCGCGAGCAGCTTTTGCCGCGCGAGCTTGGCGTCGTCGTGCGGTTCGCTGATTTCAGCGAAGTCCGCGCCGAGCATCGGTTCCGCGCGGCGCAGGAGCGCGACGAAATAATTTGCGAAATGTTCGCCGCGAAGTTCCGCGAGTGCGTGAACGGCCAGACAAAATCGGTGCGCCAGCTCCGCATCGCGCTTTGGAATTTGTCGCCGCGCCCGGCGCAGGGTTTGCTTTTTCCGTGAGCCTTGCGGCGCGCTTGTCCCTAGCCACGCTTCAACTGCTTTAGCTTTTCATCTTCCGCTTCGATTAGCGCTTGATCCGCCGAAAAAGGGTGTCTCGGTTCGTCAGATTTTGGGGGAGTGGTGACAGGGCGCTCGATAAACCGCATTTTTGCCGCTTCTTCCAAGCTGTGCGCTTGTCGCAGATGGCCATAGATGAGCATCGCTGTTCGTCCACCGTCTTTATGCCCCATCCACCGACTAAAAACGCCAACGTCAATGCCAAGCTCGACGCACCGAGTGGCGAATAAATGGCGCAGATCGTGATTTGAGAGATGCCGAATTCCCACGGCTTTGCAGCTTGAGGTCAGCACCGACTGTATGGAAACTCCAGGCACCAGCTTGTCTTTTGGTTTATGGTCGGGAAAAGCTTTTTCCAACCGTTCAATTAATTCCAGCAGGTCGGGAAACAAGGGGATCGTGTAGGAACCGGTTTTGGCTTTGCCCGCAAATAGAATTCCTTTGTCTTTGTGGACATCTTCCCAAAGCACGTTTCTGGCGGTGTCAATTCGCATTCCAGAGCAAAGCAGCAGGTCAAACAGATAACCGCCCATTGTGCCCTTGTTTTTGCACCTCCGGTAAACCTCTAGGCGCAATTTAGCCACTTCTTCCCGACTTGGCAGGGAAAGCGTCATGCGCTTGTAGTCGTAGTCAACCGAGACGTATTTCAGACCGTGGGCGATGTCCTCCATGACTTCCCGCGCCATCAGTTTTTCCTTTACGGCTATGCGTAGCAATTCCCGCATCATGGTAACGGCGCCGTTCGTTCTGGTGGCGGAATATTTTTGGCTGTGGGTCGCGATCCAGTTTTCAAATAATTTCTCGCTCAAGTCCGAGATTTTTAGCGACCTGAATGTCGGCCAGGTTCCCTTGATTTTTTTCGCTCCGCCCACTTGGTCGAGGCATTCCAGCTTGTAGAGACGGTTGCTGGCGGTGATTTCGTTTATTTGCACCCGCCGCGCTAAATCCGTGATGTATTTTTCGATCAGGGCGCTGATGGTTTCGTCGCTGGCTGGCTTGACGGCATTCAGTTTCAGCATGTGCTGCCGCATTCGTTCCCGCGCCACCATGAAATCCGTGGTTTGTAATGAAATCCGTTGCCGCTTTCCATTTTTCGGCTTGATTCGCAAGTAGTATGTGCCAGACTCCCCCAGCAAATACAGATTGGGAATCTTGGTGATTTTCCAGTTTTGTTTGCGCGGTGTTGCTTGATTCATGACAGAACTATTCTACACCGTGGTCAACAATGGCTCAACATTTAAGTTTCGGGGTTGAGGCGAAAATCACGGAAGCATTGATTTTATTGGTTGGAGAGATGGCCGAGTGGCTGAAGGCGCTGGTTTGCTAAACCGGTATACGGTCAAAAGCCGTATCGGGGGTTCGAATCCCCCTCTCTCCGCCACTTTTTATTGCCATTGTTGCGATTTGGTATTTCCGCAACCGTAGAAAGTAAATTTCAAATTAGGACACTACCAATTTATTTTTTCCGCGATAAACTGCGCGCGCCGTGCAGGTTTCCGCGATGACGACTTCGGTGAGCAGCGGCAGCTTGGGCTTGAGCTTTTTCCAAATCCACACGGCAACAACTTCGCTTGTTGGATTTTCTAGACCGGGAATCTCGTTGAGATAATAATGATCGAGCTTCTCCCAGATGGGCTTGAACGCCGCAGTGATGTCCGCGTAATCCATCAGCCAGCCCAACTTCGGATCACACTCGCCGGCCACGACAATTTCCACGCTAAAACTGTGACCGTGCAGGCGACGGCATTTGTGATTTTTCGGCAAGTGCGGCAACAAATGCGCCGCCTCAAACTGAAAGGTTTTTCGTAATTCCATTTTCATAATTCAAAATCCGTCCACGTCACCAAGTCGCCCAGCGCCGGACGACCGTCGTGCCGCCACGTCAGCGGCGGATTCTGCATCTGGCCAAGCGGACAAATGCGCGTCGCGCCCCAACGGGCAAGATTTGAAGCAAGTTCTTTCATTTTTTCCGGTGGAGCCGCAAGTCCGATGGTCGAAGCTTTCCCGTGAACCTCGTCAACACCTTGCAGCACCGCCGCCAAATCCGGCACCGGCTTCACAAAAACAAAACGGTTCAATGGCGAAAAACGGAATCGCGTCTCATGCTCAAACACGGCGGTCCACGCCGTCGAATTCTGGCTGGCCCAGAGCTTCACATCACCGCGATGCGCGGCAAGCGTTTCATACATCGCCCGGCGCGAAGCGATGGCAGCAGATTCCTCGACGGAAATCTTGCCACGCGGCTCGCCGGCTTCGCGCTTCATCAATTCCGCCGCGAGCAAAGATGCGAATTTATCTGATTCAATCGCGCCGCGTTCCTCGACATAAAAAACGTGTGGTGAAAGGCAGCCGTTTTGATCCCACGCAATGACATCGTCCGCCGCATGTGCGACCACTTCAGCAATCGTTTCCTCGCGCAAAACTTCGCGCGCCACAAAGCCGAAACTCACGCGCTGGCCGTAGCCGAGAAAGCGTGTTTTCGCCGGCAACCGCGAACGGATGGCCGCAAGCGTCTCGTCGCTGCCGGTCGCAGTAACACAATCCGCGTGGGCGAACAAAGCGGTTTCCAAGTCCAAATGACCGCCACGCCACTCGGCCAATTCCAGGCAAGCACCGAGCTTGGGATCCAGCTCGTAAATGGAATGGGCGAACAAGCGCGGCAGGAAAGCCGCACCGCTGGCACATTTCATAAACTGCGCCGAGCGCGTCAGCAAGCCGAGCGCGAGGCTCATCAGTGCCGGATTAGGAATATTCCCGGCGGCGACATGAACCAAAAACTCCGGGCCATGCCAGAAATGCCGTGTAGGGGCGTCACCCAAATCCTGCGCAATCAGCGCCTGAAGATTTTCGGGCGTAAACCGGCGGAAAAACGAATCCAGCCCCTTTTCCAGAATTGCCGATGAAAATCCGGTTTGCTCCGGGCCGGATTCCAGCGCAACCCTTCGGAATTTATTTTCCGGCCGCAGCCATTCAGCACCGACTTCGCAAAGGAGTTTGACCATGTCGTCAGTGGAACGCGGCAACAAATATTTTTCGCGGTTGCGCTTCAGCGTATCGCAGGCTGCAATCATCATCGCGGGCATCAACTCCGCTTCCGGCGGCAGGTCGGCGAGAAAATAATTCGGCAGGTTCATGCGGTCATCAGGGAACAGCCGCGCGGCTCGGCGAGCTGCGCGCGACCAACCAGTTCAAAGCCATCGCCCCGGCGGATGCCCAAATCTTCCGTCTGGATGGCGGCGACGGAAAAAACATTCGCCAGATCGAAAATGCGGATGAGGCCAGTTTCGCCCTCGGCGACTTCGCAGCCAGTTTCCGGCGAGATGATTTGGGCGCGCGCCCACGGCGGAAACTGAAATGCACCGGCCGATTTTGCGTAGGCCTGCGAACTCAACTCGCTCATACCGTATTCGCAGACAATATTTTCGCGCGGCACGCCGAGGCGCTCGGTGATGAGCGCGTGCAATTCCGCCTTTGGCAACGAACGCGAGCGGTTTTTATAGCCGCCAGTCTCCATCACGCGCGACAGGGCTGGCAGGCGCAGCCGTAATTTTTTTTCGGCCAGAAAATCCAGCAGATGCACGAAGGAGAAAGCGGCGCCCAAAATCAGTTTTGAATTTTGAGTTTTAAGTTTTGAGTTATCGGACAATGCCGTCATTGCCGCCTCAAAGTCCAACGTCCACGCGCCATCATCCGCCAGTTGGCCGGTGAACACCGTTTCCGGTGCGCCAATCCTTTTCCGCACGGTTTCAAACATATGGACAAGCGAGGAATGCGGCACCCGCTCCGGCGGCGGAGTTAAAATTACCAATCCGCAATCCGCATTCTGCATTCCGCAATTTCGCTTGAACCAAGTCCACAGGCTCGCCTCGTAAACCGATAGCGATTCGGCGCAATGAAAATGGCGGCTCGGCTTCTGCTCCGTCGTGCCGCTGGAATGGAAAACGGCGGTGCGGGCGGCGGCGGGAATGCTGGACAGTTCCAGTTCCTTGAAGGCGGCGGCGGGCACAGCAGGAATCTGCGTCCATTGTTCTACCGTTGTTGGCGTGAGGTTTCGGGCCTCGCAGATTTTCCGGTAGGCGTGATTGTGCCGGAACTGGAGGGTGAACAGTTCCAACGCCAGTTCGGAGAAATGGGAATCGCGGATCACAGACTGTGAATCGGCAATCAACCCGCGCAGGCGCGCGGCAAAACGGGAAAGGTCTGGATTCATGCGGTGTTTGTTCGTGGCTGGTTTTCCGCGACAGCCAAAATCAGGATAGCAGGAAGTCTTTGTGCTGCAAGGCGAGATTGCCTTTGGCGCCTTTGTCCGCCACACTGGCGATTCGACAAATGAGCAAACGGTTTTACATCACCACGGCGATTGATTACGTCAACGGCCAGCCGCACCTCGGTCACGCCTATGAAAAAATCATCGCCGACGTCATCGCGCGGTCGCGCCGCAGCTTGGGTCAGGAAGTTTTTTTTCTGACCGGCCTCGACGAGCACGGCCAGAAAGTTCAGCAGGCGGCACAGGCGGAGCAAAAGAATCCGCAGGAATACTGCGACGCGCTCGCAGCAGACTGGCAGGCGTTCGTGAAAAAACTGGAGCTGACGAACGATGATTTTGTCCGCACCACGCAGCCGCGCCACAAGGAATTCGTGCAGGCCACGCTCGCGAAACTCCATGACGCCGGTCATTTTTACAAGGCGACTTACACCGGATTTTATTCGGCCAAGGAAGAAACCTTTCTAACCGAGAAAGATCGCCTGCCTGATGGCAAGTTTGACGCGAGTTACGGCGAGGTGGCGGAATTGAAGGAAGACAACTACTACTTCAAACTTGGCGCGCACCAGCAATGGCTGATTGATTACATTGAGGCGAACCCGGATTTCATCGCGCCGTCCTATCGCCGCAATGAAGTCCTCGGCTTCCTCAAAAACAACACGCTGGAAGACCTGTGCATCTCGCGACCGCTGGCGCGGCTGAACTGGGGCATTCCCCTGCCCTTCGACAAGGAATTCGTGACCTACGTCTGGTTCGACGCACTAGTGAATTACACCAGTATCGCCGACGCCCATAAAGCCCTCGAACTCTGGCCGGCGGACATCCACGTCATCGGCAAGGACATCGTGAAGTTCCACGCCGTCTATTGGCCGATCATGCTCAAGGCGATGGGACTGCCGTTGCCGAAACAAATTTTAGTTCACGGCTGGTGGCAGAAGGACGGCGCAAAAATTTCCAAGAGCACCGGCAACGTCGTGGATCCGATCGCGGTGATCAACGAATGGGGCCTAGACGCTTTTCGTTTTTACGTATTGCGCGAACTCGACATCGGCCCGGACGGCAACTGGACCGACGCCGGTTTCCGCTCGCGATATCAGGCGGAACTCGCGAACGGCCTTGGCAACCTTGTCAACCGCTCGCTCTCGATGCTCAAGCGCTACCGCAACGGCATCGTGCCGGCGAAATCCAACGAACTCGCGGCGGACGCGGCGAAGGCGGCGGATGAAACGCGCGCGTTGCTCAAGCAAGGCCAGTTGCAGGCCGCGCTGCAAAGCATCTGGGGCTTGGTGAACCGCGCGAACAAATTCGTGGACGAAACGGCGCCATTCAAACTGGCGAAAGATCCGGCGCAGGCGCAGCGGCTGGACGAAGTTTTATACAATCTCACCGAAACCTGCCGCGTGCTGGCGATTCTGCTGAATCCGTTTTTGCCGGGAACGGCGGCAAAGATTTTCGCACAGCTCGGTTTGCCGGGGGCACCGGACAAACTTGATGCGGCGACGTGGGGCGGATTGACCGCCGGTCATGCGATTGGCGAACCGGCCCCACTGTTTCCGCGCAAGGACGTTTGATTACAACAGCTCCGGCTGCTTCATCAGCGCAGCGATACGTTGCAACAGGCGCCCGGCGGCACCGCCGTCAAGTACACGATGGTCGAAGCTTAAGGTAAGATACGCTTCCGTCACCGGCACGAATTGTCCCTTCGCCTCGTCCCAATGCGGCATCTTGCGGCCCGCGCCCAAACCCAGCACCAGCGTCTGTTCCGGCAACGGAATCGGCGTGGCCCAAATCAAACCAAACGTGCCAAAGTTAGTGACGGTGGCAACAGAACCGCCGGTGGCGTCCGCCGGCAATTTTCTTTGCCGCGCCAGCTCCACGAGTTCGTCGTAGCGCAAGACCAGTTCTTTCAACGTTTTTTTATCTGACGCCCGAATGACTGGAACGAGCACGCCGTCCTCGGCTTCCACGGCGAACCCCACGTCGATCGAGGACGGATGCACAATGTTCGCACCGACGAGACGGCCGGCCACCGCGCTGTTTTCCGAAAGCGCCACTGCCAGGGCGCGCAACGCGTAAAGCGCCGGACCGGGCTTGGGATTGCACGCCTTGCGATGCGCCAGCAATGCGTCCAGCACCACCGGCAGACCGACGGTGGCCAACGGACGCGTCCAGCTCCGGCGCATGGCGTCCGCCACCGCGACCCGCATGGATGAAGCCTTGGTCAGCTTTTGCTGCTCCAGATTCGCCATGAATTTTTCAAAATCCTCAATCGTCACCCGCCCGGCCGCGCCGCTGCCGGCGATGCCCGCAAGGTCGGCGGCGCTCAAGCCGAGTTCATGCATCCGCGCCTTGAGCCGGGGGGACATGTAGCTTGCTCCCGTGGCGTTGGCGGGCACAGGCAAACCGCGAATGGTCGGCTCGACGCGCGAACTTTTGCCGTCCGACTGCTGCCGGGTCAGCGTTTCGGTATCGCCGATTTTGGGCGGCGGCACGTCGAGACCGGCGCGTTTGGCCTCCTCGGCGGTCACTTCGATTTTACCCAACACGTCGCCGACGGCGTAACTTTCGTTGAGTTCCGCAGAAAAACTCTCAATCCGCCCGCTACACGGCGCGGTGACGGTCATGGTCGCCTTGTTGGTTTCGACCTCGATCAGATCCTGCCCGCCTTCAACGTGGTCGCCGGGCTGGACAAGAAAGCTGATGATGGCCGCCTCGGCGATGGATTCGCCAAGCTGGGGCATGATGATGGGGATCTGCGGCATAAAAATTAGAATCGTAATAGTTTCCGGGCGGCCGCGGCCACGCTGCGGGCGGTCGGGCGATGCGCGGCCCAGAGGTTGGGATGATACGGCACCGGAGTGTCCTTGGCGTTGAGGCGCTGCGGCGGCGCATCCAGCAGGCCGTAGCTTTCCGCCGAGACGCGGGCGATGACTTCCGCCGTCACGCCGCCCCACGGCCACGCTTCGCCAACGCAGAGCAGACGCCCGGTGCGCGCCACGCTGGCGACCACCGTGTCGGTATCGAGCGGTTTCACGGAGCGCAGATCGACGACTTCGATTTCCCAGCCTTCGGTGGCGAGTTCGGTCGCCGCCGCAAGCGCCTCATGAACCATCGCGCTGTAAGTGACGATGGTCAGGTCACGGCCTTCGCGGGCGATGCGGGCCTTGCCGATGGGCAGAGCTTCGCTCGGCAACTTTTCCGCCTTGAGATGGTAATAAAGAAATTTGTGTTCGCAAAAAATCACCGGGTCATTGGTCGCGACGGCGGCCAGCAGCATGGAATAAGCGTCCTCAACCGTCGCCGGCGTCAACACGACAATACCCGGATAATGTGCGTAAATTGCCTCGATGCACTGGCTGTGGAACGGCCCGCTGCCGGACGTGCCGCCGAACGGCAACCGCACGGTGATGGGGCAAGAAACTTGCGTTCGCCAGAACAATGTCGCCGCCTGATTGACGACCTGATTGAAACCAACGGTGGAAAAATCGGCGAACTGCATTTCCACAATCGGCCGCATGCCTTCAATCGCCGCGCCGACCGCCAGCCCGACCATCGCATCCTCGCTGATGGGCGCATCGAACACGCGCCCGGGAAATTCCTTCGCCAGATTTTTTGTGGCCTTGAACGCACCGCCAAATGCGCCGACATCCTGCCCATAGATGAACACGCGCGGATCATCGCGCAAGGCGTGGGCCTGCGCTTCGCGGATGGCTTCAAGATAGGTGATGCTCATGTCGAGAAATTTATTCGCGGCCTTCGGCCAGATTTTCCGTGGCCAGCGCCGTCCAATTTTCGGCGAACGGATCCGGCGTAGGTTCGCGCTGAACCTGGGCAACGGCATCCTCGATTTCGCGGATGGCTTCGCTCCGCCAGACGGCCAACTGCGCGGCATCGGTGATTTTTTCCTTGAGCAGAAAATCCTCGGCCAGTTTCAGACAGTCGCGCCCGAGCGGGGAATTTTTCAGCTCCGGCACGATGTAACCGGCATCGTCATGTTCGCCATGGCCGCAAAGGCGGAGCAGACTGGCGACCACGAGTTGCGGGCCGTGACCGGCGCGGGCGCGGGCGACCGCCCGACCGACAATTTCAAGACAGGCAGAAAAATCATTGCCGGCAACAGAATGCGGCTCCACGCCATAGCCGGCCGCCTTGTCCGCCAGATCGGCACAAGCAAACTGGCGGTCGTTCGGGGTAGAATAGGCGTATTGGTTGTTGGCGATGACAAGAACCAACGGCAGTTTTTCCACGGCAGCTTGATTGAGCGCTTCGTGGAACGAACCGGTGGACGTGGCGCCTTCGCCAAGGCAGGCAACGCCGACTATGCCGGTAACGCCTTTCATCCGCCGCGCAAACAAAACGCCGTTAACGACGGAAACCATCGCGCCAAGATGACTGATCATCGGAAGATAGCCGGCCTGGGGATTGCCGCGATGGACGTTGCCATCACGCCCGCGCATCGGACCAAGCGCGGAACCCATGTAAGTGCGGACGGCGTCAATGATCGTTTCGCCAAACGCAAGCCGGCCGGCGGCATCGCGGATCAGCGGGGCAAAAACATCGGACGGGTTGAGCGAGACACCGATGGCGGCGCTCAGGGCCTCCTGGCCGCGTCCAAGGAAGACGCCGCCGTGGATTTTACCGGCGCGGTAGAGCGCGGCGAATTTGTCGTCCAACAGCCGCGCCCGCAGCATGAAACGGTAGGCAGCCAGTTGCGCCGTGCCGATGGTCCCGGGCTCGGTGACGGATTGCAGCATGGACGGAGTTTATCGCCGCGAGAGCAGGCCAGCAATAAAACTTTCCGGCGAATTGAAAATTCATCTGGCTGGCGACCCGAAAATCTGTTAAATCCGCCGAGCCGATGAACCAAAAAAAGTTTCAAGTGGTGTTATTGAGCCTAGACGCCAAGCTGGCTGAGGCGGTTTCATTGCCAGTTCGGCTGGACGGTGGCATCATCGGCAACGTGGGTACCTATGCGGATGCCTTGCGCGCCCTACAGAGCGGTTTGACGGATCTGGTTCTGCTGGACTTGAAATCAGCCGAGACGGACAGCCTGAACCTGTTACGCCAGCTCAAGCATCATCCGCTCACCAGGCCGGTTTTCTCCATCGGTCTGGGCAACGCGACGGAAAACACCGCACTGTTGCGGGCTTTCGACATCGGCCTGAACACCAATATCCAGTTACCGCTGGAAACCAGCTTGTTCCGCGCGCAACTGCGAGGCGCACTGCAATTGCGCGACCGTCTAGAGGAACTTACCCGCCGCCAGCAGGAGCTCACGGATGCCTGCCGCACCGCCGAGATGAACTCGCGCGCCAAGTCAGAATTCCTCGCGACAATGAGCCATGAAATCCGCACGCCCATGAACGGCGTGATTGCCATGGCTGGCCTGCTGCTGGAAACGACGCTCACGACGGAGCAACGCAGTTATTTGGACACCATCCACAGCAGCAGCGAGTCGCTGCTGGGCATCATCAACGACATTTTGGACTTCTCCAAAATCGAGGCCGGCAAAATGGAGCTGGAGCGGCGACCGTTTGACGTGCGCGGCTGCATCGAAGAATCCCTGGATCTGCTCGCACCGCGGGCTTTTGAAAAACAGCTGGATTTCGGCTACGACGTGGATCCGGCAATTCCCCAATTGATTGACGGTGACGCCCAGCGGCTCCGGCAAGTGTTGGTGAACCTGCTGGGCAACGCGCTGAAATTCACCGAGCGCGGCGACATTTTCGTCAAAATGCAAAAACTCGCCCCGGCGGCGAACGAACCGGGGCATCCCTCCGACATCCGCCTGCATATCGCGGTGCGCGATACCGGCATCGGCATTCCGCCCGACCGGCTGGTGCGATTATTCCGTCCGTTTTCGCAAGCCGATGTATCCACAGCGCGCAAATACGGCGGCACCGGCCTGGGCCTGACCATCAGCCGCCGGTTGGTGGAATTGATGGGCGGAC
>Ga0007855_1000588_pt1 | contig 11381 bp, 14 predicted proteins | sample CryBogCBH01Aug08_FD_71230 | JGI IMG/M metagenome (GOLD analysis project Ga0007855, IMG submission 71230) | Freshwater microbial communities from Crystal Bog, Wisconsin, USA - CBH01Aug08 | ecosystem: Environmental > Aquatic > Freshwater > Lake | place: Crystal Bog, Wisconsin, USA | collected...
TCGCCCAGATCGAGCAAGGAACCAGAGGCGGGAGGCGTGCCGGTGATTTTGAGGTCCAGATTGATGGTGTAACGTTTGCCGTCCACCTCATAACGGGCATACCAATTTTCGCGCAACCGGCCGTCGCGCTGGCGTCTTAGTTCGAGTGGCATAAGCGGGTTTCTGTTGTGTTGCGCCGTCGTGCATCCGCGTGCCCCCGACCGCGCCTTGACCCTTCCAGTATCCCACACATCCACCCACACAACAAGATAAAAAACGCACTATTTGCCAATAAATCCCATATTTACGGGTTCAAAGTTTTGCTTATAACCTGAAGGTCGTTGGTTCAAATCCAGCCCCCGCAACCAATTTAAATTCAATGAAACCCCTGTGAAAGCAGGGGTTTTTTGTTGTTTTGATCCGCCGAACCCGCCCCGTTTTTGAACCGCCAAAAACGTCTAAAAAGGGCTAAAAAGGTTACCCAAGTGTTACAAAGTGTTACAAAGTGTTACAAAGTGTTACAAAGTGTTACAGACGGCGACATTTTTGGTCGAATTTCAGGTTGAAAACCTGACGAAAAAACGGCGGATTTCCCCGTAACACTTCGTAACACCTGCCGACCGCGCGCGCCAGTTGGGATTTATTCGGTTTAAGTGATAAACCAACTTTATGTTGTTTAAGTGATAAACATGGTTTATCATGTTTACGTTATATGAAAGATTATCCAATCAAAACGCCACGGCAACTTGGGGCTATCCTCCAAGGCTATCGTCAGGATCAAAAGCTGACCCAGAAAGATGTCGGCACCAAGGTGGGCTTGGCTCAGAACGTGGTATCGATATTGGAAGCGGCCCCGGAGCGGGCCAGCTTTGGACGAATTTTCAAACTCCTGTCGGCCTTGGATCTGGAACTCGTCGTGCGACCACGGGGAACCGCCGTCCGCAAGACCGAATGGTGACGTATGGGACGATCAAGCAAATCGCGGACGCTTTCCGTGTGGATGAACGGGGAACGAGTTGGTGACTGGCGCCGCCCAGGTGGGGCGGGGCAGGAGTTCACCTACGCTGAATCATGGCTGGTTTCGGCAGCTGCGAGACCGATTTCGCTATCGCTGCCCTTGCGCCCGTCCAACAAACCCTATCGCGCCGGGGTGGAAGCATTTTTTGATAATCTGCTACCTGACAACCGCCAAATCCGCGAGCGGATTCAGCAACGCTTTCATACCACCTCGGCCGGTGCTTTTGATTTGTTGGCGGAGATTGGACGGGATTGCGTGGGCGCTTTGCAATTACTACCCGAGGATCAATCGCCGGGAAGCGTGCGGCGCATTACTGCCGAGCCATTGTCCGTGGACGGGGTTGCTGATCTCCTGAACCGGTCATTGGGCAATGCGTTCACTCGCGAGGAAAGTTCTGACGATACGTTCAGAATTTCGCTGGCTGGCGCACAGGAAAAAACGGCTTTGTTATTTCGTGATGGCGTCTGGCACCGTCCGACGGGAACCACGCCGACGACGCACATTCTCAAGCTCCCGCTGGGTATCAGTCCCCAAGGGATTGACCTTTCATCATCGGTGGAAAATGAATGGCTGTGTTCCGAAGTGGTCCGGTCCTACGGCATTGACGTTGCCCAATGCTGGGTGGAAACCTTTGGCGAACGGGATTGGCCGGAATTGGTTCTGCCGCTGGTGCGACAACTTCTGGCACTGGAACCAATTCGCGCGCCTGCTGATCGGCGATACAGGCGGCTTTTTGGGTTTCAAGGAGGGCGGTAATGCCCTTCCATGAAAATCCACGAGCGATTTTTGAGCCCTTAATTTCTGCATTCTCGTATTTGAACGAGATGCCATAGACCTCACCGGACTCATATTTACTCTGTAAAACTTCCACTTGCTTGGATTCCAAGATGCGTTTGAAAGTTTCAAATTCTCCATCGGATTCCAGAATGGCGGCGGGAATAAGCTCGGCCAATTTCTCGTTGGGCGTCAGTGGCGGCTCAATTCCGGCGGCCAACAGCCTCGCTTTTTTCTGCCGCTGCCCGCTGGACAGCAAAATTCGGTTCTTGTCGGCGTCACCCAGCGTAGGCGTGACCGTGAGATGAAACTTTTTTCGAGCTTATTGGTGGCCGTTATCAGATTGAATACTTCAAAATGTCCATGCCACAAATCGCCCTTGTAGTTGATTGCGGACGTCACCAAATGGACATGTTCATCAGGATGTTTGACTAAAATCCATGGCCGGTCTTTGGTCAGTTTCATTTCCACCATCAATGCGTTGGCAATTTCCAACCATTTATCGTCGGAAACATCCTCGCCTTTGGGCATGCGCAAGGGGATGTGCACCACTGGAGACTTGGCAGGTTTCTTACGGCTACGCCCGGCTTTGATGAAAAGATTGGTCAGCCTGTTGGCATCGGGACGAACTCCACGCGGCACCATATTGCCGCCGATGACACGCCCCCGCATGTTTTTCTTGGTTTTATCGGTGCCAATTAAGTAATGAAACAAACCGCGCGGGTTCGCCCCGCGAATGATTTTACCCTTCATTGGGCATCGGTTTGGTTGGAAACATTGATGGTTAGCGCACGATTTTTGATTTCAGCGACCTGTTTTGACAACTGGTCAATTGCCTGTGCGGTAGCATCGGGCGGCCGGGGCGTGATCAAGTCGGCGTGCAAATCAAAAAGTTTATCTTTGATGGCATCCAGAATTGGATACAGGCGCATAGCCTTGGGCCCGGCTTTTAATTGCTCGGTGAGGTCGTCCAGTATCTTCACCAGACGCATTAAATCCTCCCGCATGGCGTGGTTTACAGGCGGCACGGTGCCTTGCGCGCTACTGCGAAAGGCATCCAACATGACCGCTGCCGCTGATTTTCCGCCCTCGGTCAGCTTATCCATCCGCCGTTTATCGTCGTCATTCAAGCGGATGGTAATGCCGGATTTGGACTTTTTTTTCATTGCCGCCTTGGATGCGGCAACTGCTGGCGCGGCTGCGGCAGCATCATTTTCCGACGGCGAAGGCACTGAGCCGGCGGCAAGGTCGACGGGTGATGCACTTTTTGCATCACTCGTCACACCTTGCTCCCCTTTTAACGCGATTTTCGCGTTATTCTGGGTCTTTTCGCCACTTTGGCGACTGGCAGCCGGTTTACCGGTGCCATCAGTGGGCGACGATGCAGGCAGCGGGGCGGACTTACGAAGATGGGGCTGCAACTTCCCAGATGCGTCATAACCGGAGAGGTGGTCGTCCTTCTTGATTGGCATAATATTTTTAGCCGCCCGCGAATACGGGGTGAAAATTAGCTTCGGTCAGGATTCGGGCGACATCCTCGCGCTTGTCGCCCTGAATCTCAATCTGGCCATTCTTGACCGTGCCGCCGGTTCCACAGGCGCGTTGCATCGCCTTGGCCAGTTGCTCTTTTTCCGGCAGACCGATACCGACAAAGTTTTTAACCACCGTCACCGTCTTACCACCGCGCCCGGCTTTGACCCGCAGAATGTCCACCCGCCCCCGGTGCTTCCTCGCCGGCTTTGTTGGCAAGGGCATGGAACCTACCGATGGGATTTCAGGGGATGGCGACAATCCGTCACCGGACAGGCTGGCAAATGGGGTGTGAACTAAACCCGTTCCGCCGTCTGTGGGAATGCGTTTGGATACTGCCATAAATCAACTCGGAAGTGGGAGCATGGTGCGGCATCGGGGGAAATTTCCGCAACCCCAGAATTTGCTGCCGGCGTTGGTTCCGGTTTTGGCGGTTCGGAGCAACATGGTTGATCCGCATTTGGGACAGTTGGGTGCGATGGGTGTGCTGGCTGAATCCAATGTGGATGTTGGCACTGCTCTGGTGGGAGCCGATGCCGTTTCGGTTGGAATTGATTTCACCGGGGCTGGGGGTTGCAGGTAGGATTGCAAGAGGGTTTGAATTTCTTGTGGGGCGTATCCGGTTTTGGCCGGAACGCGCAGAAGTGGAAGCCCAGCGGCGGCGAACACCGCCTCAACCAGTTCATCACGGGTCTTCCGGTCAGACCGACTATGGCTACCCGAAGCGCAGGGGAGTGATGAAACCTCGGTAAAGATCCATGGCGGTTGGTTCACCGTTTCAGCCGGTTCACTGGACATGGGCAGACCGGTAATCGCGCGGGGTGGCACGGCAGAGGCGGGTGAAAACCCGGCTGAAATAGGCGGCATCCGGCACGCCGACGGCATGGGCAATCTCTTTCACCGAAGCCTGACTGGTGAGGAGAAGATACTGTGCCCGCTCAATCCGCCGCCGCAGGAGATAGTCCAGCGGGCGGATGCCGACGACGCGTTTGAACTGATCTGAGAAGTAGGTAGGATGCAAGGCCACCACGCGGGCGAGGTCAGCCAGCCGGATGGGTTCCTGCATGTGGGTGTGAATATATTCCTGCACGGCGAGAAATTGCCGGGTGACGCGCGCATGGATGCCTTCATGCAGGCGGGCGGATTGCAGGAACGGCGTGACGAGCAAGGTCAGCAGACCTTTCGCGGCAAAGCCATCCACGGCGCGGGCTTGCGATTCGGCGGTTTCGGTGAGCGCGGGAAACCGTTTGTATTCCTCCCGGCCGGGATCGAAGCAGGGCAGTTTGCGTTCGGGGTAAATGGCTTCCAGCCGTTGAAACAGCGAGAGCGTATCGGTCGCCGCCGTTTGTTGGTGAATTCCGTCCAGCAGCGAAAAGAGGTCAATGCCCGTCGGCAGCCGCGCGGCAAAGTGCAGGTGATAATGATTGAAGTGCCGGGCACAGGCGCAGTCATGCACGGTAAAGGCGGGCACCAGATGCAATTGCCCGGGTCGGAGGATAAAAGTGCGTCCGTGATGCCGCACGGTGGCGCGGCCATCGAGAATGAGCCACAGGCGGGAGAAGGGACTGATGACGTGCTGGAAATTCCACCAGCGCCCGGCTTCGGTGCGCTGGACCGCCAGCACCTTGAGGTCGAGCGAGTGCAGCAGCTCGTGGTTGAGAGGATAACTCATGCTGGGTCGCGCCGGGCGGAAGGCGCTTTGGCCCTAGCAGGTTGGGTCCAGACGTAACGCGCGAGAATCACCCGCAGCGCCGCCGCCAGCGGGATGTCCAGCACGCCGCCGAGAATCCCGCCGAGCAGCGTGGTGCCGGTCATTACCGCGATGATGATGACCAGCGGATGCAAGCCCACGCGGTCGCCCATGATTTTCGGGGAGATGACCAGACCTTCGAGCACCTGCACCACGGCGAACACCGCCAGCACCATGGCCGGATGTTGCCCGTCACCGTATTGCACAAAAGCCAGCGTCAGCGCCGTCACCGCAATCATCATGGCGCCGATGAACGGAATCATCGTAAGGAACACGGCCGCGAAGCCGAGGAGAAAGGCATAGTTCACGCCCACGATCAGAAAGCCGAGCGTGTAAAGCACGGCATCGCACAGCGCCACCAGCACTTGTCCCCGAAAGAAGGCGACGAGATACTGGTTGATGGCTTCGAGGACAAAGGCGATTTCCTCTTTCGCCGAGGAATTTTGCAACGGCAGATAATCCTTCCAGCGCTTCTCGATGCTGCGTTGTTCCAGCAGGAAATAAAACGCATAGACAGGAATGAGCGCCAATCCCGCCAACAGGCCAAAGCCGGATAGCACCTTCAACGCCTGTTTCAGCAGCCAGGAACCCATCTCGGGCAGACTGCCAGTAAGCCATTGCGTGGCCGAGGCTAGCTCGGGATTTTCTGCCGGCACCGCCGGCGTCTCCGTGGGATGCGGCGGCAAAAAATGACCGAGCAAGGCCGGTGGCGCGGCGAGGAAGGCTTGCAGGCGGGCTTGCAATTGCTGCGAATAGGCCGGGACTTTCGCCGCCAATTCCTGCGTTTCAAAAATCACCTGCGGCACAATGCTGGCCAGCACGGCCATCACCACCGCCACCGCCATCACGAACACCAGCAGGATGGCGCGCAAGCGCGGCACCCGGCGCTGTTCCAGCAGATCCACCACGGGGGCGAGCAGGCAGGCCACCACCGCCGCCAGCGCCAGCGGCCAGAGGACGGGACTTAACAAATCCAGCACCCGGCCCAAGCCCCAAACCAACGCCACCACCAGCGCGAGGAGGGTGGCGATGGCCAGACCCGTGGCCGCAAACCAGATTAGCCGCAATTGTTTTTCGGAAGGCGTAGCTTGTTTCATAGGCAATTGACCACCCCACTATGCCCGCCGGTCGAGGCGGGGCGCAAGGTTTTCTGGCATCGTCGCCGGCCGGGGCGTGGCCGACGGGAAGTTGTCACAATTCCGGCGCTGGCAAACGGGGGCGCATCCTGTTAGATTGCTCCCGATGAATTTTTTGGCACGCACTTGGCTGGGCGAATGGCTCACCGGTTTGGGCCGCATTGCGGTGATGTCCCGTGATGCGGTGCTGTCGTTGCTCACGTTCAAGGTAACGTGGAAAGATCTGCTTTATCAGGTTTATTTCATCGGCATCAAATCGCAGTCGGTGGTGCTGGTCACGGGAGCGTTCACCGGCATGGTGTTGACGGCGCAGACGTATTTTCAATTCCATAAAGTGAAGATGGACACGGCCACGCTGGCGGTCGTGGGCGTCTCCATGTGCAGCGAACTCGGCCCGGTGCTGACGGCGCTGATGGTGGCCGGCCGCGTCGGCGCCGCCATCGCGGCGGAGATCGGCACCATGCGCGTGACGGAGCAAATTGATGCGTTGCGCACGCTGGCCACGCATCCGGTGGATTATCTCGTGGTGCCGCGCCTGCTCGCCTCGCAGATTGCGCTGCCGCTGCTGACGATTGAATCCATCGTGCTGGGCATTAGCTCCGGCTATGTCGTGGGTGTTTTTTTGCTGGGCATTGACCCGACGTATCTGTGGTTCAACATGTTGAAATACACTGGCAACATTGATTTGGAAATCGGCCTGATCAAATCGGTGGTGTATGGCGGCATCATCGCGCTGGTCGGCTGTTACAAAGGCATGACCTGCGGCATGGGCGCGGAAGGCGTCGGCAAAGCCACTACCGAGGCCGTGGTGTATTCGTCCATTGCCATTCTCATCACGAACTTTTTCCTGACCCTGGTGTTACAGCGCGTGGCGCTGATGCTGCTATGATCGAAGTCCGCCAGTTAAAAAAGCATTTCGGGACGCAACTGATTCTCGACGGAGTGAATCTGCAAATTGACAGCGGCCAGTCCGCCGTGATCATCGGTCGCAGCGGCGGCGGCAAAAGTGTCTTGTTGAAGCACCTCATCGGCTTGTTGCAACCGGATGCCGGCGATGTGCTGGTGGATGGCGAAAGCATCACCCACATGAACGAGCGCCAGCTGCTGCGCGTGCGCGAGAAGTTCGGCATGGTGTTCCAGGGCGCGGCCCTGTTTGATTCCATGACAGTGGCGGAGAACGTCGCTTTCCCGCTGGAGCGCAAGCGGAAATACACGGCGGGCGAAATTGAGCGGCGCGTGGCCGCCGCGCTGGAAGTGGTGGACCTGCCGGGCACGCAGAAGAAAAAGCCGGCGGAACTTTCCGGCGGCATGCGCAAGCGCGTGGGGCTGGCGCGGGCCATTGTGTACGAGCCGCAAATTCTGCTTTACGATGAGCCGACGACGGGGTTGGACCCGATTGTTTCCGACAGCATTGACAAGTTGATCATTCGCGTCCGCGACCATTTGAAAGTGACTTCCGTTGTGGTGACGCACGATATGCGCAGTGCGCGGCGCGTGGGCAATCAGGTGTTCATGTTGCACCAGAAGAAGATTTACGCGAGTGGCCCGCCGGAAATCATCTTCGCCGCGACGGATCCGGTGGTGCGACAATTCATTGACGGCGTGGCGGATGCCAAAGAAAACATTATTTGACCATGGAAAAATCACGATTAGAAACCAAGGTTGGCTTGTTTGTGCTCTTCGGGCTGGTGTTGCTGGGAGTGCTAATGATCCAGTTCAGCAAAGGCACGAGTCTGTTTCGCGGCACCTACACGGTCCGCCTTCACACCGATAACGTCGGCGGCCTTAAACAAAAATCCAGCGTGCTGCTCGCGGGCGTTGCCGTCGGCACCGTGGAACAAATCCAACTCGCGGCCGATGGCAAGAGCGTCACGGTGTTTCTCAAAATCTACAAAGATTACCCGATCTACGGCGACGCGCGGTTCGTGATCGAGCAGGCAGGCTTTCTTGGCGATCAATTTGTCTCGGTGATTCCCACCGCCAACGCGCAGCCGGCGCTGGCAGAGGGGGCGGAGGTGAATTGTCAGGAGCCGTTCAATTTGCAGGAAGTGGCCCGGAGCGCGGCAGGTTTTCTCAAGCGCATTGATGACACCGCCAAGAAACTGGATGATTGCGTGACGGATCTCCGGGCGCAGGTTTTGAATGCCAAAACGCTCGCCGGCTTCGGCGCGTCGGTGACCAACTTGCGCGCGGCCACCGAACAGGCGCTGGGGGCGGTTACCGAGATCAATGGCTTGATTCAAACCAACGGCATCCAAGTCGGCCTCGCGGTGAGCAATGCCGTGTTGTTCTCCGCGCGGCTGGATTCGCTGGCCGATTCGGCGCAAGCGGTGCTGGCCACCAATGGCGCCAACCTCACGCTTGCGACCAAGAACATTGACGACATTACGGGGACAGTGAAACAATTGGCCGCCGATGTGCAGGCGGGCAAAGGGTTGGCCGGCACGATGCTGCAAAATCCGGAGCTAGCCACGAATGTCCAGACCCTCGCCGCCAATCTTTCCGTGACCAGCAGCAATCTCAACCGGCTCGGTTTGTGGGGCGTGCTGTGGGCGCGCAAGCCAGCCACCAATGCCACCGCCGCGCGCCATTAAACCAAAACCATTATGCATCCCGTCACACTGACCAACGTTTTGAATCCCGCCGAAGCGGATCTCCTCTGCTGCCAACTCCGGGGTGCCGGCTTCCATCCGTTTTTGCCGGACTCCAACACCGCCGTGAACATGGAAGGTTATGCTTTGGCCATCGGCGGCATTCGCATCCAAGTGCCCGACCATGAATATGCCGACGCGAAAGAATTTCTTGCCGCGTCCAACGACTAACGGTAATCATCATTGTTTCAAATCAAACCCCCGCCAAAGTGCTACCAACGGTCATGAAAAATAATCCTCGCGTACTTTCTCGTCTTCATTCGCTGGGGCTTTGCCTCGTCCTGCTGCTGATCGGACTGACGGGGAATGCGTTGGGGCAAAGTTACTCCGTGGACTGGTTCAAAATTGCCGGCGGCGGCGGCACCAGCACCGGTGGCACTTATTCCGTCAGCGGCACCATTGGCCAGGCGGACGCCAGTGCGACCCTAACCGGCGGGCAATATTCTCTCACCGGCGGTTTTTGGAGTTTAGTTTCCGTGGTGCAAACCGTCGGCCTGCCCAATCTCACTATCAGCCACTCTGGCAACAGTGTCATCGTCGCTTGGCCGAACACCGGCAGCTATACCTTGCAGCAAAATAACAATGTCGCCGCGTCGGCGGGGTGGACCACGAGTGCCTATGCCATCACCACCGCCAACGGCACCAACAGCATCACGCTCACGCCGCCTACGGGCAATCTGCTGTTCTTCCGTCTCAAGCAATAAATCGGTTTCAGCCGCCGGCGCCGTTTCTCCGGTGATGTTTGCTTAAGGCACGTCAGCAAAATCCCGGCTGGCTTCCGGCGCGCGACCCGCTAGAATTCCCGCCCCGAATCGCATGAATCTTGCGCCCGCATCCCTCGGCCTTATTGCCGGCAGCCGCTCGCTGCCGCTGGAATTCGCGCGGCTGGCCCGCGCCGCCGGCGTGCGCCGTCTCGTCTGCACTGCGGTGGAAGGCGAGACCGATCCCGCGCTTGCCGACCTCGTGGACGACATCGTCTGGCTTAAGGTCGGCCAGCTCAACAAGATGATTGGCACGTTCACCGACCGTGGCGTGACGAAATGTGTCATGGCCGGCCAGGTTGCCCCGAAAAACTTGTTCGACCTCCGCCCCGATCTCCGCGCCATGGGCGTGCTATTGCGGCTCAAGGAAAAAAATGCGCATACCATCTTTGGCGCGATTGCCGACGAGTTGAAAAAAGACGGCGTGGAACTCATCGAAGCGACGCCGTGGCTCGCGCCGCTCATGCCCAATACCGGTTTTGCGCTCGGCCCGGCGTTGTCCGCCGCGCAGCGTGCGGATGTGGCTTTTGGCTTTCGTATCGCCAAGGAAATTTCCCGGCTCGAAATCGGCCAACTCGTCGTCGTCAAGGATGGCACCGTGCTCGCCGTTGAGGGATTTGAGGGCACGGACAAATGTCTTGCGCGCGGCGGCGAACTCGCCGGCAAGGACGGCGGCGCGGTGGCGGTCAAAGTGGCCAAGCTCCATCATGACATGCGGTTCGATATTCCCTGTCTCGGTGCCAAAACGTTCGAGACCTGCGCGGCGGCGAAAATTGCCGTGCTCGCCATCGAAGCCGGCAAATCCCTGTTGCTCGAACGCCAAGCTTGCGAACAATTGGCGAAGGACCATAAAATTTCCGTCACAACCATCGCGTAATCAAAATCTTATCACCCACCATTAAAATTTTTTTCCATGCTTAAATCCCACGAACTCCTCGGTTTCATGTCGCCCGCACTGGCGAATGATATTTTGTCCTTTATCTTCGAATCCGACAAGCCGGCCTACAAGGCCGCGCTCGCCGCCGTGGCCGAGGCCAAGCGCGTCCGCCCCGTTTTTCTCGAACGCCAGCCGCGCGTCGAACGCCACGCGTCCATGTTGTCCGTGCTGACCAAGCCGCAGCTCGACGCTGCAGCGGCGGCCTTCATCCGCGCGTGGTTGGTGCAGAAGCAGGCCGCGATGCTGGTGGATTTTCTCAACGCTCTCGGCATTCCGCATGACAAAGGCGTGGTGGAAGATTTGCCCGGCGAGATGCTCGATGCCAAACTCCAGCCGGCCGTGGAACTGTTGCTCGGCAAATATCCGCACGAAGTCGTGGCCGTGTATCTGAACGCGTTCAACGACATGAATGCCGCCAACTGGCCGAACCTCAAAGCGCTGCTGGAATCCGATACCCGGCTGCAACTCGGCGCGGCCGCCTGATTCCTTGTGGCTACCGAGACGCTTCATTTTGAAAATGCGCGATTGGCGCAGCAGTTGTTCAATCACGAACCCCGCAACCTCGCGGCGCTCGAATCGGAACTGGGCGTCAAGGCCACCGCGCGCGAAGGGTGGATCAAGCTCGAAGGCGCGACGGCGGATCTGGAGCGCGCCAAACAATTGTTCGCCTCGCTCCAGCAATTGCTCCAGGCTGGTTCGCCGGTGAAGAACCGCGAATTCACCCACGCCCTGCAAGTGGTGAAGCATGAAGGCGCGACCCTCTTGAAAGACATGGTGGGCGACCGCGTGGTCACGCACGAGCGCAAGCCCAGCGTGACGGCGAAAACCGCCGGCCAGAAAAAATA
>Ga0007855_1000594_pt1 | contig 11355 bp, 9 predicted proteins | sample CryBogCBH01Aug08_FD_71230 | JGI IMG/M metagenome (GOLD analysis project Ga0007855, IMG submission 71230) | Freshwater microbial communities from Crystal Bog, Wisconsin, USA - CBH01Aug08 | ecosystem: Environmental > Aquatic > Freshwater > Lake | place: Crystal Bog, Wisconsin, USA | collected...
GCTGTAACCGGCTCCGACCACCGTGGTTTTAGGCATTCCACCGGGCGGTGCGAGTGTGATCACGACGCCGCCGCCAGTGCTGTGCGAAACGGAAACCTTGCCGTCCACACTCACGCTGAACTGCGTGCCACGCACACCAGCAATCCCGTTGGGCAATTTGATGTAATACGTGGAAGCTGCATTCAGCTTTTTTACGCTGGCAAAAATTTCGCCCTTTTGCAAATCAAGTTCTGTATCACCAACCGTATCTGCACCAGTATCAATGACGGTAAGTTTATCAATCGCCAAGGTCGTTTCGGGTGTAAGATGAATAACATTTTGTTCCTGCGCTGGCGTAAAGGACAAGCCAGCCACCTTAGCGCCTTGAACGGTTGTAGGGTGCCCCGGCCCACTTGCAATCTGCTGAGCATTTTTCGGCAACTGAATATCTTTGCCCAGCACAAGATCGGTTACCCCATTTTCGCCAGTGCGAATGATAGCGCCAACTGGAAGAATTTTCCCTGCTACCAGTGGATGCCACTGATCATCCCCAAGCGAGTAACTGACCATGCCCTTGACTAGCACTACGGTAGCAAAGCCCGCCTGAAGACCTTGGGCGTTGGCGTTTGCAGCAATACCTCCAATTAAGCCGCAAAGGGCTATGGCAAATAGAGCTTGAAATTTTTTCATAAAGCTTTTTTGGATTTTTTACTGTCCAAAATATAGCTGCAAGCTACCAGCATTGTCAATTTGCATTTAGCTTACTGATTAGGCCACAGTGGCTGCCCGCTTGCTTTGTCAGTCATTTTGGCCTGACAAATCGCCAAGTAATTCCTAGCGATATCATTATTATCAGCCAGTTTTAGCGAGCGATTGAAGATTTCTTGGGCGGCGGCGTAATCACCGATTTGCACATAATGCCAGCCGATATTTGCAACCGTGAAATAACCATTAGGATCACGCACCTCGGCGGCGCGATAGGCTGGTTCTGACTCCTGCGTCCTGTCCAGCAGGTCGAGGCACATTCCGGTGCGCAAATATGCATAGCTATCATGCGGGTTCGCGCGAATGGCCAGCGCATACCAAGTCAAGGCTTCTTCCCCAAGCGCAGCGGCATCATTTCCGCCGTTTTGACTTTGAATTCGGTAACATTCACCAATAGCATAAGCCGTCGCGAAATTTTTCGGCTCGCAGGCAAATGCTTTTTTTAAGGCTGCCGCACGCTCCGCCGAAAAATCCGGTTGATCTTCTGCTTGCGCCAGCCAATGCGCCTCGCCGCCCAAGCCCCATGCCTGCGCCAGAAAAAAAATCGCTGACGCGCCCAATGTCGTCGACATAATCAGCTTCAGCGGCTTCCGTGGGCGGAGCCAAAATTGTTCAGTTGCGTAACGCGCGTTACTGGCCACCAGCGCCAACAATACTACGCCCACCAACGCATTGGCGGGAATATGGAGATTAAAATCCATCGCTGAATGCACGGCCAACGCAGCCAGCCCGCATACGGCGCCAATAAAAAATGCGAACCGATTGCTCTGACCGCTCCCAAAATCATTTTCCTCGCGGCGAACATGCGGCCACGTTTTTTTGAGCCAAAAAATAAAAATGCCCATTCCCGCAAACACAATGCCACCGCCCACTGCGCCCCAATCCGCCAATAAATTTAGGTAATCATTATGCACGCGGTCGGGGCGGGCTTGCACCCATTCTGGGCGGTATTCAGGAAAGCGATAATCATAGTGTCCTGGCCCCACGCCGCACCATGGATTGTCCGCCCACATTTGCACGGCGGACTGCCACAGCATCAGCCGCGAATCCGCGCTCGTGTCAATTATCCCGATGGCAGGATTCTCATCCGGTGCGGCAACGCGGCGCATATAGCCCACCGTTTTGGATAAATAATGCGACGTCAAAAATCCGCCGCCCAACAGTATTACTGTCAATAGCAATGCCGCCTTCAACCGGTGATTGCCGTGGCCGAGTAAAATTCCCAGCAGCAAAATAATTCCCACCGCCGCCGCGATCCAGCCGCCGCGCGAAAACGTCACCGCCAAGCCTGCCGCCATTGCCACCGCCGCGTAACCCAGCAAAATCCGCGTCACGATGTTCACCTTGCCGACCAGCAGATACGCCAATGCCAGCGGCAGCAGCATCGCGAGCAGACACGAAAGATTATTCGGCGAAATGTAAGTGCCGGAAGCGCGGTTGATGTAGGGAGAAATTTGATTCCAAACCACATTCGAATGGCGCGTGAGCTGCGCCACCGCGTAACACGCCGCGAACGTGCCGACCGCGATGAGCGTGCCGCTGACGATGGAAATTTCTTCCTGCCCGCGCAAATTATTCACCACCGCAAAAAATAAAAAACCGAACAGCAAAACTTGGATTACTTCCAGCCGCGCGACGTATTCGATGTCCGCTGTGAAATAGCGTGCCACCGCGTAAACCATGAACGCCAGCACCACCCACGCCAGCGGCGGCCAGAGCAATTTGCCACGCGGATTCAGCCACAGCCGCGCGCCCCACAAAACAAAAACCGCCGCCGCCGCAATTTGCACAACGAGCCAAGCCCAAGTGTCCACCGCGCCAAATGCCAGCGGCGCGAACACGAGCATCCCCAGCACGAGCGATAAAATTCCGCGCTCGCACCACCAATCCAGATTTCTGCGGGTCAAAACCATTGCGCGGAAAAATGAACTGCGCGCGCCAGCGAGTAAAGCGGATTTGCCCGACACGACCAATGCTATTATACTTCTTTAACTTTATGACCGACCCGCGTTACACCAAATTAGCCAAGCTGCTCGTGAATTATTCCTGCGCGCTCAAAAAGGGCGAACGCATCTTGCTGGACATGATTGATGTGCCGGACGAGTTCACGGTGGAGATGATTCGCGCCGTGCGCGCGGCGGGCGCGACGCCATTTGTCGAGACGCGGCACACACGCGTCGGCCGCGAACTGCTGCTCGGCACGAATGAAAATCACGCTGCCGATGTGCGCGACCTCGAAATGTTTCGCATGAAAAAAATGGCGGCTTACGTCGCCGTGCGCGGCAGCGCGAACGCCACGGAAAATGCGGATGTGCCGAGCGACAAGATGCAGATGTATTCCAAAATCATTCGGCCGGTGCTGGATTATCGCGTCAATAAAACGCGCTGGTGCGTGTTGCGCTGGCCATCGCCCAGTATGGCGCAGTCAGCAGGCATGAGCACAGAGGCGTTTGAAAATTTATACTTCGATGTCTGCACGATGAATTATGCGAAGATGGCGAAGGCGATGATTCCGCTGGAAAAATTGATGAAGCGCACGGACCTCGTTCACATCAAAGGACCGGGGACGGATTTAACTTTCAGCATCAAGGGCATCGGCGCGAAAAAATGCGAAGGCACACGGAACATTCCCGATGGCGAAGTGTTTTCCTGTCCGACAAAAACTTCAGCGAATGGCGTGATTCAATTCAACACGCCAACGCTGTATTCGGGAACGAAGTTTGAAAACGTGAAGCTGGAATTGAAAAATGGAAAAGTGATCAACGCCACGTCCAACAACACGAAACGGCTGAATGAAATTTTGGACACGGACGTCGGCGCGCGGTTCATCGGCGAATTTGCCATTGGTTTTAATCCGCATATTTTGAATCCGCTCTGCGATATTTTGTTCGATGAAAAAATTGCCGGTTCGCTCCACTTCACACCGGGTCAGGCGTATGAAGATTGTGGCAACGGCAACAAGAGTGCGATTCACTGGGACATGGTTTTGATTCAGCGCCCGGAATGGGGCGGTGGCGAAATCTGGTTCGACGGCAAACTCATCCGCAAAGACGGCTTGTTTGTGCTGCCGGAATTGAAAGCGTTGAATCCGGCGAACCTGAAATAAGTTCGCTTGACGACGAAACGCGGTGGGCGCAGTCTCGGCGCATGAAAACTTTTGGGCGACGCGTTGCGTGCGTTTTAGGCTGCATTTTTCTTTCCGCAATCTTTTCCATTGCCCACGCTGCCGACACGAATCCGTCGCCGCGCCTCACGGTGGAATTGCGCGACGGTTCGCGCGTGGTCGGCGACAGCGTAGCGAAGAACTTCGAGTTTCAATCCGCATTGCTCGGCAAAATTAAACTGGCGGTGAAAGACATACGCTCGGTGGAATGCGTTTCGAGCAACTCGGTAAAATTGTCCACGGTCAACGGCGATTCACTGACAGTTGCGTTTGCAGATTCCAGCTTCGCGGTCAAAACCAGTTTGGCAAAGTGGATTTGCAAGTGAACTCGGTGCGAAAAATTTCCGTGACAGCAGGCGGCCATGGCGCGCATCCGGCGGGCTTGGTCGCACTGTGGTCGGGTGAGGGCAATGCGGATGACAGCATCGGTAGTTGCAACGGAGAGTTGGTTGGCAGCATCGGTTTTACGGACGGCAAAGTGGGGCGGGCATTCTCGTTTAACGATAAGAACAGCTATGTTTCAATTCCGAACTCGCCTCTACTGGATAAGTTGACCGACAGCATCACGATTGCACTGTGGATTAAGGTAAACCATTTGACCGCCAATCAGGATTGGGAAGGGATTGTCACCAAGGGCAACTCAGGCTGGCGATTGATGGCTACAACTTATGACAAGACGATTTATTTTGCTGCTCCTGGAATGACCACAGACATCACAGGCACTCGAAATGTTAACGATGGCCAGTGGCATCATGTCGCAGTCGTTTACGACGGAGCCAGCCTATTCCTTTATGTGGATGGGACATTGGATATTTCGAAGCCCGCCAGTGGTTCTATATCGCAGATAAACCATCCAGTTTGGCTAGGATATAACGTGAATGAGAACAATGGAGTTACCTATCCTTTCGATGGGCTAGTGGACGAAGCTTCAATCTACAACCGCGCGCTTTCAGATGCGGAAATCCAAGCTCAATACGAAGCGGGCAACAAAAATTAGCCGACGGTGATTAACTAACTGGCTCAACTAAATTTTATGGAAAAAATCGCGCGGCATTTTTTGTTTCTTATTTTTTTAATTTCCATTGCTGCCCACGCTGCCGACACGAATCCGCCGCCGCGCCTGACAGTGGAATTGCGCGACGGTTCACGCGTGGTCGGCGACAGCGTGGCGAAGAATTTTGAATTTCAATCTGCGTTGCTCGGCAAAATTAAAATGGCGGTGAAAGACATTCGCGCGGTGGAATGCGTTTCGAGTAACTCGGTAAAATTGTCCACGGTCAACGGCGATACGCTGATGGTTGCATTTGTGGATTCTACGTTCGCGGTCAAAACCAGTTTCGGCAAAGTAGATTTGTCTTTTAGTTCACTCCGGCGCATGACGGTGACCGCCGGACGATGGCCGGGGCAGACGCGCGCTGGCTTGGTTTTCTTTTGGTCAGGAACAGGCGACGGCAAAAATAATATTGGAACTGATCCGGACACGCTGACGGACTTGCACCAACCGGGCGTCGTCAAAGTAGCTACCAGTGCGGACTTGGTTTCCATGCAGCAAACGCGCCAGCTTACCATCGAAATGTGGATCAAGCCGAATTCGCTACCGCGTGAATTTCCGGTATTGTTGAGCAAAGGCGGCAATCAGCCGGGCGGCGCTTATGGCGGCTATGAAATCACTCTGAATGCCAATGGCGACAACGACATTATGTTTGTGAGCGGTAAGCGCGGCGGTTCCACGGTCGGTGCCAATGGCCGTTGGATTAACAACCATCTTGGCGAATGGATTCAAGTGGCGGTTACGGTGGACGACCGGACAAAAACGCAAAAATTTTACGTAAATGGGCAACCTACGAATGACGAAGATAACAATGGCACCGAGACCGACATCAATTTTGATTTGCCCAACAATCTTTACCTCGGCGTGCCGGATCCGGCTGCCCACCCGAACCGCTCCCGCTTCGACGGGGAAATGCGCGACGTGACAATTTTCAACCGCGCTTTGCCAGCGGAAGAAATTCACGCGGACTACGTAGCGGGGCATTCCAATTAAATTTACTGCATGAAACCAAATTTACTTTTTCTGTCCATCATTTCAATTCTCCTCGCGCCGCTGGGCGGCGTGAGGTTATTAGCCGCTGATACGAATTTACCGCCGCGTTTGACGGCGGAACTGCGCGATGGCTCACGCGTGGTTGGCATCAGTGCGGAAAAATATTTCAAATTTCAATCCGCGTTGTTCGGCGACTGCAAGCTGGCGGTGGCAGACTTGCGTTCGATGGAATGCGTTGCCACCAACGCGATGAAGGTGACGGCTGCCAACGGCGACGTGCTCAAGGTGCAGCTCACCGCGACGGAGCTGCGCGTCCAGACCAGTTTTGGCCAAGTGGAATTACCCGTAAATTCCATCCGCCGAATTTCAGTGACGCCGTCCGGACATTTGCAGCCGACGCGCCCAGGCTTGTTGGCATTTTGGTCCGGCGACGGCAATGCCGACGACAGCGTCGGTCACCACAATGGCGTGTTGGTGGGCGATGCGAATTTTGCACCCGGACTGCGGGGACAGGCGTTTAATTTTGGTGCGCCCGGCAGCTTTGTAAAAATTCCTAAATCGTCCGACCTCAATCCCGCCCGTCAGGTAACGATTGAATTTTGGATGAACGCAGACGCGGCCAACGCGATGGACAGTTATCAAGGATTAGTTACTTCCGATTTTTACGGCGTCGAAATCTCCAATGGTTACGGCGGGAAAATGGGCGTTAACTTTTTAATCAGCCTCACCGCCAGCCAGCCGGGGCTGCGTTACGGATTGCCCAACGCCAGCTTTCGCCAGCGGATTACCAGCGTCGGTAATTTCACGCATATTTCTGACATGAACGGCGGCGGCGCGCCGGTAACAGCTGGACACTGGCATCATGTCGCAGGCACTTATGATGGGGTGCAATTGCGGCTATTCATTGACGGTCAGCCATGGGGCAATCCCATGTCGCGCCTCGGCGAGATTGCGCCGATGTTGCCGGAAAGTTTTATCGCGATCGGATCGGAAGATGGTCGGATGACCTGTCCAGAATGCAGTGCCCAACGCTATTTCAAAGGACTCATCAGTGACGTTGCCATCTATAATCGCGCATTATCAGCGGCGGAAATCCGCGAGGATTTTGCGGCGGGAAATACTAACTAAATATTACGAATAAAAAACGGGCGACGTTTGTGCGTCGCCCGTTTTGCGTTTGCAGAAAAAATTAAATCGTTTCCTTGAGGGTGCCCAAGAATTGCTTCATCGCCGGCGAGAGCACTTTGTTCTTTTTGTAAATCGCGGCGAGTGGACGATAAAATTCACCATCCTCAATCTGCACAGCCGCGAGTGTATTCTTCGCAATTTCCTGCGTGACCGTGCCGATGGGCACGATTGAAATACCCGCATCAATTTCCACCGCGCGCTTCACGGTTTCGACGTTGTCGAATTCCATGACGTGTTTAATCTCGACGCCGTATTCGCGGAGAATTTTATCCAGTGCCTTGCGCGTGGGAATATCCGGCTCAAAGCCGATGACTTTCTGGCCCGCCAGCGTCTTGAGCTTGATGGATTTCTGTTTGGCGAAGGGATGTTGCGGATGGCAGATGAGCACGAGCGGTTCCTTGCGCAACGGAACAATTTCCAGCTTTGAATCTTTCTGCGGATACGCCACCAGCCCGAGGTCGACAACGTTGCTGAACACGTCGTCATAAACCTGATTGGCGCGACGATACTCGACGTGAACATTCACGGTCGGGTAATTCTTCATGAATTTTTTCACATACGGCGGCAGATCGTGCAGGCCGATGGAATAAATCGTCGCGACGCGAATCGTGCCGGAGATGATGTCCTTCAATTCCTGCAGCTTGCTGTGCAGCGATTCATGAGTCTGGATAATCTGCTTGCTGTAATCGTAAAGCACCTGACCTTCGCGTGTGAGCCGGAATTTTTTCTTGCTGCGTTCAATCAATAACGACTTGAAGGCTCGCTCCAGCGCGCTGATTTGTTGGCTGACGGCGGATTGGGTGACGCCGTTGATTTGCGCCGCTTTAGTGAAGCTTTCAGTTTCAGTTAAATCACAAAAAACTTTCAAACTCTCGATTTGCATAAGAAGAATTAACCATAACGGATGTTATGCGTCAACCAACTTTGCTGCCGCCAGCGCAGCTTTCACCTTCATCAACAGCTCCGTGCTCGTGAACGGTTTTTGCAAATAGCCTGCGCTATTTTTTTTATCTTCCGGCAGCACATAACCGCTCGTCGGCATCACCGGCAGGTTGGGATCGAGCTGCCGGACGCGCTCCATCAATTCCCGCCCACCCATGCCCGGCATCACTAAATCCGTAATGACCAAATCTACTTTCGTGCCGGGTTGGTTCAAAACTGCCAACGCTTTTTGTCCATTGCTCGCCGTCAAAACTTTGTAGCCGAAATCAGATAAAATGGTTTCAGCCATCGTCAGCACCAGACTTTCATCATCCACCACCAACACCGTTTCGGAGCCGCGCAATTCTTTGCTCGCGCTGATGACTTCGCGCAAAAGCGTTTTATCCGCCGGCAAATAAACGCGTGCGGAAGTGCCCTTGCCGGCAAAACTGGAAATTGCCACGCCGCCACCGTGATTCGTGATGATGCCGTAAACCAACGCCAGCCCGAGACCGCGATGTGGCGGCCGTTTCGTCGTGAAGAACGGTTCAAAAATGCGTGGCAAAGATTCCTCGTCGATGCCCGAACCGCTGTCGGAAATTTCCACGCACACATACGTGCCCGCTGCCAGTTGCACGTTGCGATCCTGCGTCGCCTCGGTCAGTTCCACATTGCGCGTGGAAACCGCAATCTGTCCCGTGCCGCTAATGCTAAACGATTCCACCGCATTCTCCAAAACTTTGGTAATCGCCTGCTGCACCTTCGCTTCATCAAACCGCGCCGCGAACAAAGATTTTTCTGGCGACAATTTCCAAGTGAAGCGCGAGCCGTGGGCGTTCTGAAAAAATTCTGCGCAGCGTGTCACCACCGCATTCAAATTACCTGCCGGCGCGCGGCTCTTTTCTTTTTCCTGCCGACTGAATTGCGCCAGTTCGCCCGCAATTTCCGCCGCGCGCTGCGCCGATTTTTCCACCTCCAAAAGCGACCGCCGCCACGGATGTTCCGGCTCCGCCTTCGTCAGCAGCAGCGATGTATGCGCCAGCACGCCCGTCAGCGCATTATTGAAATCCAGCGAGACCGTCCGCGCCAGTTGCAGCACGCAATCCAGCTTTTGTTTCAAGGCCGCATCACCGGGCACCAGCGCCTGCAATTCTACCGTCGGCGTGGCGGGCTGGGCTGGCGGCGTAACATCACTCGGCAGCAATTGGAGCACAAACCATTTTTTCCCATCGCTGGTGAATTGACAGACCGTCGTTAAGAACGGCGATACAGCACCGTTCGCCGTCTTGAATTTCAAAACGCCGCTAGCCGTCGGTGCTTGTTCCCAGCGCGTCAAAAAATCCACCGCCGTGCCGGTATTTTCCGGCGACCACACCGTCGCCAGATTTGCCGCCTCACCGGCCAGGTTGGACCCAAAAAAATTCTTTGCCGCTGCATTGGTCAGGAGCACGGCTCCGCTAGTGTTGACCAGCACTGCCGGCCACACCGCGTTCTCCAGACCAAATACAACTTCCGGTTTCATCGCATCAATACCGAGTCCGACAGCCTACAATCATTTCCTCAAAACTCAAGGAACGAGCGTGAACGCCGCCGGCAAAAGTTTTTTCACCGTGAACGTTTTGATTTTTTCCAAGCCGCCACTGTCCGCGACAAACACCTTTGCATCCGGCGCATATTCGCGCAACAACTGCCGGCATGCGCCGCACGGCATCGGCCCGCCCTCGCACCGCGCCACGACCGCCACCGCGACAAAATCTTTTTTACCGTCCGTCAGCGCCTTGAACAGCGCCACGCGTTCCGCGCAACACGTCAGACCGTAACTCGCGCTCTCCACGTTTGCGCCGCCGATGATCTCGCCCGACCTCGTGAGCAGCGCCGCGCCCACTTTGAATTTGGAATACGGCGACACCGAACCTTCGCGGGCCTTCGCCGCCGCCGCTACCAGTTTTTTGGAATCAATTTTCACAAATTAATTTTGCCACAGAGGCACAGAGGACACCGAGAATAATAAAAATCCTATTTGAATTTCCTCTGTGAGCTCTGTGTCTCTGTGGCCAATTCATTTTCCGTAAAGCTCTGCAAAGTTTTTGATCAGCGCCGCGCCGGATTTCTTCACGCGCTCCGCCGTTTCCAAAACTTCCGCGTGCGACAAATTTTCTTTGCTGATGCCCGCCGCCAGATTCGTGATGCATGAAACCGCTGCCACGCGCAAGCCAAGTTGCCGCGCCGCAATCGTCTCCGGCACGGTGCTCATGCCCACCGCGTCCGAGCCCAGCGTGGCGAACGCCCGGATCTCCGCCGGAGTCTCATAACTCGGCCCGCTCACGGCTAGATAGACGCCATGCTGCAATTTTAGTTTCGCGGTTTTCCCCGCCTTGAACAAAAGCTCGCGCAGTTTTTTGTCGTAAGCTTCCGTGAGGTCAACAAATCGCGGAAGGTTTTTATATTGAGGCCCGCGCAGCGGGTTTGTTCCCATCAGATTGATGTGATCGGTCAGCACCATGAAGTCGCCCGCCTTGAATTTTTTGTTGAGCCCGCCCGCTGCATTGGTCAGTAGCAAGTCCGTGACGCCAAACGCCGCGAGCGTCCGCACCGCAAACGTGACGCGCTCCATGTCGTGACCTTCGTAAAAATGTGCACGACCGCTCAAAACCAGAACCGGCGTTTTGCCAAGATGGCCAAAATACAATTCACCCGCGTGACCGCTAACGGTCGGTTTTGGAAAACCGGGAATTTTGGCGTAAGAAATCTTCTTCGTCACCTGCAGTTCGGCAAGCACATGATGAAAGCCACTGCCGAGCACGATGGCGAGCGTGGGGCGCAGCTTGGAAACTTTTTTGAGCCGCGCGGCGGCAACTTGTGGGTTGGCGTTGGTCGAAACTTTCACGTTTCGATTCTGCCCAAACGCGTTCATTGGCCAAAGAATTATTTCTTTGCCACAATCATCTCCACATGCCGCTCGATGCGGTTGCTCGCTTCGATGAGTTGCTCGTAGCTCGTTGCAAAACAAGCGCGGCAAAAGCCTTTGCCGTTCTCGCCGAAAGCCGAACCCGGAACAATCGCGACTTTTTCCGTCTGCAACAGGCCGATGGCGAAATCTTTTTCATTCATGCCGGTCTTGCTGATGTCGGGGAACGCGTAGAACGAGCCGCGCGGCAGGTGGCATTTCAATCCGATTTCATTGAACCGGCGCACGATGAAATCGCGGCGGCGATGATACTGGTCGCGCATTTTTTTCATCGCGTCCTCGCCGCGCACGAGCGCTTCGATGGCGGCTTCCTGCGCGATGATGGAC
>Ga0007855_1000600_pt1 | contig 11241 bp, 12 predicted proteins | sample CryBogCBH01Aug08_FD_71230 | JGI IMG/M metagenome (GOLD analysis project Ga0007855, IMG submission 71230) | Freshwater microbial communities from Crystal Bog, Wisconsin, USA - CBH01Aug08 | ecosystem: Environmental > Aquatic > Freshwater > Lake | place: Crystal Bog, Wisconsin, USA | collected...
GGAAACGGATCTTCACGTCGCTGCCCATGAGTTCGCGGAAGACGAATTCCACCGTGCCCTTGAGGTCGCCCACGGTGACGTTCTTGTCCACGTAAAGCCCTTCGATCTGGTGAAACGTGGGATTGTGCGTGGCATCGGCATTGTCGCGGCGATACACGCGGCCCGGCACGATGATGCGCACGGGCGGCGGCTGTTTTTCCATGACGCGAATCTGCACGGACGAGGTGTGCGTGCGGAGGAGTCGGCGGTCATAGACCGCCGCTACAGCGGGTGTTTGTAGCGGCGCTGTGTCAGCGCCGTTCTTCGTGTTCAAATAAAATGTGTCCTGCGAATCGCGCGCGGGATGGTCGGCGGGCGTGTTGAGCGCGTCGAAGCAATGATACTCATCCTCGATCTCCGGTCCGTCCGCGACGGCGAAACCAATCTTGCGGAAGGCACGGACGATGTCATCGGTGACCTGTGTGAGCGGATGCAATTTGCCGAGCGCGCGGCGGCGGCCGGGCAACGTGAAATCGGTCGGCTCTTTCGGCAGCGCGGCTTTCAGTTCCAGTTCTTCACGGCGCGAGAGCAGGGCGGCTTCAAGTTCGACTTTCGCCGCGTTAATCAATTTACCGGCGGCGGGCTTTTCCTCTTTCGAGAGCGTGCCCATCTGCTTCATCAGCGCGGTGAACTTGCCGTTGGGCCCGATCCACGCACCTTTGGTTTGTTCGAGCGAAGCTAAATCAGGCGCGGCGGTGAGTTCCGCCCGGGCGGTTTGTTTGAGCGGTTCGATGTCGTCGAGAAATCCCATAAAATTGTGGTGTGAGAATAGCGGATGGCGAATGGAAGAAAAGAAAAACGGGCGACCATTGCTGGTCGCCCGCGTAGAATGATTTGTTCGCAGCGATTAAGCCTTGGCCAAAACGGCGCCGGGCTTGTTCTTCAACGCGTTCTTGGCAATGTTGACGATTTCGAGGAACGCGGCGTTGTCGGTCGCAGCGAGATCAGAAATGATCTTGCGGTCGAGTTCGCACTTGGCAGCAATCAAGCCTTCGATGAGACGGCTGTAAGTGATGCCAGCGGCGCGCGCGGCGGCGTTGATGCGCGCCTGCCAAAGGTAACGATAGACGCGTTTCTTCGTGCGGCGATCGCGGTAGGCGTATTGGCGGCCGTGATCGACGGCGTCAGACGCGTAGCGGTAAAGTTTGGAGCGCTTAAGGCGGAAGCCCTTGGCGGCTGTTAGCATTCTTCCACGGCGTTTGCGGGAAGCGGGTGAGTTGGTAACGCGCATTGTAGTTCGGTGTTAAAGTTTAATCGGTTAAATCAATTAGCCACGGTGGCTAAACGGCATGCATTGGGTAATGCGATAAACGTCTGTCTTGTCCACGACGGCAGCCTTGCCGAGGCGGCGCAAACGCTTGGCGTTTTTGGTTTGTGCCAAGTGACGGCGACCCGCGCGGGCGCGCAGAACCTTGCCGGTGGCGGTGATCTTAAACCGCTTGGAAGCGGATTTCTTGGTCTTAATACCTTTGGGACGACGCATAATCTTTAGTTGTAAAAAAGGGCGCAAAATATACGCAGGTCGCGGAATGGTAGCAAGCGCAAATTAAATTTGAATTGGTTGTCTGGAATTCGCTTGGCTATTTCCGCACCTGTAACCGATAATTCCAAACACACGTCCAGCCTGATTCACACCCGATTCTTAAATATGAAACTCACTTTTCTCCGCCAACTGATTGGTTTGCTGTTGCTCAACGCCAGCTTGCACGCCGCCGAAACGACCAGCCAGAATTATTTCAATGTCCGCAGCTATGGTGCGGTTGGCGACGGCACGAACCTCGACAGTCCGGCGATTGATAAAGCCATTTCCGCCGCCGCTGCCGTTGGTGGCGGCACGGTGCTGGTGCCGGCGGGAACTTATTTGAGCGGCTCGATTCATTTGCAGAGCAACATCCATCTGCTCATTGACGCCGGCGCGACCATTCTCGGCGCACCGCAAAAACTGAACGCATATGATTTCACCGAAGCGTGGCCGACGAATAATTTTTATCAGGACGGCGGCCATTGCTATTTCCACAACAGTTTGATTTGGGGCGAAAATCTCACCAACGTTTTCATCAGCGGCAATGGCACAATCAACGGTGGCGGACTCGTGCGCGGCGACGGGTTGCTAAATAAAATGGTCAACTTCGGCAGCGAACTGAAAAACACCAGCAACTACGGCGCGGAAGTGAAAGACGGCGCGGTGCGGCTCGGTAACAAAGCCATCGCGCTCAAGCTCTGCAAAAATGTTCTCATCCGCGACGTCACGATTTTTCACGGCGGCCATTTTGCGATTCTCATCACCGGCTGCGATAATTTGACCGTAGATAACGTGACGATGGACACCGACCGCGACGGCATTGATATTGACTGTTGCCGCAACACGATGGTGAGCAATTGTCGCATCAATTCGCCCAATGACGACGGCCTTTGCCCCAAGAGCACCTACGCGCTCGGCGAAATTCGCCCGACGGAAAATCTCACGATTGTGAACTGTCAGGTCTCCGGTTTTCTGGAAGGCACGTTGATTGATGGCACGATGAAGCCTGCCAAAAATGGTTATGGCCGCATCAAGTTCGGCACCGAATCCAGCGGCGGTTTCCGCAATTGCACCGTGGCGAACTGCACTTTCCGGAGTTGTCACGGACTCGCGCTTGAAGAAGTGGACGGCGCCATTTTGGAAAACATCACCGTCAACAATCTCACGATGATGGACGTGCGCGATTGCGCCATTTACATCACTACTGGCAAACGTAATCGCACTCCGGGCGTGACGACGAATAGCCGCGCCAAAAATATTTTAATTTCAAATGTCATTGCCGATGGCGTGGATAAGTTGAGCAGCATTCAAATCATGGGCTTGCCGGAACAACCGGTTGAAGGCGTGCGACTCGAAAATATCCGCATCACCAATCGCGGCGGCGGCACGGCAGAGGACGCCGCCAAAGTTCCGAAAGAACTCGCCAATGGTTATCCTGATCCGAGCAAACTCGGTATCATGCCCGCCTATGGAATTTTTGCGCGCCACGTCAAAGATTTGGAACTGGCGAACATCCATGTTGATTTTCAGACGAACGATCTGCGTCCGGCGGCAATGTTCGCGGATATTCAGGGGTTGGAAATTGATAACTTCAAACCGCAAGTGGTAGCTGGCGTGCCACCCGCCGTGTTCGCGGACAATGTCAGTTTAACCATCCGCAACTCGCCCGCGCTCCAGAAATAAGCTGGCAATTATTTCGTCATCGGCCAGCCGGCGGCAACCATGCCTTTGTAACCGCCGATGAGTGAATGGACTTTTTTGTAGCCCATCTTTTGCGCCGCTTCACACGTCATCGCCGAACGAAAACCGCCGCCGCAATACATGATGATTTCTGTGTTCGCATCGGGATAAAGTTTTTCGAGGTCGCGCTCTAAAATACCTTTGCCCAGATGCACGGCTTCGCTCGCGTGGCCCGCCGCCCATTCGTGATCTTCGCGGACATCAATCAAAACCACTTGCGGGTTCGCGGCGATTTTGGCGCGCGCCTCGGCCACGGAAATTTCGTTGATGTGTTTTTTTGCCTCGTTGGCGAGTTTCAGAAAGCCGAGTGAATGATCCATGACCGCACAATAAATTTTCCTGCGCGCCGGTCAAATAAATTTCCTGCGGCGGTAAAACGTAAGCCGACATTTTTTTATTTCAAAAATACCACTTGCAACTTTACCAAAACGGAGCAAAGGTCAGGTATGAATCCGTTCCTGCAAAATATGAACGGCACAACCACGGGCGCGAATGCCCACGCGCACTTGCTGGTCGCGGAAAGCGGCGGCTTGGTCGCGTTGGAAAGTCCCGAAGCTGTGATGGCGGAAGTGGAGTTCCGCACCACGCACGTCAGCTCGTTGCTGGCGGAAATGTTCGAGGAATCCAAGAAGCACGATTGCTTCTGGTCTCCCGACGAAGGGTGACGCGCCCGCAGGTTTGTGTTGAAAGTATTTCGGCTCCGTTTCGAAGCCGCGACTTGCCGGTGTAATTTTCATTCGCAACTTTTCTGTGATGGCGTAACTTGCGCCGCGTGACAGAAAAGAAAAGTGACCTAAACATCGCCAGCGGATTGCTGCTCGTCGTCTTTTTGTGGGGCGGCAACAACGTCGGCACCAAATGGCTCGTCGCCACCTGGCCGCCGATTTTCACCGGCGCGACGCGCTTTTTGGTAGCTGGCGGAATTCTACTCGCGGTCTTGCGTTTCACCAAATTGCTCGGCGAATTCAAACCCATCGAACGCGCGCTGTGGCCGCAACTCTGGCTGCGCGGCGGTTTCGGCCTCGCGGCTTACATTGTGCCGTTTTGCTGGGCGCTGCATCTCACCGCCGCTTCACACGTCGCGCTCTACGTCGGCGCGTCGCCCATCTGGGCGCTGCTGGCAGAAGAACGTCCGCGCTGGAACCGCGCCAGTTTCCGCCGCTATTTTTCCGCGCTGCTCGCGCTCGCCGGCGTCGTCGTGCTATTCTGGCCCGCGTTGCGAACGGGCAAAGCCAGTTTGCCGGGCGAATTTTGCGGGTTGATCGCGAGCATTGCGTGGGCGAATTACAACTGGCAAGGCCGCCATCTCGGCCTGAAAATTCCCGGCGTCGAAGTCGCCGCGCACTCGATGTGGATGTCCGGCGTCTGGCTGCTGCCACTCGGATTACTGGAAATTTTTTGTTTCCATCACAAGTTTTCCGTGGATGCGCCGCACCTCGGCGTGCAGGCGTTATGTATTTTGTTTGGCGGCGTCGTGCCGTATGCGCTTTGGAATTCCGCGTTGCGCCACTGGCGCGCCAGCCAGGTGATGCTCTTCAATAATTTTATTCCGGTCACCACGACGCTGTGGGCGTTTCTGCTCCTGCGCGAACCGCTCACGCCAACGTTCTGCGCGGCGATGACGCTCATTGTCGCCGGCGTGTTGATCAGCCAGATGGACTGGGCGAAAATTTTCAAAGTGCCGGAAAGCTTTTAACCAAGAAAAATTATGGACGTTAAAAATCTTAATGAAGTCGCGTCGTTCATCACCGTGGACGGCTCGGAAATCCGCGAGCTGCTGGCGCACCGCAATTCCGCCATCCGCAATCAAAGTCTCGCCGAAGCGCGTTTGCCCGTCGGTAGCGCGACGCAGGAACATTTTCATCCGCGCGCCGAAGAGATTTACTACATCACTCACGGCACGGGAAAAATCCGCATTGAAAGCGAAACGCGCGACGTCAAAGTGGGCGATGCCATCGCCATTCCGCCCGGCTTGAAGCACAAACTCTGGAACACCGGCAACGAAGTCCTGCGTTTGCTTTGCTGTTGCGCGCCCGCCTACGAACACAGCGATACCGTCATCACGGAAAAATAATTTCGGAAAAAATCCCTTTTGACCGCGCGCCCGTTGAGTCCTACGCTTGGCTTCATGCGTGGCAATCTCGGCAAAGCTTTTGAGCTGGCGAACCTTCAAGTGTTCCGCCACGCCGCCACGCCCAAATCCTACACCGACCGGCTGGGCCGTAAATTATTTCTCGCGCTGCTCACCGTGCAAGGACTCGGCGCATTTGCGCTCATCACGCTCGGCGTCATCCTCAATAAATTTGGTGTCGCGCGCAGCGTCATGCAGCCGCGCGTGCGCCACGAAATCAATCGCGCCGGTGTTTCGCTGCTGCCGATGTTCTTTTTCATCGCACTGGCTTTGGGCTTTCTCGTCGTCGGGCAAACGGTTTCCGCGCTGGCGAAAGTCGGCGCGACGGATTATCTCGGCTCGACGATGGTCATTGTCATCGTGCGCGAACTTGGCCCGCTGCTCACCGCGATGCTTGTGCTCGCGCGCGTCGGCACGGCCAACGTCATCGAACTCGGCACCGCGCGCGCGCTGGGCGAAGTCGAAGCGCTCGAAGCACTCGGCATTGATCCCGTGCATTATCTCATCGTGCCGCGCGTCATCGGCATGGCGCTGGGGATTTTTGCGCTGACCATTTATCTCATTCTCGGTGCACTCGCGAGCGGCTATCTATTTGCATTTTTACAAGACGTCGCGCTGACGCCGGGCGATTATTTCAAACAAATTGCCGAGGCGTTGAACTGGCTGGACTTCGCGCTGCTCGCCTTGAAGACGATGGCGTTTGGATTTTTCATCGCCATCGTGACGTGCTATCACGGCCTCGCGCAACCGCTGCGCCTCGAAGATGTCTCGCGCGTGGCTGTGCGCGCCGTCACGCAAGGCGTCGTTGTTTGCGTGCTGATTGATGCCATATTCATTGTGCTTTATCTCGTCACATGAGCGAAAACACTTTTAACTCTGCCGTCGTCGAAATGCGCGATGCCGCCATCAGCACGCTGCGCGACTCATCGTTGACCGTTGTGGAAAATGTAAATTGGTCGGTCGTGTCCGGCGAATTTTGGGTGGTCGCCGGCCAGCAGCAATCTGGCAAAAGCGATTTGCTGATGACCGCCGCCGGATTGCTTTTGCCATCGCGCGGAAGCTGCCGCGTGTTCGGCTGCGAGACGGATTCCTTCGGCGAGGCGCAGCTCGCCGAACGTCTGCGCGTCGGTTTTGTGTTCGCCGGTGGAAAATTATTCAGTCAATTGACCGTCGCCGAAAATGTCGCTCTGCCGATGCGTTACCAAAAAAATCTTTCTGTCGCCGAAGCGTCGCACGAAGTCGAAATGCTGCTGAAAATAATGGAGCTGACGCCGTTCGCCAACTCCACGCCCGCCAATCTCGCGACCAATTGGCGGCAGCGCGCCGCGCTCGCCCGCGCCTTGATTTTGAAGCCGGAATTGCTACTGCTCGACCAGCCACTCGGCGGTCTCGGCGCGCGCCATCGCCAATGGCTGCTGCACTTTCTCGAACGGCTCCAGCGCGGTCATGAATGGTTTGGCGGCCAGCCGCTGACGATAATCGCCAGCACCGACGATTTGCGTTCGTGGCGAAATCTCCAAAGAAAATTCGCCGTGCTGGATGAAAAAACTTTTTCTGTTTTAGGTTTGTGGAACGAAAATGAATTTGCCCAAAACGCCGCCGTAAAAGAATTGCTGGCCGAGCCGGCTGGCGCAATCATGTGACCCGATAAATTTATGCCACTGCAAGATTTGACCCCGCAACTGCGAACGCGCCTCAACAAAATGGAACGCGCCGTCGGCTGGTTTGTGTTCCTCGCGAGCGCGCTGCTCGTGTTCGGTTTTGGCTATTACATTTATCACACGGCGGAGCACAAAGGCTGGTTCAAGACCAAGGCGCAATTCGTTACTTACGTCCAAAGTTCGGCGGGGCTGAAAGTGGGTGATCCGATTTATCTGATGGGTTTTCAAGTCGGCACGATTACGCTCGTGCATCCGCGTCCGCCCGGCGACGTGCGCCATGTCGAGGTGCGTTTTGAAGTGCTTGATCCGTATTTTCGCTACATCTGGTCGCAAGGTTCGTATGTGAAAGTGAACGCCGGTTTTCTCGGCACGAGCCAGCTCGAAGTCACGCGCGCGACCAATGGTTACGCGCTCTGCGTGACGCAGCCGATTTTTTACAAGACGATTGCTGAACTCAAAGAACTCGTCGCCGCGCAGCCGGGCGAATGGCAGTTGTCGCAATTTGTTTTTGACGCGCAATCCAATGTGATTTTCAAACCCTACCAACCTTACGACGGGTTGACGCAATCCAATGTGGAACTGCTCGCCAGCCTGAATTTGGAATCCAATTCCGTCTTTGCCTACAATAATAAAGCTCCGTCCAAAGCCATCGCGGCCGTGTGGAGCGAGCCGTTGCATCGCTACGATTTTTACGACCGCAAAAATAATCAGCCGGTGGAATTGTCCGCGCAGGAATCCGTTCCCGTCGCCGAACGCTTGGATAAAATTGTCGGGCAGGTGGAAACCGCACTGCCAAACATTTTGAGTCTGACGAATAAATTATTCGCCGTGCTGGACAACGCGGCCAGTGCGACTTCCAATTTGAACAATGCGCTCATCGCCGCGCAACCATTGGTAACAAACGCGAATTCGCTCGTTGTAAACATGGACACGAATCTGAATTTGCTGACGCTGCAAGTTGGCGCGACGCTGGAAAATCTCGCGGGCATCACGAGCAATCTCAATCTCCAAGTGCAATCGAATTCCAATATGCTCGGCAGCATTTCCAAAGCGGTGATTGACGCGGACGATTTGGTGCAGGGCTTAAAACGCCACTGGTTGTTGCGTTCCGCGTTCAAGACGAAAGCGACGAACGCGCCGTCAGCAAAGACCACGAAGAAATAATTTCAGGCGGGATTGCCCATCATCCGGCGCAGACGGTTTATCATCGTTTCCGCAAAACGTTCGTAAGGTTGCAGCGTGCGTCCGTGGATTTTTATTTCATCAATCGTAGCGAGCGACATCGCAAAATCAAAATCACGGAAGGCGTAATTTCGTTTCACTCGTCGCACCCAGCGGGGGAGGTCGGTGACTTCTTCAATGTCGCCGCTGACGCCGGTGAAAAATGAAATTCCCCAATCATCACGGCGTTGAAAGCCGTCCCGCTCATTGCGCTCGGCAAACCAATCGTCGCACAGTAAAATGCAAACGGAACCGTGCGGTGAAGAGCCAAGCCGATAAAAAACTATCCGCGCGTCCGTTTCGGAAAACAGGTCGTAAGCGATTTCCAGCGCGTCTTCCCCCGGTGGCGTGAAGCGGGTCTGAAAGCTGACACGCAGGCTATCAGGAATCGCGCGCGAGGGTTCGAAACAAAGATTTTCGGAAAAAATCCAGAGCGTTTCCGCCGGAAGTTTGCGCGCGGCGAGTGATTCCTGCCACGCGGCAAGCGCTTCGCGTAAATTGGGACGGGTAATTTTTTTGTCGCTCATTGCTCCAACTGATTGAGCCAATTAGTGCCGTTTTTTGCAAAACCAATCAACAAATAAAGGAATGCCTTTTTCTGCTTTCACCTGCGGATGGTAGCCGAGCATTTTTTGCGCTTTGGAAATATCAGCGAAAGTGATCGGCACATCGCCGGGCTGGAGTGGCTGCCGGTCAATGATGGCTTTCTTGCCGAGCGCGGTTTCGATGAGTGAAATCAATTGATCCAGCCGAATGGTCTGCGATTCGCCAAGGTTGAAAATTTCAAAACCGAATTCCTTTTTCGTGCACGCAATCACGCCGTCCAGAATGTCCGTCACAAAAGTATGGTCGCGCGCGGTGCTGCCATCACCGAAAACGGGAATCGGTTTTCCAGAGTCAATCAACTTGGTGAATTTGTGAATCGCCAAATCCGGTCGCTGGCGTGGGCCGTAAACCGTGAAGAATCGCAGCATCGCCACGTCAAATCCATAAACGTGATGGTAAGTGTGGCCGAGCGCTTCGCACGCGAGCTTGCTGGCAGCGTAAGGCGAGATGGCGGAAAAAATCGGGTCGCGCTCGCTGAATGGCACTTTGGCATTCACGCCATACACGGATGATGATGACGCGATCGTAATTTTTTTTACGCCCGTTTTACGCGCAGCTTCAAGTAGATTCACCGTGCCTTCGACATTCACGCGCTGATAAAGCGCCGGTTGTTCCAAACTCGGACGCACGCCCGCCCGCGCAGCAAGGTGGATTACTTGGTCAAATTTTGTGGCGGAGAAAAGTTCGTTCACCGCGCGAACATCAGTGAGGTCGCCGTGAACAAAGGTGAATGGTTTGCCGAGTGCCGCAATGTCCGCAAGCGTGCGACGTTTGATTTGCGGGTCGTAAAAGTCATTCAGGTCATCGAACGCCCAGACGCGATGGCCGTCGTGGAGCAGGCGTTCGCAAACGTGCGAGCCAATGAAGCCCGCGCCGCCGGTGACGAGAAAATTCATGCCGCCACGCTAACAACGCCCGCGCCAACTGTCGAGCGCGACGCGGTGTAGAAATAATTTTTCCGGCGGCAAAAAGAATTTGGTTTCGAGTGCGGCAATTTTAGTGTTTCATTGGAAGAATAAATTGCAATGAAAGTCACCTTAAACTGGCTCAAACAATACGTTGATTTCAATTGGTCGCCCGAGGAATTGACCGAGCGGCTCACCATGCTCGGCCTCGAAGTCGAGGGCGTGCAGAAGATTTCCGGCGCGTTCGACGGCATCGTCGTGGCGCAGGTCGTCACTCGCGACAAACATCCGGGCGCAGACAAGCTTTCGCTCTGCCGAGTGAACGACGGCACCGGCGAACGCCAGATCGTCTGCGGCGCACAGAATTTCAAGGCGGGCGACAAAGTGCCGCTCATCCTGCCCGGCGCGTCGCTGCCGCCCAAGGCGGGCGAGAAGGATCCGTTTACCATCAAGGTCGGTAAAATTCGCGGCGTGGAATCGCACGGAATGTTGTGCTCGCATGAAGAATTGCAACTTGACCCCGAAAGCATCGGGCTAAAAAAAGAGGACGGACTGTTAATTTTGCCCGCCGATGCGCCGGTGGGAAAACCGTTTGGAGAATTTCTCGGACGCAGCGGGAGCGATGTGATTTACGATTTGGAAGTCACGCCGAACCGTCCGGACTTGAACAGCGTCATCGGTATCGCGCGCGAAATCGCGGCGTTGACGGGAAATGCGCTGCGGATTCCCGACGTAGGACAGGCGTCGCGCCTGTCTCCACCTTCAACTCCAAAGTCAGAGACAGGCGCGACGCCTGTCCTACGCTGTGCCGACCTCGTCGCCGTTCGCATTGAAGACGCCGAGCTTTGCCCGCGCTACACGGCGCGCGTCGTCAAAGGCGTAAAGGTCGGCCCTAGCCCCGCGTGGTTGCGCGACACGCTCGAAAAGGTCGGCATCCGCAGCATCAGCAACGTCGTGGACGTGACGAATTACGTCATGCTCGAAATCGGTCAGCCGTTGCACGCGTTTGATTATCATCTCATCGCCAAAGGCGCGGACGGCAAGCCGACCATTGTCGTTCGTCGCGCCGCTGCGGGAGAAAAATTCAAGACCCTCGACAACCAGGAACGCACGCTGACGAATGAAATGCTTTTGATTGCGGATGAGCAAAAAGGCATTGCGCTCGCCGGTATCATGGGCGGCGCGAACACAGAGATCAACAACTCCACCGTGGACGTGCTCATCGAAAGCGCGTATTTCGCACCGGTGAACATCCGTCGCACGAGCAAGCTGCTCGGCTTGCGCAGTGAATCGAGCTATCGCTTCGAACGCGGCGCGGACGTGGGCATCAGCGATTGGGCCAGCCAACGCGCTGCGCAATTGATTCTGGAAACCGCCGGCGGTCAGTTGGCCGAAGGCGTCGTGGATGTTTATCCG
>Ga0007855_1000601_pt1 | contig 11237 bp, 10 predicted proteins | sample CryBogCBH01Aug08_FD_71230 | JGI IMG/M metagenome (GOLD analysis project Ga0007855, IMG submission 71230) | Freshwater microbial communities from Crystal Bog, Wisconsin, USA - CBH01Aug08 | ecosystem: Environmental > Aquatic > Freshwater > Lake | place: Crystal Bog, Wisconsin, USA | collected...
TCGCGTCCCAAGCGATTCCCATCATCGCCATCGCGCCCATCCTCGTCCTGGTCATTGGCTTCAACATCTACCCGACCATCATCATCGTGGCGTGGATTGTGTTCTTTCCCGTCACGATCAACACGCTCGACGGCTTTCTGAATCTGGACGCTGATCTGCTGAATTTGACCCGTGTTCTCGGTGCTCGACGGTGGCGCCGCTTCTGGTTCGTGGAGCTGCCAGGAGCCGTCACGCCCTTGTTCAGCGGACTCAAGATCGGCGCGGCGTACGCGGTGACGGGAGCAATCATTGGGGAGCAGGCGGACTCCAGTGGATCATCACTGTTTCAGTACCAATTCGCCGCGAATAACTCGTCGCGCACCGACCTCGTGTACGGCCTCACGATTGTCATGATGGCCATTGGCCTGCTCTGGTTTGTACTGATTGTCGGACTTGATCATCTCGCGACACCCTGGAAGCATCGACCGACCGCTCGCCGGTGGCGGGACCGTGGTAAAACGGCGTCCACACCTTCGTTGCGAAACGAGTAAGGAGCCGTCGTGAATCGTCGTTTGAGCAAAGTTGTCCTGGCTGCGAGTCTGGTGGCGGCGCCACTGGCCGTCGTAGCGAATGACGCCGCACCCGCCAGCGCGACGTCCTTGCACGCGATGACCTTCGCGTACGACTGGCCGGTGCCCGACATGGAGCTCATTCCGGTGCTCGTCGCCAAGGAGAACGGGTACTTCACGAAGGCTGGCCTCAACGTATCGATCAAGTTCCCGCCGAATACGTCGACCACAATCAAGATGCTCTCGACGGGATCGGCGGACGTGGGCCTCGTCACGACCGCGGACATGGTGTCGGCAGTGGTCGCCAAAGTACCGATCAAGTCCATCGCCAACTACTCGATGAGCAACAACTGGGGACTGTTCACCAAGCCCGGCACCACTATCCCCCTGAGTCAACTCAAGGGCAAGACGATCTTCTCCTACGACGACAACTGGACCAACACCATGCTGCCCTTCGTCTTGAAGAAGGCTGGCGTGACGGCCCAGCAGGTTCACGTCGTCTCTGCAAGTAATGACGTGCCGCTTTTGTTGAACGGACGCGTCAACTTTTCGACGAACACCACGAACTACGAGATTCCGGGAATCGAAGCCGCCGACAAGGGCAAGCAGCCCGGCGAAGTGCTGACGGGCTCGGCGCTCGGTGTGCCGAACATCCCCATTTGGGACTACGCCACGAGCACGTCCTTTGCGGGGAAGAACGGCACCTACCTCAAGGCGTTCTTGAGCGCGGTGAAGCAAGCCACGAAGTGGGCTGCGGCCAACCCTTCGGCCGCCGCCACGTTGTTCGACAAGGCCTATCCGGCGAGCGGGTACACCAACGCGTACAACTTGAGCGCGTGGAAGTTGACGGTGCCGTTGCTCACGAACGCCAAGGGACAGTATTTCGTTGAGTCCGACACCCAGTGGTCGCAGCTCACGAGCGCGATGAAGGCCGTCAAAGAAATCGCGACGGTGCCGTCTCCGTCGTCGATCTACACCAACGCCTTCCAGCCGACCTCGTGACCTCTGGGGCCACCCGCGTCGGGGTGGTCGGTGGTGCCAACGTCGATCTCGTCGTTCGCTGTAACGATCTTCCGCGGCCGGGGGAGACGATCCTCGGACACGATCTCGTTCGACTTCCGGGCGGAAAGGGTGCCAACCAGGCCGTCGCCGCAGCACGCCTCGGCGCCGACACCTCCTTTGTGGGGTGTCTGGGGACTGACGAGAACGGCGAATGGCTGCTCGGTCACCTGCAAGGCGCCGGTGTGCACACGACGTGGACGCGACGCAGCTCGACGCCATCGGGGCTCGCTCTCATTCCGGTCGATGAACGCGGTGAGAACCTGATCATCGTGATTCCGGGTTCGAACGAAGAAATTTCGTTGGACCTCGTTCCTCTCGAAGAGTTCGACGTCGTGCTCTGCCAGCTCGAAACACCGATCGCCGTGGTCCTCGAGGCAGCTCGACGATCGCGGCGGCTCGTGTTGAACGCCGCACCACGTCGGGACGTGCCTCGTGAACTGTTGGACATGTGCGACGTGGTCATTGTGAATGAGTCGGAATCACTCGCACTGGATCTCGCGCACGTGGCCCACTGTGTCGTCACTCTCGGTGCCGAAGGTGCTCAGTACTTCGAGCACGGCACGCTCGTGGCTACGCAGCGTCCCCCTCAGGTGTCGGTGGTGGACACGGTCGGGGCGGGCGACGTGTTCTCGGCCGCGTACGCCGTATCGTGTGCGCGCGGGGACAGCCCGGCTGCAGCACTGCGATACGCGGTGACGGCCGGAGCACTCGCGACACGCGGGGCCGGGGCACAAGGCTCCATGCCCACCGATCAGGAGGTTCGTTCGTGGATGTAACTCGCGTCGTCATCGACACTGATCCCGGCGTGGACGACGCCATTGCGCTGTTTCTCGCGGTGGCGAGCCCCGAACTTGACGTCGTCGGCGTGACGACTGTCTCGGGAAATGTCAACGTCGACAAGACGACGCTGAATGCTCGGCGAATTCTGGAACTGGTGGGGCGCTCGGATATTCCTATCGCGCGTGGTGCCGCCGTGTCGCTGTCGGGGGTCCCGGGTAATGACGCGAGCGAAGTCCACGGCGAAGACGGTCTCGGCGAACTCACCTGGCCCGAGCCGACCGTGCCGGAGTCTTCCGAGGACGCGGTGGCGTTGCTCTACCGACTGGCGACCGAGGGTCCTCTCACCATTGTGGCGATCGGTCCGCTCACGAATCTCGCGCATTTGATAACCCAACACCCCGACGTCGTGGCCAAAGTGGAACGCGTGGTCGTGATGGGCGGAGCGTCGTATCACGGCAACGTGACGCCGGCGGCGGAATTCAACGTCTGGGCCGACCCGGAGGCCGCGGCGATCACGTTCGCCGCCGGGTGGCCACTCACCATTCTCCCGCTGGACGTGACACACCAGGCGACTATCAATGACGACGATCTCGCGTACTTTCGGTCACTCGGGAACGAGGTGGGGCGCCGCAGCGCCGACATGTTGGAGCCGTACGCGCTCTTTCATGAGGAGTGGCGAGGCGACCGGGATTTGATCATGCACGATGCGCTCGCGGTGTACGACGTGATTGATCCCACTGCCATTGAAAAAGAAGGCGTGCTCGTCACCGTCGAAACGGGAGGCGATCACTCGCGTGGAGCGACCTGGTTCCACCGCAGTCACCGCCACGAGGACAGCACCGTTCGGGTCGGAGTCAGCGTGGATAACGAACGTTTCGTGGCGCTGCTTCGCGAGCGCTACCAGACTTTTTCGTAGACGACCCGCACCAGGACAGTTCCTGTGCCCCTCCGGTCGACGGCGTGGTGAAAAAGCCGTGCGGTCCGTTGGTCCGCTGGACTCCTGATCTGAAGCTTCTTATCGGAGATTGTGCTGGCCCTTAGCTTGGAAATAAGTAGGCCTGCCACAATTTCGGTGAAATGGCGTCGGACTCGAGAATTCGCATCCTCGTCGTCGATGACGAACCGGCAATCGTCGACGCGGTGTCGACCGCTCTGCGGTACGAAGGTTTCGTCGTGGACGAGGCGACGACGGGCAATGGTGCCCTGAGTCTAGGGAGAGAACAGCGCCACGACTTAATCGTGCTTGACGTCATGCTGCCCGACATTGACGGATTTGAGCTGACCGAGCGACTTCGACGGGAGGGAATAGGAACCCCCATTATTTTTCTAACGGCTCGCGATGACTTGAATGACAAATTGCGCGGTCTGGCGCTCGGTGGCGACGACTATCTGACGAAGCCCTTCAAGTTGGTAGAGCTGGTCGCACGAGTCATCGCCGTTCTTCGGAGAGTCGGTGACCCCGGGGAATTGACCGAGGTCATCACTTTTGCCGACTTAGTCATGAATGAAGACCTACATCAATTGAGTCGAGCCGGGAACTCCATTGACCTCACGGCCACCGAGTTTCGGTTGATGGCGTACTTCATGCGCAATCCACGGCGCGTTCTTTCGAAGTCGCAGATTCTCGAACACGTGTGGGGCTACGACTTCGGTTCTGATTCAAACCTTGTGGAAACGTACGTCAGTGTTCTACGGCGAAAACTTGAACACTGCGGTCCACCGGTCATCTTCACTAAACGCCTCGTCGGGTATTCGCTGCGCGAACCCGGCGAAGGATTTTGATGTCTCTTCGCTTACGGCTGCTCATCGCAGTGGGATCCGTCTGTGTCTTGGCCCTGACAGTTGCCAACGTCGCCACGTATTCGCTTCTCAATACGTATTTGGTCGGGAAAGTCGACCGAAATTTGCAGGCGGTTGGTTCCGGGATGACCTTCGCTGCTAATCAGGGCGTCCATCTGTCGTCGTGCGGGAGGCCGGGGTTCGTGTCGTTGCACGCCCCGATGACGCCCGGTCCGCCACCGCATCAGGGAGGTGGATTCCCGGTCAACTCGCTCCAGACGGTGTTCATTGAGGTCGCGTCGAAGGACGGACAGGTTGTCGGAAAGCAGAGCTGTCCGGCGTACGTCGGCGCATCTCCCTTCTACCCACTGCTCAGCCCAGGCCTGTTGACATCGTCCGCCGCCCACACCAACGCTTCGTTGTACGCCACCGCGGGTTCGCGAGAGGCGCGCGGGCCAAATTTTCGTCTTCGAGTGACACCATTGAAGGACGGAAGTTTCCTCGTGGTGGGAATTCCTCTGAACGAAGTCGACGGCACACTGCACGATCTCCTCGTCGTTGAACTCATGGTGTCAGCACTCGCGTTGATGGCATCCATCGGCGTGGGCTTGTACGTCATTCGGGTCGGGCTGCGGCCATTGACTCGGATTGAGCAGTCGGCGGAGCTCGTCCGTCTGGGTGACTTGGAAAACAGAATCAGGGGCGTTGACGATTCAACAGAGGTGGGTAAGTTGGCGTCGACGTTGAACGAAATGCTCGATCAGATCAGCATGGCGTTTGCGGATCGCACGCGTGTCGAGGGCGAACTTCGCCAACAAGAAGAGTTACTGAGGCGTTTCGTGGCGGACGCGAGCCACGAACTACGAACACCGATCGCTGCCATCGCCGCCTACGCGGAACTTATCGAACATTGGGGAACGAAACTGCCGACTGATTTCGAAAGAGCCTTGCGCGGAATCAGGACGCACTCGACACGGATGGGTCAATTGGTCGACGACCTTTTGACCTTGGCCCGCATCGATGAGGGAGCATTCCAAGAACTCCCAACCGAACGCGTGGACGTCGTCGCCATTGTCTCCGAGGTTGCGTCGATCGCGCTCGAAGTGCATCCTGAGTGGCCCATCGACGTCATTGCGTCGCAGCGCACCGAGGTTCTCGGAAACGAGAACCAACTGCGGCGAGTCTTCGAAAATCTCGTCGCCAATATTCAAACGCACACCCCGGCGGGCACTCGATCGACCGTCACGGTCATGAGAAGCGAAAGATTCACCGAGATCGCGGTCTCCGATAACGGACCGGGGATTCCGGAAGCTGATCGCGCTCACGTCTTCGACCGGTTTTATCGCAGCGATCCCGCTCGAGATTCTCGTAGTGGAGGAAGCGGTCTGGGGCTTTCGATCGTCGAGGGAATCGTTCGCGCTCATGGGGGCACCACGGAACTCGACGCCACGACACTCGAGGGAACGACAGTGATCGTTCGCATTCCTCTCGCCCCCGCACGGCAGTCACACGCGCTGGCATTGTCGAAGGGCGAAATGTTTTAGCGGGCGCTCAGGAAGCCTTGCGATTCTGTTGACATTCGATTTGTACCTTCGCCGCATGACTCATTTCATCTTTCATTGGTCGTGGCCATCATGAGCACCATTGCTCGCGGCACGAAGAACGCCTACCGGAATCTCATCCGAACAACGTCCATCGTCTTGATCCTGGCCATCAGTTTCGGCCTGTCGCTCGTCATGTTCCTGTCGGTTCAGGCAGTGAACCAGCGGATCAAATCAGTGTCGTCGTCGGTCGGGACCAACATCACCATTACACCGGCGGGCTCGCAAGGATTTAGCGGTGGAGGAAATCCGCTCACCGACAAGGACGTGGCGAAGGTCGCGGCAACGTCACACGTGTCGACGGTGGTGTCCTCGGTGTCGGACCGACTCTCCAATAGTTCTTCCAGTACGTCATTTGGTGGTGGAACGGGTGGGACGACGTCGCTCACGTCATCCATTAATCCCGGCACCCTCGGCAAGCGCTTTGGGGGTGGCAGCTCCAGCAATAATCCGGGATTCACTCTTCCGTCCAATTTCTCGCTACCGGTACAAATCACGGGTTCCAATGAGCCTCTGAATCCCACGGTTCTCGGCTCCAACTCCGTGCGTCTGACGTCAGGAACGGCGGTCGCCGGATCGGGTTCGTCGATGGATGCCGACGTGGGCACGGACCTCGCGAAGAAGAACAGTCTTACGGTGGGATCGACGTTCACCGCCTACGGCAAGAAAATCACGGTCGTTGGAATCTTCGACGCCAAGAGCACCTTCGCGAACGCGGGATTCGTGATGTCGCTCGCGACAGTGCAAAAGCTGTCGGGGATCAACGGCGTCACCACCATTACCGCGACAGTTGATTCGATCCAACATCTTTCGTCGACGGCCACCTCGATTCAAAACGAGCTGGGATCAAGTGTGGCGACGGTGACTACGAGTCAGACAAATAGTTCCAGCGTCATCAGCTCGTTGAACACCATCAAGACGATCTCCGTCTACTCCCTGCTCGGAGCACTCGTGGCGGGCTCAACGATTCTCTTTCTGTCGATGCTGATGATCGTTCGAGAGAGACGACGTGAGATTGGGATTCTTAAAGCCTTTGGTTCCTCGAATCGAGGGGTGGTCGGGCAATTCGTTGCCGAGGCTTTGACCCTGACGTCGATGGGCGCAGTGGTGGGTGTCGTTCTCGGAGTTCTGTTGTCGAACCCCGTGTTGAAGGTTCTGGTCAATAACTCCACCTCCACCTCCAGCTCGGGACGTTTTCCGGGAGGCCCTCCCGGTGGGGCGGGTATTGGTAACCCTCTGGGGGTTAGTGGATCAACCCTGTCCAACCTGCACACCGCAGTGGGTTTCAACGTCGTGATCTTCAGCGTGCTCGCCGCGGTACTGATCGCCGTCATCGGCAGTGCGGTGCCGTCCTATTTCATTGCCAAAGTTCGTCCCGCCGAAGTCTTGAGAGGAGAATAGAGATGATTGAGGTCAAAGATCTCACGAAAGAGTTTTCATCAGGAGGTGGCGTGGTCACCGCCGTGAACGACGTGAACTTCACGGTCGAAGATGGCAGTTTCGCTTCGATTGTGGGAACGAGTGGTTCGGGCAAGTCAACACTGCTCTCATTGCTAGGCGGTCTCGATCGTCCGAGCTCCGGTCAGGTGCGAGTGAATGATCAATCCATCAGTTCGGGAAGTGATCGCGACTTGATTGAGTACCGTCGAACGAAGATCGGATTTGTCTTTCAAAGTTTCAATCTGATTCCCAACCTTTCCGCTATCGACAACGTGATGTTGCCGATGGAATTCGCTGGCGTACCGAAAGCCGACCGACGCATTCGAGCTACGGAGTTGCTGGACCAGGTGGGTCTCTCGGGCGACAAGCAGAATCGCCGACCGACACGTCTCTCCGGGGGCGAACAGCAACGGGTGGCGATTGCGCGGGCGCTCGGCAATCGACCTGCTGTCATCTTGGCGGATGAGCCCACGGGCAATCTCGATAGCAAGACCGGACGCGTGATCTTTGAACTCCTTCGCAAGCTCAGCGGCGACGGTTCGACGACGGTCATCGTGGTGACGCACGACGATGGCCTCGCCTCTCGAACCGACGTCACCTTCCGTATGGAAGACGGACACTTGGAGAAAGCATGAACTCGACAGCGAGCACTCCCGCACGACTTCGGAGAATCGCTGCGTCAGCCTGTCTCGTCATCGCTGCGGGAGTCGGCTTATCGGCGTGCGGAGGAGGATCCGCCACGACGGCGACGAGCTCGCCGCCAGGAGGCGGACAGGGATTCCAGGCGTTCCAAGACTGTCTCAAGAATCATGGCGTCACCCTTCCGACCGGAGGGCCGCCAAACGGGAATCAAGGGAATGCGGCACCGCCGTCCGGCAACGGATTTCCTGGGGGATCTAACTCCGCCATGTCGAAAGCCTTTAAGGAATGTCAGTCGCTCGCACCTTCGGGCGGACCGCCTGGTGGATTCGGCGGAAGCAACGGGTAGTGGCTCACAGGTCCCGCTTGGTTGCCAACACAGCTGAGAGACAGAGATTTCTGACGCTCCTTCGTTTTTCGTGCTTCGCCATCATGGGCGCGGGTTCCCTCGGGCATCTTTTCGTCCACTTAAGCGAGGGGTAGGGTCACCAGCTATGACGAATGATCCTTATTGGCCAAGCCCTTGGCCCGCCGAAGACGGCGGACCGCGCCGCACGCAGACAGTGCGACACGGCCCTGAGCCTGTTGTTCGTGGCGAGCCGACGGTGACGAGTCGGGAACTCATGGTCGGCACGATGGCTATTCTGCGAGACCCCGGCGAGGTGTATCTGTTGTGCCACACCGGAGGCGACGCTGCGGTTAGCTGGGTCGAACAGATTCATCCGGAGACCCTGGAAGTCATTCGTCGCTCGGAAGACCTGCCCGCAGGTCCCACGTGGCCGGGCGGACTCGCGGCCCACGCTAACGGATCTCTCTACGTTGTTTTCGGACGATACGTCCACAAGTTGTCGGCGACCTTGGAAGTAGAAGCCTCGCGAGAATTACCTCGCAACTTGCCGTACAACTCATTCGTCCTGCTCGGTGACGGCACTCTGGCGACCAAGAATTTCGGCGGAGTGTTGCCGGGCCACGACCCAGACGAACGTCCCAGTGACACTGAGTTGCTGTTTCTGTCTCCTGAGGACCTGTCCATTTTGTCTACCGTCACGGTTCCCGAAGCGTCGATTGCTCGCTTGAGCGCCACCGACGACGACGTGTACATCGTCGGTGTTGACAATCTGTGGCGCGTGCATTGGGGCGCAGACCATCAGCACGCCGAACGCGACGATGCTTTTGTGATTCCGTATCGTCGCGAGGGCGAGGGATACGGCTGGGACCCCGTCGTGACGTCACGTGACATCTGGTTTCTGAACAACGGCGAGGGCAGCGAGAAATTCAATGGAGCACTACGCAGCTTGGGAGTCGCCACCGTTCCGCAGTGTCTCGTTCGTATCAATAGTGAAAGTGGCGAGGTTCGACGATATGACGTCACTAGCGAAACGGGTGGTCTGGTCGCGAACCCACCGGCCATCGACACGCAGCGCAATATCGCCGTGGGGTACGACTCATCCAACGCGGTAGTGACCGGATGGTCCTTTGGTGACGAGGAACCGCGTGTTTTGTGGACGAGGTCACTGGGTCACGGATCGCACCCGATGGTTCTCGCGGAGCAAGGCATTGTCGTGTTGGGTGACTTTCAGGAACTCGGGCGTAATGAAGATCTCGTCTTCCTTGACGTGGCGACAGGAGACGAAGTAGTTCGGGCCACGACCGGTTCGCCGATCCAATCGGTCCTCTTCGGAACGTTGGGTTTTAGCAACGACGTGTACATCTGTTCATTTCTCGCCATCACTCGCGTGGCCTTTTCGTAACGCGCGAGCATCGGCCGTGTGGATGAGTGAGTTGGGGGAGAGTCGCACGTGATCTCTACCGGTTTCATCGCTGTTGCACAACAACAGAATCCCGTGGTCTCGCCGGCGATGTTGGCGGTCTTCATCGTCATAGTGGTGCTCGTGCGGCGTGGTCGGAAACTGTCCACGCCGGGCACCGTGCAACGCGGCGAGCGAGTTCGGCCCGTCGCAATTACTTTGCTCGATCCCGTCGTGAGCATCATCGTCATTGGCGATGTCGCGTGGCGTCTTTTGTCCCACGGCGGAAGTCATGTTGTCGCGGGATTCGTCGGCGCGGTCATCGGCCTGGGAATCGGTGTAGCCCGAGCCAAGGTGATGTACGTGCGCACGCTTCCGGGGTCGACGAACATTGTGCTTCGTCGGAGTCCGATTGAATACGGACTGGTTTTCGTGTTGATCATCCTTCGCTCCGTCGAAGCGTCAGTGGAACGATCAGGGAGTACGACGGCATCCCTACTACTGACCGCGCTGGTCTGCCTAGGAGTCGTCGAAGCCGTTACTCGCTCAGCGCTCGTGATTCGGCGGTTCTGGCTTGATCGCACGCCGGCGTAGATCACCCTCGGTCTGCAAACACTTCTGAGAGCGCGCCAATATCTGTGACGGTTGGTGTAGGCAGCAAATCGTCTTGTCATGCTCGTTGCCAAATGTCGTTTAGCGGAGTCAGTTTCCTGGCGAACCTTGGCGACAAAGCGACACCTCCGCTCCACACTCGTGAGCCACCCATTAAGGGGAGAATCTGGGCGTTGCACCGCACAACCGTAAGCAATTTCACTGCTCTTGCGGGGATGGACGGTAACGAGACTTGGAAGTACCATCGGCTTCGGCGGCAACCTATTCGGAGACTTCACCGTGACTAGTTCGATCACCAAGAAAGTGGCCTCGTTAACTGCGTTCGGCGCCATCGCGATGGCAGGCACCCTCTTCTTTACGGTCGCTGCCGTCAGCAACGAACATCAGGTAGTTCGTCAGTGTTCGACCGGAGATGCTTCTTGTGTAGATAAGAATGTAACTTCAAGAACGAAGATCTCGGATCAAATATCACTGTCTCCGTGGTTCGCATACGCACCTTTGGCAAGCAACCCCGCGTCATCTTCCGAAATCCTGCCCTCCGGACACGGGTGGGCGATCACAAGGATTGGCGCGGGACCCACGATCGACGACAATCTCTCCGCCAATGCTCAAGCGAGCGTGTGGCCAGGTACGGGTGTCGAAACAACATCCAACGGTGGATTGAGTTGGACGCCAACAATGTCCGATCCGAATGGCTTGTGGGGGGTCGAGAGTTTCGGTAACAACGATGTTTGGGTGCTCGGCGTGAAGGCCCTCTACTTCTCACACAATGCAGGAATCACTTGGTCCAAAATCCGGTCGAACGAATCTGGAGGCAGGAATCTAATTGATGTCTCATTTGTCTCTACTTCTGCAGGCATCGCCCTTGATTCAAACGGCCATGTGTACTCCACGTCTAACGCCGGAAACTCCTGGCGTGAGTCCAGATATTCATTGACGCCGAGCGATCCTCCGGTGGAATCTGTAGCGAACAGTAAGGGTCGCTATTACGCCCTCGATATCTATGGAAATCTATGGGAATCCGTTGA
>Ga0007855_1000630_pt1 | contig 10972 bp, 9 predicted proteins | sample CryBogCBH01Aug08_FD_71230 | JGI IMG/M metagenome (GOLD analysis project Ga0007855, IMG submission 71230) | Freshwater microbial communities from Crystal Bog, Wisconsin, USA - CBH01Aug08 | ecosystem: Environmental > Aquatic > Freshwater > Lake | place: Crystal Bog, Wisconsin, USA | collected...
GAGACGCTCGCGAATGCGCGGAAATTCCAGCTCGAAACCGAGGCCAGCGGCGCGGCTTCCGCGACGAAAGCCACCGGCTTTGCCAGCGCGGATGTCGTGAAAGCCACCGGTCTCGCTGAGGCCGATGCCAACAAGGCGCGCGGTCTTGCCGAAGCCTCCGTCATCGAGGCGCAGGGCAAAGCCACCGCCGAAGCCATGCGCGTGAAAGCCGAATCGTTCAAGCAATACAACGAAGCCGCCGTCATCGAAATGATCGTGCGCATCCTGCCCGAAGTCGCCGGCAAGATCAGCGAGCCGCTCAGCAAGACCGAGAAGATGGTCATCATCAATTCCGGCAACGGCCCCGGCGGCGGCGCAAGCAAGCTCACGGGCGACGTGACCACCATCATCAGCCAATTGCCGCCGGTCATCGAAAGTCTCACCGGCATCAAGTTCGAGAAACTACTTGAACAAGTGCCCGCCTTGAAAAAGGCCATGGGCAAAGATGAGCCGGAAGCCGGAAAATAATCCCGCACACCACTGAAACATTTAACTCTATCCGGCAAATGATATTTTTCCCATTTTTCCTACTCTTTTTTCTGGTGCCCATCGTGCTGGCCATTTTCGCCTTTTGGATTTGGATGCTGGTGGATTGCGCCACCAAGGAATCCGACCAAGGGAACGACAAAATCATCTGGATACTGGTGATCATCTTCACGCACTGGCTCGGCGCGTTGATTTATTTTCTCGTCCGTCGCCCGGAGCGGAAGCGGCTGCTGGGCGCGTGAGCGATTGACGCCATTCCAACCTATCTGCAAGAGTTTATGCCGCGAGAAATCAATCCACCCCGTCCGAATTCGCCGGAATTAAAACGATTGCAAGTGCCGCAACCGAACTCCGTCCGCACCGTGCTGCGAATTGCCGGGACCGTCATCTTCGCGACTGGATTGTTATGCGTCATCATCGCGATGATGAATTTCTTTTCTGGTTTCGGCAGCATGGCGTCGCCGCGCCTTTTCTGGCTGGCGTTTGTCGGGATGCCGCTGATGTTTATTGGCAGCATGATGGCGATGTATGGGTTCATGGGCGCGGTGGTGCGCTTCGCCGCCGGAGAAATCGCGCCAGTCGCGGCGGACTTCGCCAATTACGTTGCCGAGAAAACCAAAGGCGTGGTGGAGACCGTTGCCAAGGCCGCAGGCAAAGGCTTCGTGGAAGGCATGGAGGCCGGTCGCGCGGAGCCGTCGGGGCAGGGAAAGGCTTGATGCGTGAACCCCAGCCAAACAAACAGGCTGGCAAAATTTGATTTGGGGTTGCTTGGCCAGACGATTGAGTTGTGCGTGGTTGAATTTGGCTTGGCAATAGGCTTAAATGCTTTGACTAAATCAGATTTGGTGACGACAAAAGCCTTCATGATGATGACTAAATCGAGTTTTGTGACAGCAAAACCCTGCATGGTGTCGGCAATGCCTTTCATTGCATTGGCAAAAACGACCATTGCTTTGGCAAAAGTCGTGAGGAAGCGCGCAAAAGTTGGTAGTGGGTTTGCCAATCAGCCCGATGGGTCGGGTACGTTCAGTTTGGTTTAACCCCATTGAAACATCAGCAACCCCATATAAACCATGCAACTCTTCGAAGCCATCATTGACGCGAACCACCGCGCCGTCGCGGGCGACGCCAGCGCCGGGCTGCATCCGGCCGAGTTTGCCGCCGCACTGCCGGTCATCGCGCTCACTTGCGTTGACCCGCGCCTGAACGCTTTTTTCCCAAACGCGTTGGCGTTGCCTGCCGAGCAATTCATCTGGTTGCGCAACGCCGGCAACCTCATCACCGGCACCTTGAGCAGTACCATGCGCTCGCTCGCACTTGCCTGCGCGGTCAAGGGCGGACGCGAGATCGCCATCATCGGCCACACGGATTGCCTGATTTGCCGGACCACGGCGCTCACGTTGCTCGAAAAATTCAACGCCCTCGGAATCGAACGCAGCCAACTTCCGGAAAACGTGATGGAGTTTTTTGGCATGTTCGGCAGCGAACGGCAAAACGTCATCAAGGCGTGCGATTACGTCCGCAGCAGTCCGCTCATCGCGCCGAAAATTCCCGTCCACGGCCTGCTGCTGGACCTCGAAACCGGCAAGCTTGATTGGCTCGTGAATGGCTATCAAACCTCGGCCTCGCCCAGCACGCCCACCGTCCCGAAGTTGGACTTCACCGCACTTGGCACGGCTGGCGCGTTCAAGAATTTTGAGCTGGGCGAAATGAAATTTCCTGCGATGAAAATCGGCGAACAGCCCGAAGGCGCCCACACCATGCAATCCGTTTCCACGGATGAAATTGGCAGCAAAGCGCAGAAAGAATTACCTCGCGCTGCCGCCGACGAAGCGCCGCCAACGATTGCCAGCAAAGTCGCCGCCTTTGCCGAACAAAACTGGCCCGCGCCGCCCATTCGCGTCCAACCGGCGCCATTGCCGCCGCTCAAGAAAAAAAATCCGCTGCCGCCACCAATCCGCCCGCGCGCCGACTTGCGCCGCGGCTAGCCGCCGAGTTTCCGACCCGCCGGTGCCTCGGCTTCGAGTTCGAATAGCAGATCGTCGCGACAGACATCGCATTGCGCGCAGACGACGGGCATTTGCTCCAGCCGATTTTCCGCCAACCAACGGTGAAAAACGCTGACATCTGTAGCGTGCCGAAAATACGCCGTCGCGCGCGTCAGCGCCGCCAGCGTCAATCCGCGCGAAAGCAGAATGGCTTCCACCACCTCCATCGTCAGTTCCACCTGCTTGACCACGTCACCCAGCCACACGGTTTTCCCGCCGGGCGCGATGCTCGCCGTGCCGGAAATGTGCAGCTGCCCGCCGCCGCTGGCGGGAACAATCATCGCGCGGCTGAACGAACTGCCGTAAGCCGGCGCGGGACATTGCAGCGGCGACGCCACTTCTTGGGCGCGTACATCGGCCGCCAACGGCCGGACGGCCAGCGCCGCCAGCGCCAGCGCCGAGCCGGCGGAATTTTTTGCGCCGACGCCCGTGCTCGCCGGCAGCGAGCCAGTGCGAAATTTGATGCCGGAATAAACCGCCGTCCGCGCGCGGTTGAAATCGTCATACCACGCCAAAATGTTTTCCAGAAAAAACCAGGTTCGCACCGTGTCGGCCAAGACGAAACCTGTGCTGGCCAAAATGGTTTGCAAATCTTCCAAAGTGCGCTGCGTTTGTTCCGTGCGCGGCAGCGTGGCGTCAACCGGAGACAATCCACCGACCCAGCATTGGCGCGCGCCGCCATCGGTGAAGACCGAACCCACGACGCGATCACCGAACAAAACTCGCTCGACATTGCCCGTGAAGGCGTGAACTTGCGCGCCCGCCACCGGCGTGCGGGAGCAAGCCGCGCCTTCAACCCACGTCATTGGCCAATCGAGGTGGCCGAAATCTTTTTCCAGTGCCGTCAGTGTGGCATCGCGAGCCGACAAATTACCGAACGCCAGCAGATGCAGCGGCGTGGCATCGGTGGCCTTAATTTGCCGCGCCAGCCGGCGGCCGAAATCGGCGGGACTTTCGCCGGGCAGCGGCGTCAGCGAAAAAGTGATTTGCGAATCAGCCGCGCATTGGCTGCCGGCAGAAACCGCCACGGACGCTGGAGAAACGAGGAGCGACATCGCTTTATTTGACGCGTCGCCGCCGGCATTAGTTACACGGCGGCGAGCGCGGAAATTTTGTTTCCTCACGCCCAGTCGCAATTTGTCGTTGTGCCAACCAAATTTGCCGCGTCATTTTTCTGAAGCCTTTCCCCTTGTCAACGCGTCTGAAAGAGCGGATGAAATTATGCGTGGCCAACTGGGTGAAATTTATCGCCCGCTGTTCGGGCTGGCTCGCGTTGCTGGCAACGGTCAACGCCTTGAGCGTGACGCCGTATGAAGGTTTGTCGCCGTTGCCGGCGCAAAACAAAATTGACGAATTGGTTTTTGCGCGGTTGGCAAAGCTGCACCTCACGCCGGCGAAAGTTTGCTCCGACCCGGTGTTTGTCCGGCGCGTTTATTTGGATGTGACTGGCACTCTGCCCACAGCGTCCGAGGCGCAGCAATTCATTCTGGATCGGAATCCCGACAAGCGGAGCGAATTGATTGATCGGCTCTTGGCGCGCGATGAGTTTGCTGATTATTTCGCGATGAAATGGGGCGACCTGCTTCGCATCAAAGCCGAATTTCCCATCAATCTCTGGCCAAACGCGGCGCAATCCTATCATCGCTGGGTGCACGACGCGATTCGCGATAACATGCCCGGCGATCAATTTGCCCGTGCCCTGCTGACCGCTAGCGGCAGCAATTTTGAAAATCCGCCGGTGAATTTTTATCGCGCGATGCAAAGCCGCACACCAGCCGGCATTGCGCAAACGGTCGCGCTAACGTTTCTGGGCGAGCGCGCGGACCATTGGCCCTCGAATGACCTTGCTCGCCTCGCCGTTTTTTTTGCGAACGTGGGCTATAAATCCACGGCCGAGTGGAAAGAGGAAATCGTGTATTTCAATCCGGCCGCGACGAACGCGGGCGCTCTTAACGGCGCGGCGGTCAAAGCGTTTTTCCCCGATGGCGTAAGCGTGAAACTAACGCCGGACAGCGATCCGCGCATGGTGTTTGCCGACTGGCTGATAAAAAATCCGCAATTCGCGCAAAACCTCGCCAACCGCACTTGGGCGTGGTTGCTCGGTCGCGGCATCGTGCAGGAGCCGGATGATTTTCGCGCGGACAATCCGCCGAGTAATCCTAAGTTGCTCACGTATTTGGCAAATGAGCTGGTGGCGTCCGGCTTCGATGTTAAACATCTGTGCAAAATGATTTTGAATTCGCAGACGTATCAACTGGCGGCGATCCCGGCGGATTACCGGCCCGAGGCCGCAGCAAATTTTGCTTATTATCCACTGCGCCGGTTGGATGCGGAGGTATTAATTGACGCGCTCGACCAACTTACTGGCGCGAATGAAAAATATTCCAGTGCCATTCCGGAACCTTACACGTTCATTCCGGACAACCTACGTTCCATCGCTTTGCCCGACGGCAGCATCACCAGCGCCTTTCTGGAAATGTTCGGCCGGCCGGCCCGCGACACCGGCCTGGCAACCGAGCGCAACAACCGCATCACGGCCGCGCAGAAATTGACCCTGCTGAACTCCAGTCAGATGCTTAAAAAAATCGAGGCGAGCCGGATGATTGAATATCAAACTTCCTCCGGTCGAGCGCCGGCCGAGATCGTCAACGGCATGTATCTGGGCATTCTTTCCCGTTTTCCGACCGCAGCCGAACAGCAAGTCGCGCAGGAATATTTCAAAAAATTCGGCACGAGCCGCCGGCAACCCACGGTGGATCTTGCGTGGGCGCTAATGAACAGCTTGGAATTTCTTTACCGGCACTAAATTCAAACCAAAAAATTATGAGCGCATTCCATTTTGATTTTGAAAAACAGCGACCGCGCATCAGCCGGCGCGAAGCCATCCGCCGGGCGATGTTCACCGCGAGCGGACTGTTGCTGGCCAACCATCTTTCGTTCAAAGCCTTCGCCGCGCCGCGCACCGCCCGCGCCAAAGCCGTCATCCAAATTTGGATGTGGGGCGGGCCGTCGCATCTGGATATTTTCGATCCGAAACCCGACGCCGGCTACGATTATTGCGGACCGTTGAAAACGCCGATTGAAACCAATGTTTCCGGCATTCGCATCGGTGAATTGTTGCCGATGCTCGCTCAGCAGGCAGATAAATATTCGCTCATCCGCAGCATGACGCATGGCAACAACGGCCACGAAACGGCATCGTACATCGTGCAAACAGGTCGGCAACCGGGCGGGCGGCTGGTGTATCCGTGTGTCGGCTCGGTCGTGTCGTTGACGAAAGGCTACGATGCCGGCTACAAGGGGTTGATTCCGCCGTACGTCGTGCTGACGGAACCGCAGGGGCGATTTGACGAAGCGGGTTTTTTGGGCGCGCGGTACAAACCCTTCGCTACTGGCGGCAATCCGGCGGTGATGCCCTTCGCCGTGGAAGGCGTAGTGGCGCCCGGCATTACGGAGCAACACCAGAAAAATCGCCGCGATTTGCTGCACCATCTGGACACGCTGGCGCAGACGCTACCGGAAGATCCGCAGATCGCCGCTACCACGCAGGCGGAAAACATGGCGTATGATATGATTCTCGGCGATGGCGCCAAGGTGTTTGATCTGTCGCAGGAAAAACCGGAACTGCGCGACCGCTACGGCAAAAGCAAATTCGGCCAATCGTGTTTGGTCGCGCGGCGGCTCGTCGAACGCGGCATTCCCTACGTTACCATCAACTATGGTGGCTGGGACACGCACAAGGAAAATTTCCAAGCGATGCGCCGGCAGTTGCCGGACATGGACAAGGGTTTGGCCACGCTGCTGCAAGATTTGGGCGAGCGCGGTTTGCTCGACAGCACCATTGTCTGGTGGGGCGGTGAATTCGGTCGTACGCCGAAAGTCCAGTGGGACGCTCCGTGGAATGGCGGCCGGAATCATTACGGAAAAGTTTTCTCCGCGCTGCTCGCTGGCGGCGGATTCAAAGGGGGCGAAGTCGTTGGCGCTTCCGATGCTCGCGGCGAAGAAGTAAAAGACCGGCCGGTCTATCCCGTTGACCTCATCGGCAGCATTTATTCGCAACTGGGAATTGAGACCACAACCAAACTGCCAAATCCTGAAGGCCAACCGATGTTTGTCCTGCCGCAACCCGGCGACGGCATTAAATCCGCCGGGCTGTTAAAAGAAATCATGTCCGCATGAAATTGTTTCGTATCGTCGCCCTGTTGTGCGCACTGGCGGGCCGCACTTTGGCGCAAGCCCCGCATCTGGCTTACGTTTATCCGGCCGGCGGAAAAACCGGCACCAGCTTTCAAGTCACCGTTGGCGGCCAGTTTCTGCTGAGCACCACCAACGTTTTTGTCAGTGGCACCGGCATTCGCGTCGCCGTGCTGGACGCGAGTCGGCCGATGAATTTTCAGGACTTCAACAAACTCCGCGATCGGCTCAAGGAATTGCAGGAAAAATTTCAAGCCGCGCGCAAAGCCAACGTCGGCACTAATGTTTGGACTGTTGCCGACGCCACGGAACGCGAGCAGCTTCGCGAAAAAATACTCCGGAATCCGCCGAACCGTGCGGCCAATCCCGCCATGGTGGACACGGTGACTTTGCGCCTCACCATCGCGCCGGATGCGGCCCCCGGCGACCGTGAAATCCGCCTCGGCACGCCCAACGCGTTGTCCAATCCGTTGCGTTTTTGCGTCGGCACGTTGCCGGAAATTTCCCGATCCGCCGCCCGGCCAGCGAATCCGGACTTCGACAAATTTCTCGAAAAAATCGGCGGACCGCCTGCCATCACTGGCACGCCGAAAAACGAAACCCGCATTTTGTTGCCCGCGACCATCAACGGCCAGATTTTGCCTGGCGGCGTGGATAAATATCATTTTCAAGCCACTCGCGGCCAGCAACTAATTCTTGCCGCCAAAGCGCGGGCGCTCATCCCGTATCTTGCCGACGCCGTGCCGGGCTGGTTTGAAGCGGTGCTGACGATTACGGACGCCAAAGGCCGGGAACTCGCGAGCGAGGAGCGCTATCATCTCCGGCCCGATCCGGTCATTCATTTTACGGTGCCGCGTGACGGCGAATACACGGTGACAATTCACGATTCCATTTTTCGCGGGCGGGAGGATTTTGTTTACCGCCTGACGATTGGCGAACTGCCGTTTGTCACCGGCATTTATCCGCTCGGCGGAAAGCAGGGAGAAAAAATCCCCGTCACTCTTACCGGCTGGAATTTGCCGGAAAAAACTTTGACCGTGGACACCACCGCAGCGGAGCCTGGCGTGATGGAACTGAGTGGAAAATTTTTCAATCCCATTCTGTTTGCGGTCGATCAACTGCCCGAAGTCGCGGCACGCCAACCGATTGATTCGGAAAAAAACGCGCAGTCGTTGACGCTGCCCGTCATGGTCAACGGTCGCCTCGCTCGGCCGGGCGAAAGCGAGATTTTCAAATTTACCGGTCACGCCGGGCAGGCCATCGTAGCGGAGATTTATGCGCGCCGGCTGGATTCACCGCTGGATTCATTTTTGCGGCTGACGGACGGGGCCGGGAAGCAACTGGCTTTCAACGATGACTTTGAAGATAAAGGCACCGGCCTCAATACGCACCACGCGGATTCCTATCTCACCGCCACGCTGCCGGCGGACGGCACTTATTTTCTGCACCTCACGGATACGCAAGGCCGGGGCGGCCCGGAGTTTGCGTACCGCTTGCGCGTCAGCGAGCCGCAGCCGGATTTTGCGCTGCGGCTGGTGCCGTCGAGCTTGAGCCTGCGCGCCGGCATGAGCGTGCCGGTCACGGCTTTTGCGTTGCGGCGCGATGGTTTGACCAACGCCATTAATCTGGAATTAAAAAATGCGCCAGCCGGTTTTGCGCTGAGCGGCGCGCGCATAGCGGAGGGCCAGGACAAAGCGCAATTCACCTTGAAAGCCCCGCCGCAGGCACCCGATAACACAACGGGAATTGCGATCACTGGCGCGGCGGTGATTGGCGGGAAAACAGTGGTACACACGGCGGTGCCGGCTGACGATTTAATGCAGGCATTTTTCTACCGACACCTTGTGCCGGCCAAAGAACTGGCGGTGACAGTCTCGGGCCAGCAGCGGTGGTTCATGCGCGACGCATTCAAAATTCTTAGTGCTACGCCGGTAAAAATTCCGCGCGGCGGAACGGCGCGGGTGCGCGTCAAGGCGCCGGCGGGAAATTTCGCGGACCGGTTCCAATTGGAATTGGACAATGCGCCGGACGGCATCAGCTTAAAAAATGTCGCGGCGACGGATGCCGGTTTGGAATTGGTTTTCAACTGTGACGCGGCAGTCGTGAAATCCGGCATTAGCGGTAATCTCATCTGCGATCTGGTGGCAAAAAATCAGTCGGTTCCCGTAAAGACCAAGAAATTCGGCAATGCGCCGCGCCGCGCTGCGCTGGTGACGTTGCCGGCGATTCCGTTCACGGTGCCGGCGGAATGACCGCGACGGTGGCGACCGTTTTCAATTTGGCTTCGGGCCAGAACGGTTTGCGAAACGCCTCGGTGAAATCGTAGCCGGCCTGAAAATCATCCCGCGTATCTTTCTCAGTTTTCGCAAGCAAGCCGGATTCGACCATGTTGAAAACGATGTCGCCAAAATCGCGGCAGTGACGAATGCCCCATTCTTCGAGTACGGTCATGGTCATCGGGCCAAATTGGTGCAGGGCAAATTGGCGGAGACCATCGAGCAATTCCTGACCGGTGACATGCCGGATGGCGCCTTTGTTTTCTTTGCTGATGAACTTCTGCGTAAAGTCGAGAGCTTCGCGGAGAAAATGATAAGCTTCGCGGGAAAAGCGCGGGTCGCGTTCCACGATGGCGTCGAGCATTTCGTCAAAATTTATTTCCTGCATATTCAAGGTTGAACTGGCTGTACCGCGACCACGGTTCCTGGATGAGCGGCACGATACAACTTAACCGCCCAGCCGGTGAGCAAAAGGCCAAGGATGAGGCCAATCACTAATTGTTCGGATTTGGTCAGCCAATTCACGCCTGAAATCTAGCGACGAAAACGGATTTCGGCAAGCCGCATGGTGAAGCGCGCGTGAAAGCAAGCGCCGAAAAGGTCCGGAAACCTTAAAAAACAAGCGGTTTTTAAGCGAAAAAAGACGAGTTGGGGCAAGCTGACTGGAAACCGCTTATCCCGCTAAGTGTTTCGTCTAATGAATAATCAATTCGCCTGTTGCAATGCGGTTGCGAGAAGATACCCGAAAGCTGTTATATGATAATATGTTGATAAAACAACACAACAGCCTTGACCAAAGTGACTCCGGCCAAAAGTGGAGACCGTTGAGGTATACGATTTTGAATGCAAATGCGAAGCTTATGCAATGCGTATGCAAATTGCAATCACCATGCGCGTTATTCTGTTCCTACGAAACCCTGTAAAATGGCTGTTTTCTGTGCTTGGCAGCCGAACTGCTTATCCTACGAAACGTTATCGCGCTATTAAAACAAAATGAAACTCACAGGACATAGAACTGATTGGCTATGCGTGGGAATTTTGCTGGCCGTTTACGCCGCCCCGCTGGCCCACAGCCAAGTGCTGGTGAATGACAATTTTTCGGACGGTGAACGTTTGACCCAAAACCTGCCTGGCTCACTCCATTGGTATATTGGCGGAGCCAACAATGCCAGTGTTAGCAACGGTTCGTTGTTGCTCACGGCGGACGTTGGCGGAAGCACTCCGAACAGCATCCATGACGGAACGCTGGCCTATTTCACGGCGGCGGGTAGTCCACTCACCTTGACCGTCGGGCAATCGCTCACGCTTTCCTTTGCTTACAGCTACAGCAATTTCGATTCTGGGGATTGGAATTTTCGATTCGGTTTTTTCAACTCGGGTGGCTTGCGGACAACGACGGATAATTCCGGCTTTAACAACGCAATTTTCAATGGCTACACCGGTTATCAAGCAACGGGAGTTTTGGGGCCGGATCCCTCCGGACCGGGCCGCTACAAAATCGCTCAGCGCAATTTAACCGCGAACAACCTGCTCACCACCACGTCTTATTCTATTTTGGGAGCCAACGTTAAACAAACGGCCGGCACCAATTTGGGCCAGACTTACAGTGCCAGCCTCACGATCAATTACGCCAACGCGACAAACATGATTTTGACGAGCGTGATTGCCGGTCAGACATTGGTGCGGACCAACCTCAGTGGTTTGTCAACCAACTTTGACACCGTTGGCATTTTCGCGCCCGGCACACCGGGGAATTTTACGATCAGCAATGTAAGAATTGCGCTGACGCCGATGGCCACTTCGCTCACCCTAGCCTCATCTGCCAATCCCGGAAGCTATCATTCCGCGCTCACTTTCACGGCTAATGTCGCGCCCGTTAATATTGCCACGGCTACGGGCAGTATTGTTTTCTCAACCACTAATGGACCT
>Ga0007855_1000634_pt1 | contig 10914 bp, 9 predicted proteins | sample CryBogCBH01Aug08_FD_71230 | JGI IMG/M metagenome (GOLD analysis project Ga0007855, IMG submission 71230) | Freshwater microbial communities from Crystal Bog, Wisconsin, USA - CBH01Aug08 | ecosystem: Environmental > Aquatic > Freshwater > Lake | place: Crystal Bog, Wisconsin, USA | collected...
CTGGAAGAACTGCTCAACGCATAAACACCGGACGCGCTGTAGTCGCTGTAGAATGTGTTCGGCCCGACGTTGAGGATGCCCAGTGCATCCGCCGCGACCGCGCTGCTCACGGCACTGACGCCCCCATTCGTATCAACAGCATCAATGGTCGTCGCCGCCACACTGACGAGCAAGCGGTTGTTCGCCGCGTCCCACGTCAACGCTTGCGGCCCAACCAAACCGGTGGCGAAATCGCCGAGATACAGACCGTTCGTATCGAATTTCTGAATCGGCCGGTTGGCGGCATTGAACGCGCCGCGATTACAGACGAAAAGGTTTCCGGCGGGATCAAACGCAACGCCGATGGGATTAATAAGCGTGTAATTGCCATCGGTTGTGGGCACGAAGACGGACCAGCCATTGGTCGTCACATCGTATTTCAAGACGTTGTTGGTTCCGAACGGCACGGACATGTAGACGTTACCGGCAGCATCCAGCGCCAGATTGCCGCAGGTGTTGGCGAAATAATCCACGCCATTCGTGCCTAAGGTTGCAAGGTAGTTCCCTGTGGCACTGAATTTGAGCACACGTGCGGGATAGCTCGCGTTGGTGGTTTGATCGGAAACATAAACATTTCCTGCCGCGTCCTGCGCGACACCGGTCGGTTCCAAGAGCGGAATTCCGCCGTAAATGCCTGACGCAAACACGGAAGTCAAAGTCCAGTTGGTGCCGATGGCGCTGTATTGCAGCACGCGGTTGCCGGCCCCGTCCGTCACCAGATAATTCGCCTGCGGCAATGGCGTTGAGGCGACCGTGTAGGAAGCCGATTGCGCGCCGTAGGTCACGGTGATGGTCGCGCTGCCGAAGCCAACCGCCTTGACCACGCCGTTGGCGGAGACTGTGAATATGTTGGTGTCGCTGGAACTAAAGGTGACTCCCTGAAAAAAATTCAGCGGCACGCCCGAGACGTTAGCAAAGTTTCCATAAGCCACCACCGACTGCGAGCCTTGCTGCAGCATATTGGTATTGATCATCAGCGAAACGGAGGTCAGCACGCCGGGGTTGGACACAAAGTTGTTTGGGCCGGCGGCGAAGTTTATGGCGACATTGGTGGCGTCCAGGACGCCCGAATAAATCCGGAACTCGTCCACGGATTCATTCGCGGCCGGATCAACGAAGAACTGCGACTTGCCGAGGTAGCTGAAATTGTTAACGACGTTGGCAAGGTCTTGTCCCGAAACACTCAAATTCTGCGCGGCTAAAACACCGTTGATGTAAAGTTTCATGTAACCTGCCAGTGGATGAATGACCGCAACGATGTGAACATTGGTTTGGTTGTCCAGCGTGCCGACTGCGTCAATATAGGTTTCGCCGGCCGTGGGTGTTCTGATGGCCACGCGGGTCGTTCCCGTCGAGCTATGCGGCGTCAGATAGACGTAGCTTGTGCCGCTTACGCCATTGTTGTCACCGAAGTCGAATAATCTTGCCCAAGTGTAATTGGTTCCGAAACTCGCCCACGCCTCAAACGTGACCGCGTCGTTGCTGCTGATGGTGTTTGGCCCGAAATCAACGTAGTTGTAGTCGTATTGTCCCGTCGGCAGGAAGGCGATCTGCCCGTTGGTAAACGTGTAATCCGAACCGTAAACCGTGCCGTTGGCCGTGCCGACGGAATCGCTCGCGTCGTTGGTAAAACTATAACGATGAATCAGGGTGGTGACGAGCGGCACGACCGTCATATTGGTGCTGGCAAATATTCCGGAGTTAGTCGCCGAAATCGTCGCGGACCCAAGGCCCACCGCAGTCAGCATACCGTTAGCGGAGACGGTGAATGCGCTGGGATTGCTGGATTGCCAAACGGTTCCAGCATCACTTGAAATATCAATGCCCGACTGCGCGATGTAATTGCCGAGCAGTTGCGCCTTTTGAGTCGTACCTTGAATCATGTTGGTGCGCGTCACGTTCAGCGTCACTGTTTGCAGCGCGCCGATGCCAAAGCCCGTTGCGAAATTCATGAAAGTTGGCAAGTTCAACGCCGGAGTGGTTCCCGAATCAACCGGCGTGACCGAAGTTGTGCTGGAGTTGTTACAAAGATAAACCCGTCCCGGATTGACATACGGAATATAAAAAATGTTTGTGCCATCCGCCATGGCGCCGAGCGAACTCTTGTTGGCTCCCGGCCCGCCGGTGGGGTTGGCGGCAGTAATCAAGGTGCCATTCGTAGCGATGGTGCCATTCGTGGGACAGGAACAAATCACAGAATTTCCGTTCCCCGAAGTGCAGATGAATTTTGAAAGTGACGGCGCATAGCGCAGCCCCATGGGCGTGGTCGAGGCCGAGCCTGAGTAGGTGGTGTTCGTGCGGAGCAGCACGCCATTGGTGCTGAAGACCAACATGCGGGCATTGCCCCGGCTGTTCACATAAAAATTTCCGTCCGGGCCAAAGTCCAATCCGCGCGGCGTGCTGAGCGTGGTGGAGTTGGAATACAGCACGCTCCAGTTAGTGGTCGCCACGTTGAATTTCAAAATCTGGTTGTTCGCCGTGCCGAACGCCAGCGTGCCGTAAATGTTGCCATCCGGCCCGCACACCATGTCGTCAATGCCACTGCCGGGGACGTTGTATCCCTTAAGGCCGTTGGTGCCGATCATGTCAATGAACACGCCGTTGGTGTTGAATCGCAGAACCCGGCTGGCTCCGGCAGCACCCTGATCGCTCACATAGATGCGACCTTGTTGGTCTTGCGCCACGCTGGTCGGCGAAGTCAACGGGGCCAGCGCGCCGAGCGGCGTGTTGACGTCCACAAAATTCGTCATATAGGTCCACGTCTGTCCACTGACGTAAAATTGCGAGATGCGTTTGCCTGCCCCCTCAGCAACGAGGGCAAAGCGACCGGCGTGCGCTGGCACGACCTCCAGAATCATCAGGTAGGTCAGGATCCAAAGTTTATTGCGAACGAGTTTTTTCATAATGGGTTTTAGGTTGGGACAATGTCTGCTACAAAAACAAAAAATGCGCCGACAATGATGGCGCGAGGATTGACTTTGCACTGGGTGACATTAACTCCACTTTACGGCGGGGCCAAAAATTGACAATACGGCAAAATGGACGTATGGCGAACTACTTCTTCAAAAAGCGCGCCACCGCTTCGCCGCGCGAATGGACGTGCATTTTTTTGTAGATGCGCCGGATGAACATACGCACGGTATGCACGCTGACATCCAACCGGTCGGCGATTTCCTTGTTGGCCCGGCCTTCCACCAGCAAATCCAGAATTTCCCGCTCCCGCGCGGACAACGCCTCGGCTTCCGGTTTGGGTTGGGCCTCGGTTGCAAAGAATTTCACGACGCGACGCGCCACCGACGAACTCATCGGTGCGCCACCTTCATGCAAATCGGAAATGGCCTCCAGCAATTCCTCCGTGCTGCTACGCTTGAGCAGATACCCGCTGGCCCCCGCGCGGAGGGCGGCGAAAATTTTATCCGTCTCCTCATACACGGTGAGGATCAGCACATTCGCATCGAGCCATTTTTCCTTGAGTCTTTGAACACATTCAATGCCGCTCATTCCGGGCAATGCGATGTCCATCAGCACCACGTCCGGGGCTTCGTCAGGAAGCTGTTTGAGTGCGTCCTCAGCGGTGCGATACAGGCTCGCCAGCCGAAACCCCTTGGCTAGCCGGACCTTTTTCGCCAAATCTTGCCGAAGCCAGTCGTCGTCCTCCACGATGGAAACGCTGACGGTCGATTCGGGCGCGGATTTTTTTTCGGTGGGCACGGCGTGATTATATCGGAGCAATTTCGTTTTTGTCCATCAACGGCGCGCCGATTCGCACGGTTGTTCCTTTGCCGGGTTCAGATTTGATTTTAACGCTGGCGTTGATTTGGCCCGCGCGGGAACGAAGATTTGAAATTCCATTGCCGCTGGCGGCATCCGCGACGGAAAATCCCCGGCCATCGTCGTGCATTTCCAGCCACAATCGTCCGCCGTCCAAGCGGGCGCTGATCACGATATTTTGCGCGGCGGAATGTTTGAGCGCGTTGTTCAAAATTTCTTTCACCATCGCCAGCAGACTATGCCGCAGTTCCGTGGACATCGGTTGCTCCGGCACGTCCACCGGAATTTTCAACTGGCAGTGGAGCGGCGTGTCGCGAAAAAATTCCTCTGCGAAGTGCGTGATATAATCGAGCAAATTTGCCAGCGAGTCATTGCCCGGATTAACTGTCCACACCGTTTCATCCAACGACCGCACAAGTTGCTGCGAGGCTTGGGAAATTTCTTGCAGCTTGCGCTTGGTTTCTGGCGGCATTTCGTTTGGGCCGGCCTCAGCGAGAGAACTGATCTTCGTCACGCGCGCTCCCAGTTCGTCGTGAATGTTCCGGGCAATGCGGGTGCGTTCCTGTTCCAAGGCTGTCTGCATTTCCAGCGCGCGGACACGGTTTTCAACGCGCTGGCGCTCGTTCATTTCCACGCGCAACTGGCGGGTGCTCTGCTCGACCCGGCGACGCAACTGAAAAATCCACAGTGCCGCCAGCGCAACCAGGACCAGCAGTCCGCCTGCGAGCATAAGCGCATCGCGCAGCGTCCAGCGCGACGGCAACTGCAAGATCGAAATGTCCTCCGGCGAATTTAGCAACAAATCAAACGCGCTGAACTGGCCGATGGCGGATTGTTCCCACGTGGCGACCACGCCCCGCAACTGTAACTGGCTGCCGGCAGGTGGAAGTTTGTTCAGACTGCCGCGCGCGGGCACTATGGCTTGAAACGACCGCAAGTTTGCCTGCATTTCAAGTATCAGTTCGGAATCGGCCGGATGCACACTGACCAGCCGGCCTTCGATTTCCACGCGGGAGCCATCGCGGACGAGTTGGGCTGATTGTTCGACGTTGGTTCCCTCGCGTCGAATGGGCAGCAAATCTTCCACCGTTACACGCCGGGCCGGCGGCAGAGTGGCGTGGCCAATTTTGCGAATGACGGCATCGCGAAGCAGCGAGGACGCCCCAGCGAACTCAATCAGCCCCATCGCTTCAATCGTGTCGCCTGGCGAAAGACCAGCCGCGTCCGCCACGAGGCATCGGGCACCGTAGCCGTCTTCCAACAAGAAAATAGTGTTGCCACGCACCCGAGCGATTTGACCGGATAATTTGGTCCACCACGGAAATTCCTTTCGACGATCAAACCGCAGCCAGTCGGCGACGTGAGTGGCTGGCAACGCGAACAAATTTTCCGGCGCCGCCTTTTTCATCAGAACGAAATCGCTACCCGGAACCAGAATCAGTGCCGCGCCAGTGACTTGGCCTGCCGAAGTGCGATAAGGGATGACACAGCCGCGCAAGTTCACCCAGGCATTGGTGCGGGCCATGACGGCCGCGAAGTCCTCGCGTTTTGCCAGCCGCAGATTGACGTGCCCGCCTTTCAAAATTAATTGCAGCCCGAGGGGGCCGGTCGGACGGATGACGCCTTCCAACTCAACCCAGTCACAATTAAGTCCGGTGTTCACGAGTTCCTCAAAACTCGGGCGCAGTGGTTCGGGCAATTTCCCCACACCCAAGTCCACGGATTTTTGCTCGACAATGTTGCGCGAAAAATCGCCCACTTGAGCGATGCCCGTGATACGGTAACGATGGCCTACTTGCATTTTTTTACCGGCTGTGGAATTGAGCCACAAATAAATTGGTGAGGTTGCATCTTGCACGATGGCTGCCATCAAGCCGTCGCGGTTGACATCGAGCGCCAGAACCACCGCTTCCAGTTGAACGGGATAATTTGATCTCGCCGCCAAATCGGGCAATTGCCGCACCAATTCCGACTTGCGCAACGGACGCTGGGCCGCGGGCTGGCTAAATCGGGAGTCCATATTAGTGACGGGAGAAATCTGCTGGGACATGGCGGCGCCACACGCGAGCAAACACACGAAAACCACACCCCCTCGCAAAAAATGTTTTGCGGGAAGAGGCATACGAAAACCATTCGATTCAATTGGATGCTTCATCGCCAATGCCTTCGGCTGCAAAGTGTGCCCGGCTGATTCACGCGCCATGCGCACCGCCGCCATTTGCCGTAATTCTTCTTAAACCAGCAGCAACAATTCGTCGGATACCTGACTTTCGCCACGGTTGATGGCGTCGAGAATCAGGCTGATGTCGTTCATGAGCAAAACTTGGCAGATTTGAGTCGTTGCTGCCATAGGATTTATGTTGCCGGAGGCAAATTAATTGAATCTAAACCTCGTTTCATTATAAATTGTGTAAACCCCAACACGCTACCCTGGCGTTGGAACGTGGTCTGTGATAAATTAGTAATCCAAACGAAATATTTGAGCCATTGCCTGCCAATGATCTTCGTTGGAACATGCTTTGCCGCATTCCCACTTTCGCACCGTCCGTGTTGAAACCCTTAGCTTTTGCGCCACTTGAGACTGGGGCAGATTGGCCTTGATGCGTGCCAAGTGAAGCTGGTCACCTAAGGTTTTGACATTGACTGAAATCAACTTTCGGGGGCTAAATCTTGGTGATGGATAGGACCAGCGCCACGATGACAGCAGGACGATGCTGGAGAGGGCGCGTTGGAGGTAGTGGCAGACCTTCCACCGGCCTCGTTTGTTTTGGTTGATTACGCATGCCATAATCCAGCCTATCAACGCCACGATCAGAAACGGCACGATGGCAGACAAGATGTAATAAGCGACGATGGCTGCGATCATGTAACCGATGATTTTTTGTTTCTCATGCATGTCAACTCCACTGACGACACTCCTTGATGAACTCGCAGCCGACACAGGTGAAGCAAGGTGACGGCACATAATCACCACGCTGCACCCCATTCGCGTAGCTTTCAATCTGCTTAAATAACCGCGTCTGCTGCGGCTCGGTCATCGGTGGCGCGGCGGTGACGACGAGCTTGGGCTGTTTCAGTTTGACCAGGTGGTGCAGTTCTACGCCCGACTCTTTGCGACCCGTGGCATCGCGGTACAGCACCAAATACGAAGAAGTTTGAACTTCGTGTTGATGTCCCGCTGAGGATGGGGCTGGCGTTTTGCCCGTGGTCTTGAAATCCACTATGCGGCCTCCACTGCGAACCAGATCCAGCACGCCACGCAACACCGGCAGACCGTGCTTTGACAGATCCGCCTCGACCGGAACCTCGACGGCTTCGGGTTGTTCGTTCGCGCGGATAGGTGTCTCGGTGAAGAAGGTTTCGAGTATGGCCCAAGCTGGGGAAATTCAGGTGGCCGTCACCTGCGCGGCGGCGAAAGCTGAACGACTGCTCCAGGTTTTGTGACGTTGACGCCTTTGATGTCAGCGGGCAGTTAAAACCAGCCAGTGATGGGTAGTTCAAAACCGGCCACCTGAAGTGAGGATTGCGTTGCGTGCGACGGATGTTGCACAAGGACGCAATGAACACACTCAGCGTGAACCTGCAACATTCCATAGTAACATTGGCGGCCGGCAAACGGTCGCAACGAGACATTACCAGGCTGCTCGGCATCCATCGGGAGACGGTGGGGCGGTATCTTTGGTTGGAGGCTTCAAAACCGGCCAAAGCGCCCGCCGGTATTTTTCCACTATCCCGCAGTCAGTGTGAGGCGTGGCGAGAGCAGATGGAACCCTGGATCGCGACCGGGTTGACCGCCCCGTCACACGCATGACCCCGCCCCGTTTTTCATCCGCCGTTTACATTCTAATATTGCGTCAATATTAGATTTAATCCATAAACGGATTGTATGCGCTAGAAGCAATAGGATACCGGTCGGCAGCAACTCGATCCGGTTCGCAACCTTTGCTGGATAACGGTGGCGCGACAGAGACAATGGAGCCGCTAAGACTCTCATTCAAGTGCGTTTGCGGAGCCGTGCATGACACTGCATGACAAAAAAACTTCGTTTCCAGTGTATATTGCTTCGTGCTCGACAAAAGTCAGATCATCATTATCCTCTTTGTTTATACGGAAAACCTACGGTTTGTTGAAGATTTAGAGATGGCAGCGTTTGGTTTCAAATCCCTTCGCTCGCTCCATTTTTTGTTTCCCATCCCATTGATCAACTACTTTGTTTTCAATATTTTTGTATTCCGCGCTTGGCCGATTTGGGACTCAGCGTTTTCAAAAATAATCGAAAGATATATCGGGCACGCTGCGGCAGATGGGAATTCATAAATTAGTTAAATGGCTGGGAAGTTAATCTCCGACAGGGCTACTTCATAATCGCTTTGAGCTTCAATAGTCGGCTGTCAAAAAAAATTTATTTTCACCCGGCGGAATTTTTTTGAATCCAAATCGCCCTTTCGCTGCATCCCATCTACAAACCGATTGTCAATCATACCAATACCACCAATGAATACCATGAACACCAACCACCTCACTATCGCCAATCCGCCGGCAGCCGGAACATTTTTGCCGGCCCCGCATACTCAGTCTTCGCCCTCCGCCGCCATCGTTGCGGTGGTTTCGCCGGTGGCTCCGACTGGCTGGAAAGCGCGGCCGGCAAAATGGCTTTTGCTCTCGGCCGGCGCTTGCGCAACAATTGTCCTCATCAAGGCGGCGTTGCTCTTCGCCCAGATTTTTCAGATTGTCAATGCGGTGTATGACAGCGCGCTGGTTTGATACCTCCAAACGCAAATCTATTATCCGCGTATGAAAAATCAGTTGCTTCACTCCTCAAAATGGTATCGCGCCGCATTGACTGGCGCGCTCGCGTTGCTGCTGGTCGGTCGTGCGGCCTTGGCGCTGGACGTCACTAATGCCGCGACTGGCCCGACCAAGCACAATCTCAGTCTGAAATTTGATTTTGGCACGGACGCGCCGGCCACGAATGGTTATTACGGCTTGCCGAAGGAAGCCTTCGACCGCTTGTCCCCGCAACAGATCCTGGCCTTGGCGAAACCCGAGGAGTCGGTGCCGGGCGTCGCGATGGTGGTGCCGGTGGCCATGTTTGCGATGATCGTCGCCTGCGTGTGGTTGGGCGTGAGTCAGCGGTCCCGCCGCGCCCAACTGCTGCATGAGACGCTGCGCCTGATGATTGAGAAAGGTCAGCCGATCCCGGTCGAATTGTTGCATCTGCACGAGTCTCCGCGCCGCCCCCGCAACGACCTGCGCCGGGGGTTGATCTTCATCAGTATTGGGATCGGCCTCGGCGTCTTGTTGTTGACGACGCATGACGAAGACTGGCCGGTGGCGCTAATTCCGCTCCTCATCGGCGTGGCGTTTCTGATTGCGCACAAACTGGAACAGAACAGCAACGGCCAGCCCAAGTAATCCGCGTGTCGTTCACCGATGCCGATCTCATCGCCCGGTCCCTGTTGCGCGAAGACCAGAACGCCTTCGGGGAACTGGTGCGCCGCTACCAGTCGCCCGTGCGCGGCTTTCTCGCCAAGATGGCCGACGGCGATATGCATCTGGCCGATGACCTCGCGCAGGAAACTTTTGTGAAAGCCTGGAAAAAACTCGGCACCTTTCGCAGCGACGCCAAATTTTCCACCTGGCTCTTTGGCATTGCCTGCAATGAATGGCGCATGCATGTGCGCGGCCGCAAGGAACTGGCGCTGGCCGATCTCGCCGAGCCGCCTGCCGAATTGGAGCAGCCCGAAGCCGCCACCACCAGCAACCTTCGCCTCGACCTCGCCGCCGCCATGAAAAGATTGACGCCCGCCGAAAGAGCGGCAATTGTTCTGTGCTGTCAGAACGGTCTTTCCCACGACGAAGCCGCGCAGGCGCTCGGCTGGCCGCTGGGCACCGTGAAGACTCAGGTGCTGCGGGGCCGCGAAAAATTGAAACGCAGTCTGGCCGTATGAAAAACGAATTATCCCAGCCGTCCGAAAGGTACGACCCGCTCGACGAACAGTTGCGCGGCGCGGAAGAATATGTGCCCGACAACGGCTTCACCGCGCGCGTCCTCACCGCCTTGCCGGCGAAACAAAATCACGCGTGGCGGCGGTTCGTGGTGTTGACGGTGGCGGTGCTGGCCGGCGCCGCGCTGGCGGTCTGGCAATTGCCCGCCCTCCTCGGTATTTTCCACGGTGCCCTGCCGCGGCATTGGTCTGCTATTCAATGGCCGATGGTGACCGCCGCCGCCGCGCTGCTAACCGCGCTCGGCTCGCTGGTTTGGGCGATGTTCGCTCTGGTGAACGAGGAGGAATAAGTCATTTTCCTCCGCGCGCGCCGGATGGCGACGAGTTACACGGCTGTCACCACGACGTAATTTTTTTTGCCTTTGCGCAAGAGGACGTGTTGGCCAAATAGCAAATCGCTGGTGGTCACGGCGCGGGTGGCGCTGGTTTCGCGGACGTTATTGATGTACACACCGCCGCCTTCGATATCTTTGCGCGCTTGGCCTTTGGAGGGACACAAGCCGGCATGCACCAACAACTCCACTAGTGGAATTCCTGCGCCGTCGAGCTTGGCTTTTTCAATTTCCTTGGTCGGTACTTCGCCAACAATACAATGAAATGTTTCTAGAGGGGTGTTTTCGATTTCCACGGTTTCGCCAAAAAGCAGCTTGCTCGCTTGCTCAACGGCAAAAGTGGCCGCCTCGCCGTGAATCAAATCCGTCACCGCTTTCGCCAGCGCCTTGTGCGCGCTGCGTGCGCCGGGATTTTCCGTGTGGGCCTTTTCCAGCGCCTCGATTTCTGCTTGCGACAAAAAGGTGAAGTATTTCAGATAACGGACGACATCGCGGTCGTCAGTGTTGATCCAGAACTGGTAGAATTTGTAGACGCTGGTGCGCTTCGGGTCGAGCCAGATGGCACCGGCAGCGGTTTTGCCGAACTTGGAGCCATCTGAATTCATGATAAGTGGAAGTGTTAGTCCGAAGACATATACTCCTTGTTTTTTGCGGCAGAGTTCAATGCCGGCAGTGATATTCCCCCACTGATCGCTGCCGCCGATTTGCAGTTCACACCCATATTGTCCCCGCAAAAAATGGAAATCAAAAGCCTGAAGCAGCAT
>Ga0007855_1000666_pt1 | contig 10683 bp, 10 predicted proteins | sample CryBogCBH01Aug08_FD_71230 | JGI IMG/M metagenome (GOLD analysis project Ga0007855, IMG submission 71230) | Freshwater microbial communities from Crystal Bog, Wisconsin, USA - CBH01Aug08 | ecosystem: Environmental > Aquatic > Freshwater > Lake | place: Crystal Bog, Wisconsin, USA | collected...
TGGCCCACTGCTCACCGAGAATTGAGCGGCTGCGATACGAGGCGAAGTAGTGAATTTCGATCTGGTGCTCGGTCTGTTCGGTTGTTGCGAGGACGACCGCCGCACCCAGATCATTGGCGAGATTCGCGGCCTCTCGGTCGTCGTGAGATCCAGTGAAAGTCACGTCGTAGGCCGCGCTCAGTCCATCGGCAATGAGGGCCGGTAGTGCACCTGCTCCGTGAACCAGGATCGTTCCACTGTGGTGCAGGGACCGTAGTCCAGCCTCGTCGCGGGCTTCGGTGACCGGACGGCGACCCTCTGATCTCGAAGAGAGACGATGCAATTCATTGAGGGTCGCGCGCGTGAGGACACCGGTCGCCTCGAGCCCGCAATTTCCTTGAAAATCAGAAAGTGCGTGTTCCGTCAGGACACCGAAAATGCCGTCGATGCGACCCGGATCGAATCCCAAAAGGGCGAGTTTCTCCTGTAATACAGCGACATCGTCGCCTCGAATGGCCGGGCGGGTGACGAAAAGAAGCCGACTCCCGAGCTGCCAGCCCGCTTCGTGCAGACGCTCGAGGGTTTCCCTGTCCAGGAGGCCGGTAGCGGGTAGGGCGCAGCGACTTTGGAACGCCGCCACGGCCGTTTGCGTTGTGGTGCCCAGCACACCGACCTCGTCGGCGGCGATCTCGTGACCCAGGGCGCGAAGTCGCTCCTGTGCGTGGGCGATGTCGGCTGTCGTGAGAGAAGGAGTCGTCATGGGTCTACGTGCGAAGGGCAGGAGGCGTTAGAGAATGCTCCAACGTCGCGATGTACTAACCGTAGTCCCCGCTTTCGGGGGAGTGCGGCCTACAGGTGGGAGGTGATCTCCGACAGCAGGGCACCCTTGGGCTTCGCGCCCACGAGACGAGCGACCACTTCGCCGTCCTTGAAGAGCAGCAGCGTCGGGATGCTCATCACGGAAAACTTCGTGGCGGTCGCGACGTTGACATCAACGTCGAGCTTTCCGATGACGAACTTGTCCGACTGTTCGGTCGCGAACTCTTCGAGAATCGGGGCGATCTGCTTGCACGGACCACACCATTCCGCCCAAAAGTCCACCAGAATCGGCTTGTCGGCGGATCCCACCACTTCGTCAAACGTGGCGTCCGTCAGGGTCTTGATGTTCTCGCTCATAGCAACCTCCGTGGCAACGACGCTAGCAACTTCACGTCGTGACGTGACGGTGACTATTCGCCGTGACTTTCCAGCCAACGCTCGGCGTCAATGGCCGCCATGCAGCCCGATCCGGCCGAGGTGATCGCCTGTCGGTAGACGTGGTCCTGCACGTCGCCGGCCGCGAAAACGCCGTCCACACTCGTGGTTGATCCGGTAAAGGTGCGGATGTAGCCGTTGTCTTCCAGTTCGAGCTGACCCTGGACCAGGGTGGTGTTGGGAACGTGGCCGATCGCCACGAAAACTCCCGTGACATCAAGAATCTGCTCGTCGCCGGTGACCGTGTTCTTGACCCGGAGGCCGGAGACCTTGTCTTCGCCCACCACTTCGGTGACCTGAGTGTTCCACGCGAAGCGGATCTTCTCGTGCGTCAGAGCGCGTTCCTGCATGATCTTGGAAGCCCGCAGAGAATCACGACGGTGGACAATCGTCACACTCGAGGCGAAGCGCGTGAGGAAGAGCGCCTCTTCGAGGGCGGAGTCACCACCTCCGACGACCGCGATGTCCTGACCACGGAAGAAGAATCCGTCACAGGTCGCGCACGTCGACAGGCCGTGGCTCAAGAGTCGTTCCTCACCGGGCACCCCGAGCATGAGAGACCGAGCGCCCGTGGCCAAAATGACCGTGTCCGCCTCGATCGAGGGTTCGTCGTCTTCGGTCAACCACGCCTGAAACGGACGCACGTTGAGGTCAATCTTCTGCACCTTGGTCACTCGCAGGTCCGCACCAAAACGCTCGGCCTGAGCGCGGAGTTGTCCCATTAATTCAGGACCGCCGATGCCGTCGGGGAAGCCCGGAAAATTCTCAATGTCGGTGGTCAACATGAGCTGGCCGCCCGGCTGATCCGTCGTTGAGGAGGGCTCGCCTTCAATCACGATGGGCGACAACTGCGCGCGAGCGGAGTAGATCGCCGCCGTGAGTCCGGCCGGGCCGGAGCCCACGATGAGAACTTTGGTGTGCTGAGCCATGGATTTACTTTCTGAGGGTGACCGGGCGACGTTGGCGCCACGCGACGAGGCCGACGCCGATCAGGATCGTGCCGAGGATCAAATAGGTGATCCACTCGTGGGCGGAAAAGAGGTAGACGTTCAGTAGTCGTACGGCGCCGACGAGCAGCGTGACCACCACGACGATGGCGACGAGAACCAAGAAGAACCCGAACGCGATCGTGCGTCCCACCAGGAAGATGGGGCGCAGCACCCGGTCGTGCAGCAGGTCCAAGTAGTTGTCGAGCGTGTCGAGCACCCGGTCAACGACGTCCGGTTCCTTCGGGGGCATCGTGTCACTCACGACACGAATGTAGTGCCGAACGGCACTGGCCTACGCGCTGAGCCAGCAAACGCCGATGATCCCGGGACCACCGTGCGTACCCACCACGCTGCCCATGTCGGCGACGATGAGTTCGTGCTCGCTGACGACATCCTTGAGCAGGGCGACCGCTTGTTCCACGTCCGTGGCGTCACCGTGGACGAGGGCGACCCGACGAAGAGGCTGCGCGGCCTTCGCCGCGGCCACGCACGTGCCGAGCGCCTTTGAGCGCGTGCGCTGACGGCCGGCTTCGGCGACGACACCGTCGCGGAGTTCGAGGAGCGGCTTGATGGACAGGACCGAACCCAACAGGGCCTTCGCGCCACCGACGCGGCCACCCTTGATGAGGTGTTCGAGGGTGTCGAGCGTGCCAATGACCGCCGCGCGCGACACGAGGTCCGTGGCGTGCGCCGCGAGATCCTCGAGTGAGGCACCGGTGAGAGCCATTTCGGCGCAATCAATGGCGATGAGCCCTTGGGCCATGGTGACCGCGAGTGAGTCAATGACGGTGACCGGGATGGTGCCGTTCACGCCCTCGGCGCCCAGAACGGCGGACTGGTGCGTCGCGGACAACTTGGAGGACAGAGCAATGACGAGGACACCGTCGTAGCCGTCAGCGTGGGCTTGCTCGTAGGCCTTCTGGAAGGCACCCGGGGACGGGGCCGCGGTTTCCGGGAGAGTCTTGGACTCTTTGCACTTCGCCCAGAAGTCCTGAGGCGAGAGGTCGCGGCGGTCCACGAACTCCTCGTCGCCGAATCGAATGGATAGCGGGACAACAACAATGCCGAGTCGATCGGTGATCTCGTCGGGAATGTCACACGCGCTGTCGGTAATGACGCGAACCTTGCTCATCTCAGCCCCCTTGCTGGCACTTCGCTACGACGTCGTACTCACTCTCGAGCGAGCGTCCGCTCGCCGTTGTCCAAGTACTAGGAGACCACCGTAGACCACGAGGCCCGCACAGGTCGCGACGGCGAGGCGCAGTAGCAGCCCGAGACCCTGGTCGTATCCGAAGGCGGAATACGCCAGTGCGGCGGCCAGGGCCGCGGCGAGAGAAAGAACGAGTGAGCGCGTGGCCGGTTGCGACACCCGCCGCGTCCACACCGACACGCCGTGGTGGTGCAGGGTCCATACGGCCGCGACGGCGGCCAGCGAATACGCGAGCGACACTGACGCCGTAAGTCCCGCGAGACTGTGGCGACCAATGGCGAGTGCGAGCAGCACGTTGAGTGCGTTTTCAAAGACGTACAAAAAGAACGTGTCACGGGCGCGTTGGCGAGATTGGAGTCCGCGAATCGCCACTTGGAAGATGGTGAATCCCGGCAACCCCGCCGCGAGAATGGCGAGCACGGTGCCGGCGGCGAGCGAAGTGCTGGCGTTGGCGTGATTGGTCAAGACCGCGATGAGAGGTTGCGCTAAGACCATCATGAAGAAACTGAGCGGAATGATGATCGCCAGCGATTGCCGCAGCCCGAGCGCGAGTCGCCGGACGAAGCCCTCCTCATCGTTCGCCGTCGCCAGTGAGGACAACTGCGGCGTCATGGCGTTGAGTACCGAGACCACGACGACGGCGTATGGCATCTGCATGAAGCTCCAGCCGTACGTATACGCGGAGATAGGTCCGTCGCCACCAATGCCGAAGGCGAACGCGAGCACCACGTACAGCGCCACCTGGTTCGCGAGCACGAGCATCAACGTCCAACTACCGAGTCGGCCCACGGCTCGCAGCGCCGGGTCGCGCAGGTCCAAACGCAGCGAAATGCGCCACAGATCCGCGCGAGCGAGCGACGGTACGAGCAGGAGTGCCTGGATGACGACGCCGAGGGTGGTGCCGAGACCCAGCCACGCGAGATGGCTGGTGCCGGACACTGACTCGAGGGTCGGTGCCGGATCAACGAGGTGAAACCAGAGCAGCACCCCAATGCACACGATGTTGTTGGCAATGGCCGTCCACGCGGGGGCGGCGAACTTGTGGCGAATATTGAGAAGCGCCGTCGCTAAAGCGATCATCCCGTAGAAGAAGATCTGTGGCACGAACCAGCGCAACAAGGTCGTCGACACGCCCCGCTGCAGGGCGAACTCGCTCGGCGAGCGTCCCGGGGTGCGATGACCGAGCACGGTAAAGGCGTTGATGATCTCGGGCGCGAGAATCCACGCGAGCGCGGACGCGACGACGAGGACGATGACCGATGCGGTCAGCACGGTGGATATGGACCGCCACGCGTGACGCTCACCGTCCTTCGCGAGTCGTTCGATAAAGACCGGAATGAAGGTCGCGCTCGCGATGCCGCCGAGCACGATGTCGAACAACATGTTGGGCACGGTGTTGGCCAAGTTGAAGGCGTCGGCCAAGGGGGAGTAGCCGAGGACGTAGGCGAGTACCAGTACGCGTACCAGCCCGGTGAGTCGGGAAACCAGAGTGCCTGACGCTATGGAGAACACGCGTCGGCCGTGGCGAACGTCACTCACTGGGCGTGACGACCCTTTGACGAGCGACGGATTGTCCTCAACCACCACAGCGCGATGATGGCAATCGCGACGCCCGTGAGCGCGTACCCAATGACCGAGGTTTGCACCGTGTGCACCTGGATCACACCCTGGGTGATGATGAGGCGAGCATTCGGCGTTTGGAACTCGGCGGTGAGAGCGAAGTCGCCGCTGTGACTACCGGTGAAGGTGGTCGATACCCGCAGAGACTTCGTTGATGAATCCAGTGACAAGGGAATGTCGTTTGGAGAGAAGACGACGTGGGGAGCACGCAAGATCAAAAAGCCCGAAACCGTGTAGGGGGCCGTTGAGGTGATGGTGATCGGCAGGGAGGTGCCGGTGCTCGTGACGGTGATGGTGCTCTGATCAATCTTGAAGCTATTGAGAATCTTTTGGAAGTGCGCTTGTGCGGTAGCGAAGCGGCCTTGTCGCAGAACAGCCGGGCCGCGTTGCTCCGCGCTCAAGACGTCCGCCTGCAGCGGCGCGGTAACGCCGGGATCCGACACGGCGTCCGTGTAGGAGGAGAGGTTGTTCGACAGCTCGGCGGCCGTCGACACGTTCTGTGTCGTCCACGCGGGGCTCGACACGTGGCGAAGGGTGGCCTGAGTGGGGTAGCCGTTGGCGCCGAGCAGGGACACCGAGAACACGCTCGACAATGTGACCGGAGTCGCCACGGGATCACTGGACATCTGTGCGAACAGGTCGCGAGCGAACGTCGGATTTAGGTGCGAGAGAGGCAGGTCAATGATGACCGTTCGGGGCGCGGGCGCAAAGGGGGCCTGGTAGTGCAACAAGCTGAGAGTCCCGAGAGTTAAGGCGCTACGTAGTCCGGGAGTCAGAGAGCTATCGCTGGCCAAATTGGCCAGGGGTGTGTCGGTGGCGACGGCGAGCACCGTGGGCGCCGCGGAAGTAACACGGAAGGGCTCGCCCCACGTCAAAGAATTTGCCGGATCATTGGTGAGAGACGTGTCGCTGACGACGACGTCATTCTCACCAATGCGCGCTAGCGCGGTGAGGTCGCCGGCGGTCGTTCCGCCGTTCAAGATGACGGGCGCATCCGGCGAACGGTTCGTGATCTGTGTGGCCAGTGACGTGCCGAACGAGCTCTGATTCACGAGGTCGTCACTGAGCCCGTGTCGCGAGAGAGCGGCGAGGTCCGCGTTCGGCGGAACGGACGCGAGCAGCGAGTGCGCCGACGACGACATCACGTCGCGCAGGGCGTGGCGGTAGATCGTGGCCGTGGGTGTTGTTGCATAGGTGGCCGACGCCAAGCCGTGATAATTCGCCCCGATCGTGAAGGCGGTCGCATCGAATCGTGAGAGCGCGTGTAACGCCTTGGTTTCCGGTACCAGTGATTTGCGCGCGGGATTGGTCACGAACACCCACGCCACATCGACGGCCAGCGGACGCGCGTGGGTATTGATACTCAACAGTGACCACAACGTTGTTGACGCGGAGCCATTAGTGACGGTGTACGACAAGGGGTACACCCCATCGCACGTGGGACCCGAGCAACCGAGCGTCAGATACGGCACCGCGCCGCCACAGGTGCTCTGGGCGTTCCCCGCACCCTCGCCGACCGAGACGCTGAATCGCGCGACGCCCCCCGAGCGGCAATTCAACGGAAAGCTCCCGGTGGTGCTGAGCGACGACGTGGGACTGCCCGACTGATTGATGATCGAGGTCAGTTGGCTGCGCGACGTCAATGGTGCGTAGAGGGTGAGGGCGACCGAATTGTCGTCGCCGTTATGGCCCCCGGTGCGCAGGGCGACGTCGAAAGCGGACGGCGCGGAACCGTGCAGGGTGAGAACAGCACCCTGATGGAGAAGCTCGGGGTGCCACGACGTGTCCGCTCCGGCATATGTCGGCCACGTCAGTCCGACAAGGACAACGAGGACGACGCCGAGCGCCCGCCACCAGGTCACAGTGCGGTCGAGCATGTCCTGTAAACCTAGTGGGGGTCGGTAGTGAGGGTGGGTGCCTACTACCCTCGACACCTGATGAACGTCGTTGAAGCCCTCGAGCAGATCCGTAAGGACGCCGCACCCTTGGCGCGAGCCTTCGAGGAGGCGGGGTACTCCCTGTACGCCGTTGGCGGCTCGGTTCGTGACGCGCTACTTGGTGCCATTCGCACGGGCGACGACTACGAAATCGATTTCACGACGGACGCACGCCCCGACGACATCGCGCGACTCATGGGTCCGCTCTGTGGAACGTTGTGGGAGCAGGGTCGCTCCTTCGGCACCCTCGGGGGCATTGTGAAAGACGGTCAGTACAAGGCCGAAATCACGACGTTTCGATCCGAGGAATACGTCGATCATTCCCGCAAGCCGACCGTGTCCTTTGGTGACTCGCTCGAGGTCGACCTGTCGCGACGGGACTTCACGATCAACGCCATGGCTCTGGATGTGATCAACGGGGCACTGCACGATCCTTTCGGCGGCATCAGCGATCTCACCGCTCGTCGACTCCGCATGCCGCACGACCCCGAACGTCTCTTTAGTGACGATCCCTTGCGCATGATGCGCGCGGCGCGCTTCGCGGCTCGTTTTCATCTCGAGATTGACCCCTTGATTATCTCGGCCGCCACGACTCTCGCTGATCGCCTCGCGATTGTCTCCGCCGAGCGGATTCAAGGTGAGCTCAATCTCTTAATGGTGACCGACGTCCCCTCCGAGGGTTTGCAGTTCATCGTCGACTCGGGACTCGCCCAGCATTTCTTGCCGGAACTGCCCGGACTCGCCCTCGAGCAGGATCCCATTCATCACCACAAGGACGTTCTGGCCCACACCTTGGCCGTCGTGGATAAGGCCTCCCCGCAGCTCGTCTTGCGCCTGGCCGCGTTATTTCACGACGTGGGCAAGCCCCGCACCCGCCAGTTCACTTCGAACGGTGTCACGTTCCACCATCACGAAGTCGTCGGCGCGCGCATGACGCGCAAGCGCATGGAGGCGCTGAAGTATTCGCAAGAACTCACCGACGACGTCTCGACGCTCGTGGACCTGCACCTGCGTTTCCACACCTACAAGATGGGCTGGTCGGATTCTGCGGTGCGACGGTACGTGCGCGACGCCGGACACCTGCTGGATGAACTCAACGAACTCACTCGTTGTGACTGCACCACACGCAACGCGCGCAAGGCCGCAACGCTGGCGAAGCGAATGGATGAACTCGAGCGGCGCATCGAGGAATTGCGTGCGGCTGAGGACATGTCCAAGATGCGCCCCGCGCTCGACGGCAACGACGTCATGACCATCCTCGGCGTCGCCCCGGGTCGCGTGATCGGCGAGGCGCTCGGATTCCTAATGGAGATTCGCCTCAACGAGGGCGAGATTGATCGCGACGACGCCACCGAGCGACTGCTCGCGTGGTGGAAGGATCACCCGGCGTCATAAACGCAAAAGACCCCCACCCGAAGGTGGGGGTCTTTTACCGTTGCCTTACGGCCAGACCGGGTTGTCCGCGCCAGCGGCGAAGGATTCCACCATGTCGTGGGCCACGTCATCGTGGAACTGCACGGGGGGCGACTTCATGAAGTAGGCGGAGGGTCCAAGAATCGGGCCACCGATGCCACGGTCGAGGGCGAGCTTCGCGCAACGCACCGCGTCGATGATGACGCCCGCCGAGTTCGGCGAGTCCCACACTTCGAGCTTGAGTTCGATGTTGAGGGGCACGTCACCGAAGTTGCGGCCCTCCAAGCGGATGTAGGCCCACTTGCGGTCTTCGAGCCACGGCACGTGGTCGCTCGGTCCGATGTGGACGGTGCCGGGCTCCATGTGAGAAATCTCGAGCTGGCTGGTGACGGCCTGCGTCTTGGAAATCTTCTTGGACTCCAGGCGCTCGCGGTCCAACATGTTCTTAAAGTCCATGTTGCCGCCGACGTTCAACTGGTAGGTGCGGTCGAGGGTGAGACCACGGTCTTCCATGAGACGCGCGAGCACGCGGTGGACGATGGTGGCACCGACCTGGCTCTTGATGTCGTCACCAATAATCGGCACGCCCGCATCGGCGAACTTCTTCGCCCAGACCGGGTCCGACGCAATGAACACCGGAATGGCGTTCACGAAGGCGACACCGGCGTCGATGGCGGCCTGCGCGTAGAAGCGCTGGGCCTCTTCGGAGCCCACCGGGAGGTACGAAACGAGAACGTCCGCCTGAGTGTCCTTTAAGACCTGGACGACGTCGCAGGCCTCAACGGGGGACTCTTCGATGCTCTCGCGGTAGTACTTGTTCAGTCCGTCCATCGTCGGGCCGCGGTGCACCGTGACACCGAGCGCGGGAACGTCCGCGAACTTGATGGTGTTGTTCTGGCCGGCGAGGATGGCCTTGCCGAGATCGTTACCGACCTTGGAGGCGTCCACGTCGAACGCGGCGACGAAATCGAGGTCGCGAACGTGATACCCGCCGAGCTCGACGTGCATGAGACCGGGGACACTGTCACCAGGTTGGGCGTCACGGTAATAGGTGACACCTTGAATCAGTGAGCTGGCGCAGTTCCCCACACCAGCGATAGCCACGCGAATCTTTCCCATGGCGCTCCTTTCTTAGTTAGCTTCCCGAGCGAGAGGCTGTTGGTTGTTCCGTTCCGTCGTGAGCAGTTGATCCACCCACGCAATTTCGAGCTCGACCGCCTGCGCACCGTGTTCCATGACGCTGCGCGCGTAACTGTCGAGATCGTCGGTTTTCGCCTGTTGACGCATCTCGAACAGACGCTGGGCGAGATTGGCGCGGCGCTGCTCGAGCAGTCCCACCCGCAGTGACGGGGAGAGGTAGCGAGCGAGCGCCATGCGCAGCGAGAAGGACTTGCTGTCATCCAACGTGGCCGGGTCTTCGAGGAGGTGAACAAACTCCTCGCGTCCCTTGTCCGTGATGCGGTAGACCTTTCGGCCCTTGCGACCGATCGTCGGTGCGGGTCGCAGCGCGCGCAGGGTCGCGCGTTCACCCGCAAGAGAGCCCGTCGACAGGGATCCAATGCGTACCTCGGCGCCCGTGGCCGCCTCGACGCATCCCTCGCGCTCGAGTCGAGCGAGGGCGGGGTAGATCGAACCAAAGGAGACGTTGGACCATAAACCCAAACGGTCGCGCAGCTGCGCGCGGATCTCGTAACCGTGGTGGTCGCGGTCCATCAGCAGGCCGAGAATGGCGAGGTCTAACACGCGATTCATTATATCAGTTCGATATATCGACCGTGACAGTCAGGCCCGCGACCAGTATTTTTATGGCTCGCGGGTAATCTCACCCAGATGGACAGGCCCTATCAGAACACCACCGCCGACGGCGCCGTGGTCGAGTTCGGCCTCGTCCGTCACGCACTCTTGTCGGCGTTGGCCAAAGGGGTGCTCACCCGCGACGACGTGTGTGACGCCCATCCGGAATTGGTTCGCGCGGCCACCCACCTCGGCCGAAAGAGTGGCGAGACGTGTCCCGTGTGCGAGGACAACGAATTGCGTGAGATCACCTACGTCTTCGGCGCCCGTTTACCCGCCGGAGGTGCCTGCCCCGGAACGCGGGCCGAACTTCTCAAGCTTGAGCGGCGTGAAGAACCGGTGCAGTGTTACGCGGTCGAAGTGTGCACCGCCTGTCACTTTCACCATCTCGTGCGAAAGTGGTCCGCGGGCGGAAAACGCCCGCGTGCTCGAAAGGTGAGTCGATGAGCCAGCTCAGTGCACCGCAGATTCGTCGTCGCAAGCGCCG
>Ga0007855_1000676_pt1 | contig 10574 bp, 8 predicted proteins | sample CryBogCBH01Aug08_FD_71230 | JGI IMG/M metagenome (GOLD analysis project Ga0007855, IMG submission 71230) | Freshwater microbial communities from Crystal Bog, Wisconsin, USA - CBH01Aug08 | ecosystem: Environmental > Aquatic > Freshwater > Lake | place: Crystal Bog, Wisconsin, USA | collected...
AAACGCCCGCGTTCGCGGTCGTAACCAAACGCGCCAACCACCCGGTCGCCATCTTTCAACAGCGACACAATGGTGTATTCCATGTGCACCGAAATGCCTTGATGTATACCGTGATCTTGCAACGTGCGGATGAGTTCGAGGCCCGTGCGGTCGCCGACGTGCGCGAGGCGCGGATAGCGATGACCGCCGAAATTGCGCTGCGAAATTTTGCCTTCCTTCGTGCGGTCGAACACCGCACCCCACGCTTCAAGTTCGTGGACGCGTTGCGGCGCTTCCTTCGCGTGCAACTCGGCCATGCGCCAGTTGTTGACGTATTGACCGCCGCGCATCGTGTCGGCGAAGTGAACTTTCCAGCTATCGCGGTCGTCCACGTTGCCCATCGCCGCCGCCATGCCGCCTTCGGCCATGACCGTGTGGGCTTTACCGAGGAGTGATTTGCAGATCAATCCGACTTTGACGCCGGCGGCCGACGCTTCAATCGCCGCGCGCAAGCCCGCACCGCCCGCGCCGATGACCAGCACGTCGTATTCGTGAGTTTCGTAATTGGTAGCCACAGAAATCTTTCGGTTCGGGGTTTAGAATTTAAAGAAAACAAAGTCAATGTGCGGAGCAAGGAAACGAACGTAAACATCCGTAAAACCTACCCAGAACAAACTGATCCACGCCCACATCATGTGCCGAACATTCAAGCAGGTGACGCAGTTGTAAGCTTTGGCACACGTCGGCGCTTTGGATTTTGAATCCAAAAATCCGCCGATCAAGTGACGCAGCGAATGGCAGCCGAAGGTGTAAAGCCCTAGAAACACGGCGTTCAAAATCAGCACAATCGTTCCCAGACCAATGCCAAAATGTTCTTTTCCGGCCGCATCGGTAAACCACATACCCAACCACGCATCATACGAAAGCAGCACGATAAACGCAGCCGCCACATAAAACATGTAACGATGGACATTCTGAATGATGAGCGGGAAATAGCGTTCGCCCAAATAAGATTTGCGCGGCTCACCGACCGCACAATTGATCGGATCGGCCCAAAACGCCTTGTAATAGGCACCGCGATAATAATAGCAAGTGAAGCGGAAACCGGCTGGAGCCCACAAAATCAAGAAAGCCGGCGAGAACGGCGCCCAGCTCGGCCACCACCCGGGCAACTTTCCTATTGCGTGCGGCGAAGTGCCCCAAAACTCCGGCGAGTAAAACGGTGAGAGGTAATTTGCGCCGTTGTGTTCCCCGTGTAAGCCACCAAACCAATAGCTGCACACATGATTGTGAATATCGGCAACGCCTTGGAACGCCGCCCACGTCGAATAAACGATGAACGCAGAAAAACCAAGAAAAACTACCAGCGGCTGGAGCCACCAGATGTCGGGGCGGGTTGTTTCGCCAAAGCCGCGTTGCTTGGGCAGTGAATCAGCATAGGACATAATGGAGTTAAAATTAGTTACTAGCCCGCCCAGCGTCAACAAGCGACCGCGCCGCGCGAAAGTTATTAGCGCGGCTTCGACTTAACTTGCCAGAGTCTTATCAGCGGATTTTCCGCCGCGCCACTCGTTCAACCCGCGTTCGCCGCCATCGGCCGGTGAAAAACCCAGTCGCTCCAACGCCTCGCCCACCAGATACAGCGAACCGGTAATGACAACAAAAGGCTCGGCTTGGCTGGCGCTTAACGCCGCCGATAAATTTTCCAACGCCGCAACCGGCGCCGCCGGATTTGCGGAACCGAAACACTGCGCCACCGCCCTCGCGTCAGCCGTGCGCTCGCTGGCGACTGGGACGGTGAAAACTTTCCCCGCTGCCGGCGCGAGCCGGAGGCAAATCTCCGGCCATTGCTTATCTTGCAACGCACCAAAAATCACGACCGGCTTGGCTCCGGGAAAATACTTTTCCAACGCCGCGCGCAGCGTTTCCGCGCCGGCAACATTGTGCGCGCCATCGAGCAATATTTTTTGGCCGTTGGCGGTTTGCAGCAGTTGCAACCGACCCGGCCAGTTCACGGTTTGCAAGCCCGTCGCGATCTGATCGGGGGAAACTGGAATCTGGTTTTGCAAAACTTCCACGGTTGCCAACGCGAGCGCAGCGTTGAGCTTTTGATGCTCGCCCAGCAACGGCAACGCCAGCGCGGCCGCGATCGGCGGTGACACAATTTTCAGCGGCGCATTTTTTTCGCGCGCGGTGGCACAAATAATTTCCAGGGCTTCCGGCGCATCAACCGTCGTCAGCACGGGCAACCCGGGCTTGATGATGCCGGCTTTTTCCGCCGCGATTTGGGCCAGCGAGTCGCCCAGCCATTGCGTGTGGTCGAAGGCGATGTTGGTGATGAGGCTCGCCAGCGGCGTGACAATATTGGTGGCGTCAAGCCGGCCGCCGAGGCCGGTTTCCCAAATCACAAGATCACACTTCTGCTCGGCAAAAAATTTCAGCGCCAGCACGGTGGCGAATTCAAACAGCGTCGTTTCCTCGCCGGAATTTGCCGCGCGCAATTCCGTCACCAGCCGTACCAAAGCGTTTTCCGGAATCCACTGGCGGTTAACCTGAATCCGCTCGCGAAACGAAACCAGATGCGGCGAGGTGAACAGTCCGACGCGCCGGCCGGCCGCGCGATAAATGCTTTCCAGCAGCGCGCACGTCGAGCCTTTGCCGTTCGTGCCGGCGACGTGGATGAAGCGGAGTTTTTCCTGCGGATTGCCGGCGAGCGCGGCGATTTTGCGCGAGTTATCCAGTCCAAAATTCGCGCCGAATAGTTGGAGGCCGTAAAGAAACTGGATGGCTTCGGAATAGTTCACGGGCGACAGCGTGGCAAATGCGCCGAACAATTTCAAACCGCGAACCACCCGAACCACCCGAACGCAGATTGACGCTGATTAATTTTCAACGCACACTTCGTCCGCATGACATCATTCGGGGCGTATCTTGATGAAATCAAAAAGAACCTCGCGCGCGGCGACGCCACCGAGCACACGCACCGCGCTGCGCTTCAGGCGTTGCTCCAATCGGTCGGCAAAGGAATTACTGCCACCAACGAGCCGAAGCACATTCCAATTATCGGTGCTCCTGATTTCAAAGTTTCGCGTGGACGGATTCCGCTGGGGAATGTCGAGACAAAGGACATTGGCACTGACCTTGCCGAAATGGAGCGCGGCAAAGGGCCGAACGGTGGTCAATTCATCCGCTATTCCGCGCTGCCGAACTGGATTCTGACCGACTATCTGGAATTCCACTGGTTCACGCATGGCAAGCGTCAGCGCGTGGTGCGGATTGCCGAGCTGGTTGGCAAAAATAAAATCAAGCCGTTGCCGGATGCTGAAAAGGAAATCACCGACCTGCTGGAAAGTTTTATTCGTTGTCCGGCGTTGACGGTCGGCTCGGCGGAACAATTGGCGGACAGCATGGCCGGTTATGCGCGCACGATGCAGCAGCAGACCATCGTTGCCATTCAGCATGAAGCCGACAGCGGCTGGTTGCATCAGTGGCTGAAGGCTTTTCAGGGAACGCTCATTCCCGACCTGGATGAGAAAAAGTTTTCAGATATGTTCGCGCAAACGCTGGTATATGGTTTGTTTGCCGCGCGCGTGCATACGCCGGAAAAGGAAGATTTCACGCGCAACTCGGCGGCGCGGGCGATTCTCAAGACCAATCCGTTTTTGCAGCAATTGTTTTACGAGATTACCGGGCCAAAACTTCCCGATTCGATTGCGTGGGTGATGGAGGACATTGTCGAATTGCTCAATCACGCGGATATGCCAGCCGTCTTGAAAGATTTTGGCAAGGGCAAGGGCAAGGAAGATCCGGTTGTTCACTTCTACGAAACTTTTCTGGCGGCTTACGATCCGAAGATGCGCGAAGTGCGCGGAGTTTATTACACGCCCGAACGCAGGCGTTCCGGTCGGGAACATTCGCGTTCCGGCCTTTGCTTTCAAAATTCTTCGTGGAAACAAAAAAATTCGTCGCAGGAATGAACAAGTTTTCGGTCGGCACGGTCAAATTCCACATCATCCCGTGCACAGGTTTATTGCGGCGGCTTGGGTGCGGGATCAAATTAACTTCGCCGCTGGGAAAGGTAAAAAAGTTATGCCAAGTAATCCACAAACCATCGCCAATGACACGAACACCATCATCAATGCCTGGACGACGCTCGCGCCCGCCGCGAGTTTCGGCGGCATGACGCTGGCGCAATACAAGGCCAAGGTGCAGCCGTCGTTCGACGCCCGCGCGCAGATCAAGACGCTGGACGACCAGATGACGGCGGCGCTCAACACGCGCGATGATGCGGACGGCTTGACCACCGCGACCAACGCCAAGGTGGTGAAGGGCGTGGTGGGCGACCCGAACTTCGGCGACGACAGCAATCTGTATGAGGCGATGGGCTATGTCCGCAAGAGCGAGCGGAAGAGCGGCCTTTCGCGCAAGGCGCAAAACGCTCCGGCAGCGGCGAAGAAGACTCCTTGACGCTCGGCAAAACAAAAACCGCCGAATCGAAATCTTCGACTCGGCGGTTTTCTATTTTTAATTCACAGCGGCTTCCGGTGACTGTGCTCGTGCGCGGCCGCGATGAAGCCACGGAACAACGGATGCGGCTGGTGCGGCTTGCTCAAAAATTCCGGATGGAACTGGCTCGCGAGGAAAAAGGGATGGTCCTTTAATTCGATGACCTCAACCAATTTGCCGTCCGGCGAGGTGCCGCAGAAAACAAAGCCCGCTTTCTCGAATTTTTCGCGGTAGGCATTGTTGAATTCGTAGCGATGGCGATGGCGTTCGTGGATGACGAAAGAGCCGTAGAGTTGTCCCGCCTTCGAGCCGACAGCTAATTGGCACGGCTGCGCGCCGAGCCGCATGGTACCGCCTTTTTTCGTCACCTTGCGCTGCTCGTCGAGCATGGCGATGACCGGATGCGGGGTGGCGGGGTCAAATTCCGTCGAGTGCGCTTTCGCAAGTTTCAAAACATTCCGCGCGAATTCAATCGTCGCGATTTGCATGCCGAGGCACAGGCCGAGATAGGGAATTTTATGTTCGCGGGCGTATTGCGCCGCGAGAATTTTTCCTTCCACGCCGCGTTCGCCAAAACCGCCGGGAACTAAAATGCCGCCGAGGCCTTTCAAAGTTTTTTCCACGCCGTTTTTCTCGATGTCCTCGGAATCCACTTGCACGATTTCCACGCCGCAGTCATTCGCCACGCCGCCGTGAATCGTCGCTTCGTAAACCGATTTATACGCGTCCTGCAAACCAATATATTTGCCGACCACGCCGATGCGCACGCGGTGCTGCGGCGCGATGAGCTTGCGGATGATTTCCTGCCAATGCCGCATGTTCGGCGCGGGGGTGGTCAGGTGCAACAGGCGGCAAACCAAGTCGTCCATCCGCTCGCGCTGGAGCATCAGCGGCACTTCGTAAATGGAATGGTCCACGTCCTTTTCCTCGATGACGGCCTCGACCGGCACATTGCAGAACATGGAAATTTTCTGTCGCAGATCTTTGTCCAGCGGCTTTTCGCAGCGGCAAACGAGAATGTGCGGCGCGATGCCGATTTCGCGCAGCTTGGCGACGGATTGCTGCGTGGGCTTGGTCTTCAATTCGCCGGCCGCCTTGATGAACGGCACATAAGTGACGTGCATGAAAATGGCGTTGTTGTAGCCGACTTCCAGGGCAAATTCGCGGATGGCTTCCAGAAACGGCAGACCTTCAATGTCGCCGGTGGTGCCGCCGATTTCGGTGATGATGACGTCGGCCTTGGACTTTTCAGCAAGCGCGTGAATACGATTTTTGATTTCATCGGTGACGTGCGGAATCACCTGCACGGTTTTGCCGAGATATTTTCCTTCGCGCTCGTTGTTCAGCACGGTCTGATACACCTGACCGCTAGTCAGGTTGTTCATGCGCGTGAGTTTGACGTTGGTGAAGCGCTCGTAATGGCCGAGATCCAGATCGGTCTCCGCGCCGTCGTCGAGCACATAAACTTCGCCGTGCTGATACGGCGACATCGTGCCCGGATCCACGTTGAGATACGGATCAAATTTTTGCAGCGCGACCTTGAGGCCGCGATTTTCGAGCAACGTGCCGAGCGCGGCCGCCGTTAAGCCTTTGCCGAGCGAACTTACCACCCCGCCAGTTACAAATATGTATTTCATGTCAAAAATTTATTTTAGCCACAGATGGGCACAATCTGAAGCATTGATTCAGACAAAAGAAATGTAGCAGGTTGCTGGGAAAACTGAAGAATATTCGGGTCAAACCGCCAAAATTTTCGACTATTGGCGGCAGCTTTTACTGACAGATTGACTGGAGGCTACAAGTGGAAAGATGCAGGAGGGAGCACGATCAAAGACCAAATGATTCAAACCAGGGCAAACGCGGTAAATTGTCATTTGATGCTGATTTCAATGGGTGATTGCAGGCATTGTGAAAAATCTGCCATATGTTTTTTCCAAGCTGTCGGCGTGGTTATGCGGCCGGCACGGTTCCAGCCAAAACCGGCCCAATAGGTGAACGAATTGTCCGCTCCAGGCTTTAGCACCAGCAGATGGTTCGAATTGTCTTCGGCCGATTGCGTGATCAATTTAGGATCTACGATGGCGCAAACGCCCTGCATCCCCATGTTTTTTTCCATCGGCTCCCAGATTGTCAGCGAACCGTTCCCGGCGTTGAATTCTTTCTCTTCGCCCTTGACCTTCTTGAGGCCAATCGCCGGAGCCACTGCAACTTTTTTATCGAGCTTGTAAAATACCTGGTAATGATCCAATTGACTGCCGGCATCCAGCGCAACGCGCACGGTCTCGGAAACTTTTATCCCATTCACATCAAACGCGTCGTAGTCCAACTCGAACAGCACGCGGATCGGACCATTGGCCAGGACGCGCGACATCACGAAATTTTTCGGGGCGAAGAGTTTGTTATCCGACCAGAATCCGCTCCCGCCGTCGCCCCGGGTGCTGCCGGCGGAATAATCATCGCAGCCATCGCCGGCATCGGCATGATAATTGTCCACCATATACCACTCATCAACAACCATGCGCGAGGTGCGCTTGGACCAAATATCAATCGCACTGCTGGTCAACGGCTCTCCTTTCCAAGTCTCCAGCGCCTTGCCATAGGTGCGATGGGCGATCAGATCATTTTCCCAAGCGAAATCATCGAATCGTTCGCGGACAAACCGACCGTGGGCTTTGAAGTCTTCCTTCTGATATTTTTGCTTTTTTCCAATGGTGATGGTGAAAGCTTTTGTTTCGCCAGGCGCGAAGTCGGATTGAAAAATCAATTCGTCGGGTGTGTGAAAGGCGTCATAATCCGTATCCACCGCCTGACACAGCAATTCCTTGCCAGCGGAATCTTTGACATGAAGCATTTCCAGATTGGCATGGCCGAGTGAAGCCAATTGTGCTGCCGATAATTCAACCGTCTGGTGGGGCCGCGGGATTTGCAGTTTGTTGACGGCCTTGATTGTCAACTGGTCGGCGGCCTCAGCCATCAGCGCTGGGAATAATGCCGCCAAAATGACCGCATGGATTGGGTTTGTTTTCATAATCGAATTTTATTCTCGTCGTCATGGCAGAAATGGGCATCAAAGCCTGACGTCGGTTTTCATGCGCTCGGAGACTTCGTTGAACTTGTCGCGGATGGCATCGCCGAGATTGATGCCCAGACGCGCGGCCAGCAGGTCGGCGTAGATGACGGTGTCGGCCAGTTCCTTCGCCATTTGCCGGCGGCACTCGTCCAGCGTCGCCGGGGCTTTAGCGGTGTTCGTGCCGGTTTCGAGGCGCTTGATCTTCTTTGCCACGTTGCATGCTTCACCAGCTTCGCCAGCCATCGCACACGCCCATTCCGCCGGCGTCCAGGCACCGAGCGGATGGAATACCTGCTCGCAGCGTTTAACGTTGGCGATACGTAGCTCATTCAGGTTCATGATTGGCTATTAAAGATACATTTAGAGATACCGGCCAATTCATTGCGCTGGCGAAAACAATTGGCCAGTTCCGCTTACAGCTTTGGCGTTTTTGGTTTGCTTGGTTCGTCCCAAGCATTCGCGCCCACGGATTTGACCTTGCGTTTGAAAACTTTCTCAGCGCAAGTGGCGTAGAGTTCGTCAAACTTCGGGCCGCCGAAGCTCACGTTGGACACTTTGCCATTCGGCGTGGGGATGATGCAGGTAACGCGCCCTATCTGGTCGCACACCTGAATGCCCAGGCGCGTCGCGATGTAAAGTCGCCCGTCGCGGTCCGCGCGGATGCCGTCCGCACCAGAGGAATCGGATGTGTCGGGCACGTAAAGATGGAAAAAGCGTTGCTTGTTGGTCAGCGAACCGTCAGGCTGAATTTGATAACTCCAGACCCAGTGGCTGTGGAATTCCGTGACGTAAAGCAAACTCTGGTCGGGTGATGCCGTTATGCCGTTCGGAAAAATCAGGCCTGCATCCACTTCGCGCTTTTCGCCGTTCGGATGGATCAGCCAGACCGTGCCGGGATCGTGCTTGGACACTGGATTCGACACATAGACATCCCCGTTCTTCATCACCACGAGATCATTCCCGCTCTGGTTCTCGGCAATGACAAATTTGTTCCCGGCGTCATCAAACGCGAGAATTTGTTTAGGCCCCACACACACCACGTAGCGCCGTCCGTCCGGGCCGAAACTTTCGCCATTCGACCCGTCCGTGGCGTCATTTATGACCACCGGCTTGCCCTCGTCGTTGAGCCTGTAAGTTTTATTGTTCGGAATGTCGTTGAAATAAATCCGGCCACTGTGATTGGCCGTGGGTCCTTCGGTGAATTTATAGCCGTCGCCGACGAGTTGCCAATCCTCGCCAAGAATCAGGATGTCCTGCAACTGGCTTGAACCCTGGCCCTTTTTCACCGGTTCCGGCCAGCCGTGCCAGAGCCATTTCATCGCTTCTGGAAAAACTTCGCGCGCGTCTTTGGCGTCGTGTCCGCCATCGTTCCAGGCGTGATTGACCTCGTAGCCGGAGAACGTGAGTGCATTTTCCATTTCCTGATTCGCCATCCAGCAGTCACCACCGAAGAAGTTCAGATCGTTCGTGACGCCCTGCAAAAAAACACGGATCGGTTTTGGTTCGAACTTGCGGATGAACGTGGGATAAATATTGCCACCGCGCAGCCCCACATACGTTCCGTTCGCTGAAAACACCCGGCTGAATGCGTCCGGCCGTTCCCACGCGGCAGTGAATGCGCAAATCGCGCCCGACGAACTGCCGGCGATGGCGCGATCGTTGCCGCTTTGCGAAAGCCTGATAGGACGACCATCGCTGGTCTTCTTTGTTTCCACATCAGGCAGCAATTCATTCAGAAGAAAGCGGGCATAATAGTCGCCGAGTCCGTCGTATTCGTAACTGCGATTGAAGCGGTCGAGTGCGTTTGTTGTAGCTGCTGTCATGCGCCCAGGCGAAACGAACACACCAATGGTCACAGGCATTGCGCCGTTGGCAATAAGTTTATCTAACATTGCCGGAGCGTTGAACTGGATACCGTCCTGGCAGACGAGCACGCACGCGGGTTTGGCGGGATCGTATTGCCTGGGCACATAGATCCAGTAATCGCGCGTCGTGCCGGGAAAGATTTTTGATTTGTCGAAGGAGTATTTGGTCACTTCGCTCAGGGGAGGGATCTGTGCTTCGTTGCGGGGTTCACTGGTGGCGGCAAAGGAAGCTTGGCACCCCAAGAAAGCGGCAGCAAGCAGAGACACTTTGTTTGCAAATCGTTTCACAGTATTTTTACGTTTCTTTGAACAGATTCCACTACCAACCGAAGTTGCAAATGCAATGCGGTTTGGTGTTTGCTTTTTTAGCATCCTGAATACAAAGCAAAGGGGCAATCTCCATATTCTGGTAAACAGGAATGGCCAGATATGAGTTGACCGGCGGCGGTCGTCAGAGGCATCTTCACTTCGATGATTGAATCGCCCAAACTTGCGACGCTGGTCAGCCGGACGGCGGAAGTGTTGCGCAAACATTTTGCCTCGCGGCCCGCCGGGGAAAAAGTTTCGGGGGAACGCGAGTTATCCAAACAATTGCGCATCAGCCGGCCCACTTTGAGCGCCGCGCTAAACCTGCTCGAGCGCGAAGGATTCCTGCGCACCCGGCCCAAGAGCGGCCGCGTGCTGGTGAGGCGCCGGTCGCGCACGGCACGGTCTTTCAGTAATAATGTTGCGCTGATATTGCCCGGTGCGCTTTCGGAAATGGAGCCGCGTGTGTTGTTCTGGATTGACGAGCTTCGGGAAGCGCTGGCCAAGGAGCAACACCAGCTTGAAGTCCTGAGCCGGCCAAACCTTTATACCGCGCGGTCGGAACACGGACTGGAAGAACTTGTCCAGCGGGTGAAACCATCCGCGTGGGTGCTTGTGCGCTCCACACAGGCAATGCAGGAGTGGTTTGCCGCCCGACAGTTGCCCGCCGTCATCGCCGGTTCACGTTACGAGGGCGTGCGACTGACGGCGGTGGATCGCGACCACAGCGCCGCGTGCCAGCATGCTGTGGGACAGTTCGTGGCGAGGGGACATCACTTTCTGGCGCTCGTCATGCCAAAGAACGCTGCGGCCGGCGATCTTAAAAGCGAGGCAGGCCTTCAAACCGG
>Ga0007855_1000680_pt1 | contig 10536 bp, 9 predicted proteins | sample CryBogCBH01Aug08_FD_71230 | JGI IMG/M metagenome (GOLD analysis project Ga0007855, IMG submission 71230) | Freshwater microbial communities from Crystal Bog, Wisconsin, USA - CBH01Aug08 | ecosystem: Environmental > Aquatic > Freshwater > Lake | place: Crystal Bog, Wisconsin, USA | collected...
GTGTAACCATTTTCCAGCTCTGCAATAATTGCAACGCGCGGTTCATCTTTCGCGTACTTCATGCGAAAACCTTTATCGGTGGGGTAGGCGAGCGCTAATCCAAACCACGATGCCGGCAGATCGACTCGGTGCCAAGCCCTTACTGGAATGCGTGATGCCAAACCAATTCCGTAGCCTGGTTGGTCAGAGTCAGAGTGAATGATTTTCTCGGCCTCGGTTGGCTTGCGCCATCCAAAACCTGGAGTTCCAATGACGGCCCTGGCATAGCCCCAATGCGCCGCACCCATCGCCTCGGCGATCACTTCCAATTGATGCACATTTCCAGAGCGAGGTTGTTTCTCATCGACTTCTTGCACTGCAAGGAGATCGCATCCCATCTGGGCGATCGTCGCCCGAATGGAGTCAGCGAGATCGGGGGAGGGCAGGGTCGGGTTGGCCGCCTGCCCGTTAAAGATATTCCATGAGATGACCTTCATTGGGTCAGGCTAGTAGGGTCGCCTCCTGATGAAAATCTTAAATCTCTCTCTTTCTCGCTCCACAGTCGATCGCGCTGCTCATATTCGAAGCGATGCGACGGCTCTAGAAAGTGCCTGGCAGAGCTCCAAGATCATCCATTTCAATGGCAACGAGTTCTATACCGAAGGATCATCTTTGGTCATGCTCAGCGCATCTGATATTTCGGGTGTAGGGGAGCGGGTCTTTCTTGGAATTGAAGGCGCGGACTCCTACTTCCTCTGGTGCAGCGAGAGCAATATCGGCGCAGACGAGAGTTACAAGACCTTGCGCGAAATTAGCGCCGAACTCACCAGCCTTGAGATAGGACTTGCGGTTCATGGCCAAGCGGTTGCTCATTGGCACCACAAAAATCCGATCTGCGCTCAATGTGGACTGCCAACTACTCCTGTACTTGGAGGATCTGTTCGCAGATGCGCAGCCGAACACGAGCATTACCCGCGCACCGATCCGGCGATCATCGTCTTGGTAAAAGATAAGAGCGATCGCATTCTGCTTGGACGTCAGGCGGTCTGGCCAGAACATCGCTTCAGCACATTTGCAGGTTTCGTAGAAGCTGGTGAATCTTTTGAGCAGTGCGTTGTGAGAGAAGTCTTTGAAGAGGCAGGTGTTCGCGTCAGCGATATTAATTACTTGGGCTCGCAACCCTGGCCATTTCCCCAATCGCTCATGATCGCCTTTGAAGCCACAATCCAAGATCCCGAAAACGCTCGTCCCGATGGTGAGGAGATCGTGGAGATTCATTGGTTTAACCGCAACGAGCTCTACGCATCAATCATGGAGGGCAATTTGTTACTTCCCCCATCCATCAGCGTTGCACGCGCCATGATTCAAGCCTGGTACGGCGAAGATCGCCCTGCCCTTCCTGGTGCTGAAACGTGGCGTCCATAGGACTCTGTCATGGAACTCGAAGCAATTCTTGAAGGACTCGATCCACAGCAGCGGGAAGCTGTAACTAATATCCGCGGACCCCTCTGCATTATTGCGGGAGCGGGAACAGGTAAGACTCGAGTAATTACACATCGCATCGCTTACGCAGTTGCTGCAGGGGTCACCGATCCGAGTAAGACCTTGGCGCTCACATTCACGGCGCGAGCCGCGGGGGAGATGCGCGCTCGTCTTCGGACCTTGGGCGTGCCCAATGCCACGGCTCGTACTTTCCACTCCGCCGCACTTAAGCAATTGATGTACTTCTGGCCTTACTCATTTGGAGGCAGCTTTCCCAAACTTTTAACATCTAAGGGAAGTTTTCTTGGAGATGCCATGGGTCGAAGTGATACCTCACTCGTTCCAGGTGTTGCGACTTTGCGTGAAATTAGCGGTGAGATTGAGTGGGCAAAATCGCTACAAACTGCGCCAAGTGATTATGTTGAGGAAGCCCTGCAATCTGGTCGCACCCTGCGAATTCCAAATGGGCGACCAGATAAAGAGAACTTCGCAGAAATTGCGAAGGTGTATCAGGCATATGAAACGCTCAAGCATCAAGAGCGGATCATTGATTTCGAAGATGTATTGCTATTGACAGTTGGGATGTTGGAAGAGGATCGCGATGTGCGCGAGAGGGTTCGCGATCAATATCGCTTCTTTACCGTTGATGAATATCAGGATGTCTCTCCACTGCAACAGCGCCTACTCAATGCTTGGCTTGGAAATCGAGATGACATTTGCGTCGTGGGAGATGCGGCGCAGACGATTTATACCTTCGCCGGCGCTACCTCTGATTTTCTTCTGAACTTCACCCATCGCTACCCCAAGGCGGAAGTAGTCCGACTTACCCGTGGTTATCGGTCGACCCCAGAAATTATCGAGACCGCAAATCGAATCCTTAAAGCCGGAACTTCTCACAACGATCATGAATTGACCTCAATGAATGAGCGCGGTGAAGAGTTGGAACTCCGCTCCTTTAGCACCCAACAATCAGAGGTGAACGCGGTCGTAGAGACCATTGCAAATCTAGGCAAGACCCATTCAGATATCGCGATCCTCGCCCGTACCAACAACCAACTTGATCCATTTGAGGCTGCGCTCAAGGCGCGCTCCATTGAAACCCAGTTGAAAAATTCAGAGCGCTTCTTTGACCGTGTCGATGTGCGTGATGCGATGCGAGTCATCCGCAGTGCTTCGGTTCTGCCAGCAGAGGGCGGGGACTGGCTACACGACTTGGAATCAGTGCTCCGACCTTTTGGAAACGCAGATTATGTTCGGGCCTTTATCACCTTGGGTAAGAGCATGAAGGAAGCCGGAGCCACATCCCTTCGCACCTTGCTTCGAGAATTGGAAGATCGCGCTGAGCAGAACAATCCACCAACCCTTCCGGGTGTCGTTCTCTCTACCTTGCACGCTGCAAAAGGCCTGGAGTGGGATCACGTCTTTCTGGTGGGAGTAAATGAGGGCACCTTGCCGATGGGCAATGATGTGGAGGAGGAGCGGCGCCTTTTCTATGTGGGTCTGACCCGCGCCAAGCGCACCGTTCATCTCAGCTATAGCGGCGCCCCCAGTGAGTTCTTGAGTGGGCTTCTGGCATCTGAGGCTAAGTAATCGCAAATAAGTAATTAATTAGGTTGCATGGTGAGCCCCATCACCCTTACTCTTATGCAACTGCCAGATGGCAGCAGATCGGATTCATTCGATCGGATACGAGCAAGGGAGGCAGACGTGTCTAAGACACTAAGCACCGGCACTTCACGTGCTGCGTTGCGCCCTGCCCTCATGAGCTCAATTACATCAGCAACACACGCTCATGCCTACGCCACCAAGTTCTGGGCAACCAAGAATTTCGTCGCCTATGGAGCGAGCGGAACCTGGAGTTCTATTCGATAACTCGAAGAGACCCACCAGGGACCGCCATCCAATCGGATGAGCGGTCCTTTTCTTTTACCCCGAGAGAAGCACCACCAACCAAGAAGCACTAACAAGCAAGAAGAAATATCAAACCAACGAGAAGGTAAAGAAAGGAAAGGTGAGAACAATGGCTGTTCTCTTCAGTGAACTATTAGTCCCCGGGTGGGCTGATGGTTCGATGATTGGGTTAAGTGAAGTAACGGGGGATATCTCCCTGCCGTGTCACAACGCAGATCCCGAGTTGTTCTTCGATGAATCAGCTGATCGTGTCACCCTCGCTAAATCTTTGTGTGGACAATGCCCCATGAAGGCGGCATGTCTTGAGGGCGCACTTTCACGTAAAGAGCCATGTGGCGTATGGGGTGGAGAGTTGTTCGTCGAGGGCGCAGTCGTCGCTGCAAAGCGCAGTGTTGGTCGCCCCCGCATCAACCCACTTCCAGCGGTTGCATCAATCGAGGAGTGTGATGCCGACGATGAAGCGCTCGCTAGCTAACACCGGAACGGTTCTCAATCTCAACCGCATTAATCCTGACATCCGCATTCAGGGTGGAAACTCCAATGACGGATGTCAGGCGGGCGCAATGGGCTCAGCAACTCATACCAATGCGATGTGGCGCGCAGCGCGCTCTCACCGCTCGCAAAATACTCGCCGATGGCAAGGGTGAGTAATCCCGCAATATAAGAGATCGCCGCAGTAGGAGTCTGGCTGCGAATAAATTCCTGACTCACATCGCTTTGATTGTCGCGCTTAATGAGCGTTACACACCGCAGGCATGGATCTGCCCCTGGTCTTACTAAAGGTCCAATTTCAATTTCGCTACCAATCATTTGATTTATATGAAGGTGAACGCTCCCTTCACTCATCCACCGTTGCACGTAATCCCATTCAAGGGGAATAGTTGAAATAATCAGATCGGGGTTCTGCCCTTTTCCTACTTCTGGTTTGGAAATTTGAGCCCGGCGAATCAATTCCTCATTAAATGCGGTGCGGGAAGTTCCGATGTCTTGATGGCCAACAATCACACCGCAGACATCCTGGATCGAAAGGTGCGTCGATATATGCGAGCGGGGGATAAGACGTGTCCGAGTAAAGCCGCTTGCATGCAACGTCGCTAAAAGATGGCGAGCTAGACGATTCTCGCCAGAGATTAAGATGAGTGCATTCTGCCTCTCGACAAATTCGCGAATCCCGCCATCAGATGTGGATGTGCGGTGGCTCAATAATGAGAGTTCGGTGCCGCGTCTGGTCGCGATGAGATCTGCGCTTAGATCACCCTGACCGATTGGTTGAACGCGCCGCCGATCATCTCTGACCTCAAGTAGCCCGGCGCCGAGAAGTGAATGAGCTACGTGCAATACCTCGGAGGTGGAGCAGATCAATCCATCGGCCAGTTGGCGAGCGCTCTTCGTTCCATCAAGAGCGCGAACTACCTGCACATGCAAAGGATTTTGAAGTATCAATCCATGACGTGGAAGTCCCACAATGTATCGAGCAACGGAGCGATCAGACCCGTGCGGACGAAGAGTCACTCCCGATTTAAGGGCGAGGTATGAACTTTCTGACAGTTGCTCCATCTGCGAAGGATTGCCTGAATCGCGAGAGAGATGTGGGCGCATCATGAATCTGGGGATAAAAAAATCACCCCCACATATTCGCGGGGGTGATCCGAGCTTTTTCTTTACTTTCCTACTTACAAGTGACTAACTAATGATTAGCTAGTGAGGCTTATTCAGTTGAACTGATTACGCCTTACCCAAGATGCGGTTTACCTTTGTGCCACATACAGGGCAGATTCCCTGGGCCATACGGCGACCAGATTCTGAAACCTTTACATGACCTTCGAAGGAACGCTTCTCCTTGCACTTAACGCAGTAGGCCTCGCCTTTGTATTCCTCAGCCATGATGACCCTCCTATCGCCACACGCTCAAAGCTTCGGGAGCCTCCCGTCGCGAGCGTGCGTACGAGAACACGATACCCGCGCCAGGCGGGGATAGGGGGATTTAACGCTCACTTGTGCAGGAACTTCTATTCAAAACGCCCGAAAGGGGTGAAATGTCCGTTTTGCTCGAGCGTGCTGGCCTCTAGCGGATGGAATCCGGCGAATCGGGGAGGGCCGATAGACCAGCCTCAAAACCCTCGAGGAATGCCTCTGCTCGCTCCTTATCGGGATAGCGATCCAAGTACTCATGAAAATCCTTGCCATGTCCTGGGACGCGAAGGTGGATGAGTTCATGGAAGAGAACGCACCCGACGACATAATCAGGTGTGCCGTTGAGGCGAAGGGAGATGCGGATAGTTCCATCGCTCGTTGTGCATGAACCCCAGCGCTCGCGCATGGAGCGCCAGGTAATGGCGGAGGGGCGTTCGTGAAAATCTGGCAGATAGCGGGCGAGCAGATCCTCGGCCATAGCGGCGAGAACTTCGTCACTAGAACGGCTCTTGGCTTCTCGGCGCAGGACGATCTCAATCATCTCGGGGATGATCGCTATCTCATCCTTGCGGCTCATGCGATCGGGGATATGTATCTCGATAATCCCATTTTGGCGCAGCGCACTAATGCTTCTTTTGCGCCGGGAGCTTCGTATCACGCGGAATTCTGGGAGGTTCTCGGGCAGGGCTCGGCTGCGGAGGAACTTCTGGCTCTTGCGGGGCTCAGTAATCATCTCGGGGACGCTATCTTCGAAGAGGGAACTCTGTAGAAAGTTGTCCACCGATTCCACGAGTTATCCCCCCTTTCTCCACAGATTTATCAACAAGTTGGTGATGAGAATTGTGGCATTTCTTTTTGGTATTCGAGCCAAGTTGGCATAAGTTTCACTCACCAAGTCCTCGGATAACCGTTTGATGTATGCAAGGGGAAGGCAGACATCAAATCGTGCGGCCGAGGATTTGGCTTTTTTATGCCCACCCACATTGGGCCGTTGAGTTGAAAGCGATTTAGATCAATCCTGAGAGGTCATCAGGAACTGTCGTGCTCGCCAAGAATTTAGCGGGATCAGCGAGATCAGAGGCAGTTGGAAGTAGAGCTGCATCTTCCCAACGATGATCGCGGATTTCTACACCACCATCAACGCCACCACTAATGGAGTAAATCTCACTCCAAAAATTAGAACACTCGCGCGTCATGCGTGGTGAAATTTGTAAACCTAAGAGCATTGCAAAGAGTTGTTGTGTTGGTGCGCTTTCGATGCGCGAGCGACGATAACTCTCTTGAAGAGCTGCAATGGAAGGCAAGCGATCTTTTGCCGAGAGAAATGTAATGTGATCAATCCAGCCTTCGATGAGCGCAAATGTCATCTCCAACTTTGCAAGTGCGGCGCTTTGCGCTGCGCTCTGCTCCGGTTGAAACATTCCTTGATTGATTGCGAGAGTGATGGAATCTGGATTGGTGATATCAAGTTCACCTGAACTCATCGCGCTCTCGGCTTGGCGTTGAATAGATTCGATATCGACGGTAATACCGCGGCCGTAACTTGAAATCAGATCGCGAATATATTCTGCGAGCCACGGTGTATGCGAGAAGAGGCGCTGAGCCGCTACTTCGCGAAGGGCAATATAGATAGCAATCTCTTGCTCTGGAATTTCAAGGCCCTCACCCCAGAGCGCAATGTTCTGTGGGATCAGATGCGCACCAGATTTTGCAAAGAGTGGAATTGCCGCATCCTGCGAACCGGTGATGCCAATTGCGAGAGTTCCAATTGATGTTCCAAGTTGGGTAGCAATTAATTGACCCATGAAATTTCGCATAATAGGGAGAAAGTTCATCTCACCTGCAGCGCCCATCGCTCCCATTGCGCCCATCGGTCCGAGTGCGCCAAGGTCAAGACCTTGCGCCTCCTCTGGATCGATCATCTGTGGTCCCATCTCTTTCAGGACCTTGCCAAGCGCTTCAACCATTCCTTCAGCCAGCGGTTCAACTATTTTCTGCCATCCAGCAACTGAATGATCAATCCAATCCTTGCGACTCCACGCGACATCTGCATTCGCTGCAGTTACTGGGAATTGGGTGTGTTCATCAATCCAGGTGTTTGCGATATCGATCGCCTCTTGAGCTTTGCGTGCGTCCACTTGCCCGATCGGAGCGTCGTTATGAGTGGCGAGAAATTTGCGGGCAGCCTCGCGCATCACGGCAGGTTGCAACATAGGGGAGCCTTCACCGCCAGTTGTTCCAGCGTTAAAAAATCCTTCACTGGGAAAGAATCCAAAACCGCTCACAGTTACTGCCTTTCTAGTTAACCCACTGCTCGGACATTCCTCGGTACAGAATCGATATAGGAATAAGAACAAATTTACGAGCGGTTTACTTCCCGCTTACCGCAAGGAAAATCTACCCGCGCTGGGTTAAAGTGGTCATGTGAATCGCCCCTTTGAGAACCTGGCCCAGGCTGCAACCGCCCATGCCACCTCCAGCGCCTTCGCCGCGCTCATTTGGTGGGTCGTTCCACTTGTTCTTGTAAGTATTGCCATTGGATATGTCGTATGGACCGCAAAGTTCAAAGATAAGTACCACAACGAGACTAATCGCTCGGTAGATAAGTTCACCCTCTTCCAACAGACTCTGCGGGGGCCTGATTCCGAGCACTAGAGTATTTCCATGAGTTCTTTCCAATTTCCCAATAATCCATTTAACAACGCCAGACCTCCTCGCCCACCACGGGTGCCGGGGGAGCGTCGTGGCCTTGGCCCCTTCGGTTATGTGATCATCGCTCTCGTAGTGATCATTGGAATTCTGGTTTCACTCACTGGCTTTTACACCGATCTTCTCTGGTTCCGCTCAGTAAATTTCACTAGCGTCTGGAGTAAGACTCTTTTCACGAAGATCGAACTCTTCATCGCCTTTGGCTTAATCACCTCAGCCTTTGTCACAACGAATATCGCGCTGGCCTATCGCCGTCGCCCTATCTATGTTCCAATCTCTGTCGAGCCCGACAACCTCGAGCGCTATCGCGGGCAGATCGAGCCTATTAAGAAGTATGTGCTTGCAGCTATTGCTGTTGTTATTTTCTGGTTCGCTGGAACATCTGGATCAAAGCTCTGGCAGACCTGGTTGCAATTTAAGAACTCCACCCCATTTGGAAGTAAAGATCCGCAGTTCCACTTAGATATCTCCTTCTTTGCATTTAAGTTGCCGATGTATGAGTCGCTCATTGGTTGGGCGATCTCGACCATCTTGATCACCCTCGTTGCAACAACCGCAATTCATTATGTCTACGGTGGAATTCGTCCACAGGTTAGCCAAGATCGCACAACTGTTGCCGCGCGCGTGCAACTCTCGGTTCTCCTCGGAGTACTTGTGCTTATCAAGGCTGTTGCCTATTGGTTCGATCGTTATGACCTAGCGCTGCACCAAGGCAATCTCTTCACTGGCCTTGGCTACACCGATGTCAACGCGCTGTTGCCCGCAAAGGCGATCTTGGCTGGCATTGCAGTGATCTGTGCGCTGCTCTTCTTTGCAAACATCATCCGTCGCTCATGGGTTCTTCCAGCCGCCGGTGTTGTGTTGATGGTTGTTTCATCGCTCTTGATCGCTGGTATCTATCCTGCATTTATTCAGCAGTTCACAGTGAAGCCAAGTGAATCCAACAAAGAAGCGCCTTACATTCAGCGCAATATCAATGCGACCCGAGCCGCATATGGACTTTCAAATGTGACCATCAAGGATTATCCAGCGGTCATTTCAACTCAGCCTGGACAGTTGGCGAAGGACACCAGCAATATTTCTAATGCACGTCTGCTCGACCCGGATGTGTTGTCAGCGACATTCCGTCAGTTGCAGCAGATCAAGCCGTACTACCAATTCCCTGATGCACTCGATGTTGATCGCTATACCGTGAAGGGCAAGAACCAAGATATGGTGGTTGCGGTTCGCGAACTTAATATCGCCGGATCGCCATCGCAGAATTGGATTAACAACCACCTGGTTTATACCCACGGTTTCGGTTTCGTTGCGGCTCCAACAAATGTGGTCGATGCTGACGGCAAGCCAAGCTTCACCGTTGGAAATATCCCTCCATCACTTGGACTTGGCGTATTCCAGCCACGCATCTACTTCGGTGAGAACGTTCCGGGATACTCCATCGTTGGTGGATCTGCAAAGAGCACACCAAACGAACTGGATTACCCAGATGATTCACAATCAAATGGTCAGCAGAATTACACCTACGCAGGTAAGGGCGGCGTCCCCATGGGAAGCATGCTCACACGCTTACTCTTTGCTATCAAGTACAAAGATCAACAGATCCTTCTCTCGAATCTGATCAACAAAGATTCCAAGATTCTCTACAACCGTTCTCCGGCCGAGCGCGTGCAGAAGGTAGCGCCTTGGTTGACCTTGGATGGAAATGTTTATCCAGCGGTAGTCAACGGCAAAGTTGTCTGGATCCTTGATGGATATACAACCTCATCTGGATACCCATATTCAGCGGTTGAAAACTTGGCAACGGCTTCTGCAAACTCAGTGACCGCCAATTCATCAACTGTTACCGCTCTTCCAGATATGAATGTCAATTACATTCGTAACTCAGTGAAGGCGACAGTGGATGCTTATGACGGAACGGTCACCTTGTATCAATGGGATACCTCAGATCCAGTCTTGAAGACCTGGAGCAAGGCCTATCCAGGAACCGTCCTTCCAAAGAGTGCAATTAGCCCAGCGCTCTTGAAGCACATTCGCTACCCAGAAGGAATCTTTGAAGTTCAGCGTGATGTGCTTACTACCTATCACGTTGATTCAGCAGCTGCGTATTACGGCGGCCAAGATTTCTGGAAGGTTCCTTCAGATCCTTCATCGCTCGGAGCTAATGCTGCTAACCAACCTCCGACGTATCAGACCCTGCAATTGCCTGGTGCAGCGAAGTCCAACTTCTCGCTCTCAACTTCATTCGTTCCACGTGGAAGCCGTCAGAACCTGACAGCATTTGCAGTGGTTAACTCTGATGCCGGAGCTAATTACGGCAAGATCACTGTCTTGCAGTTGCCGCGTTCAACCAACATTTCTGGTCCATCACAAGTTGCTTCGAACTTTGAAGCGAAGCCAGATGTCGCACAAACACTTTCACTTCTCCGCCAAGGTGGATCAGATGTAGTGCTTGGAAATATGTTGACGCTTCCGGTTGGTGGTGGATTGTTGTATGTACAACCTGTGTATGTGCGCGCAACATCAAACGCATCATCATTCCCA
>Ga0007855_1000681_pt1 | contig 10516 bp, 9 predicted proteins | sample CryBogCBH01Aug08_FD_71230 | JGI IMG/M metagenome (GOLD analysis project Ga0007855, IMG submission 71230) | Freshwater microbial communities from Crystal Bog, Wisconsin, USA - CBH01Aug08 | ecosystem: Environmental > Aquatic > Freshwater > Lake | place: Crystal Bog, Wisconsin, USA | collected...
TGGGATTAACTCACCCATTTCTTTATGGACAACCCCCAGCCCCTTATGCCTGGGATGTTATGCAGTATGACAACACCGCCGCTCCCGACCTCTTCACCTGGGAGAAATATATCCTCGGGTGGATTAAAGATTCTCAAATCGATTGCATTGCCACATCCAACCCAACGAAGGTCACCGCCTTCTTAGATAGTAATGGCGTAGCAGATTCCGCTGTAAAGATGTTGATGTATCGCCTTTCAGATACGCAGGCCATCATCGTTGAATCTCGCCGCAAGAGTGCAACAGATCCGCTTACGAATGCTGAGCAAGGAGTTCTTGTCTACAAATTAGATATCAATAAGGGCTTTGGTCAAGGTGCGATCACATTGGTCTATAAAAATGCGCTGATATCAAATACTTATAAGTACGGTGCCGAAATGTATGGCTCGTTGCACGAAGGGGAGAGTGTTTCGACATCTGGGGTCAAGGTGACTGTCCTCAAGAGCATTTCAAAAGGTGACTATGTATCGATGGTTCAAGGCAATTAAGTTTAAATAACCAACATCTGTTCATAGACGAGGCCAAGGGTGGGTCCATTACAGGGGCATTTTTGAAATCTGAAAGTATTTTAAGATGCAGTATTCATTTACCTCCCCATTTGTAGGACAATTGTCTAATGAAGAAGAGCCTAATTTGCATTGTTATTTTGGCCGCAATTGCCCCTGTCTCAACCCCTTCTTCATTCGCCGGAGGCGGATCCACTTCACTCGGAAAGCGATGCCAGGTGATTGGATCTACGGCAAAAATTGGCGGACAAAATCTCGTCTGCTCCAAAAGTGGAAAAATTCTCAAATGGACGCTGGCGATCAAAAAAGCTCCCACTCCAAGCAATACCGGGGCTCAGATTATTTATCAAAATCAAAGTTGCACCAGTTTTGAAGAGAACTTCTCATACTTGGGGCAGGGGTTTAATGGCACTACTAAATTGACCTGTAGGAACATTCAGGGAAGTTTCATTTGGACATCGCAGCCAACGCCAACGCCAACGCCAACTCCAACTTCAACCCCAACCCCAACCCCAACCCCAACCCCAACCCCAACCCCAACCCCAACTTCAACCCCAACCCCAACTTCAACCCCAACTTCAACCCCAACTTCAACCCCAACTTCAACCCCAACTTCAACCCCCTCCATTTTGATTTCACCGAATTTGAAAGCGGTGCCACAAACTGGCGAGGTGGCTAATTATTGGTGGGATGTAATGCGGGCAATACGAGTGTTTCGAGCGACTTCAGTCGAACATCCAGAGTCTTTAGATTTTGTAGCTTCCGTTAACGTCCCAAATACAAATATCGTAAATATGAAGCAATCATTGAATACCGCCATCGCCTTTTGGTCACAATTTCAAATTCTAGCGAAACCCATCCCTGTAACTGTCTTTACTGAAAAAGATTATGACTGGTACATGCAAAGGTGGAATGACCTTGGCCGTGACAATACGGGCCAAGGACAATGGGATCGCACGCTGGGGGGTGGTGGAGGTGCGGTTGGTTGGAATTCGAGTGGTCAGCGGAATATGTGGTTTAAAATTAGTCCAACGGCAACTGCTGAACCCGATATGACTTCAATTGATCACAATGTTGATTACTACTTTCACGAGACTACGCATTTTTTTCAGAATACCTTTGTAGGCACAGCAAATATGGGAAATACCCCCTGTTGGTTTGGCGAGGGATCGGCCATGTTGGTCGGTTTTGCAAATTCGTTTAATGCGGAAACTTCGAACTTTCAATATTCCCAAATACAGCGTGCGGCAAAAATTGCCGAGCTCAAACAATACCTTGCGCCTCAAAATCCAGATGCATCCAATATTCTCAATCTGTTGACAAGCTTTCCACTAACTAGCCCGCAGTGCCAATTTCAGTCACCTCAATTGGGCTATGGTCTGGGCTGGCTAGTGAGCGAAAAATTGGTTGGTGATTTTGGTTTCTTGAGCTTCATAGATTTCATGAAAGCAATGAATCAGGCAGATTGGCAAACTGCATTTGAGCGGAACTACGGAATGAGTGTTTCTGATTGGTATCAAAATTCCTTGATCCCATATTTGGTGAAAATTCTTAACTAGTGAACAAGTGCGTTGTGAGGGACTCGCATTACATACTCATAACGGGCACATATAGAAAGTAAAACGATCTTAACTACATCTCATTTTAGTAGGTATTGAGGTCGGATTCAAGTGTTGCCACTTTAATCGGATGCATATAGGCAGAATATTTACAAATAATATGGCTTAGAGTTTAATGACTAAATGCGAATTATCCGAGCAGTTCCCGTTTTCTTACTGCTATTCGTAACAATCTTTACTCTTCAACCTTCGGTGTCTTATGCGTCCACCTGTCCCTCGCAATGGAATGTACCGCTCGCTCCTCTTCAATTCACACCATATTCGGGAATCTCCGACGGATTTCCGTATCAGCTATGGGATAGCAATTACACATCGGGATGGAAAGAATCCAATCCCGCACTCGCTGATTTAGTAACGCCTTTAGGAAATAACGTTGTTGTAAAGCCAAGCTGGGAAATATCAAATTCACAAAACTTTGCTTCAGGAATATATAGTCCTTCCCATTTTCATGAGGTCTTTCAAGAAAGTAATGTTTACCCTATTTGGGATTGGGATCTAAAATACGCAGGCATAGGTAACGGCACTTGGTTACGATTCTCACTCACGATAGACGTTAATGGGTGCCCATCATCCATATTCCACACTTCCCCCTATCAGTTCACTCAGTTGCAAAATCAACCGATGACGATGGATCAATATTTTGAGAAATTACAAAATTATTTTGACCCTAATGACCCCAATAAGAACGCAAACCTTTCTTTTCTCAATTTCAATTTTGAGCAGGTAAATTGGATTAAAGAAACGGTGAACCAGGACATACAGATAATCTCCAATCCGCAAAGAAGTTCCAATAATTTGCAGACCAAGGAAGTGGATAGCGGAGAATTAAAACTATTCTTTAATTGGCTGCCAGTTGGAGAAGCACCGGCTAATTGCCTGGACTCTTTTACCACGCGCTCCTACCCACAAGTTAATCCTCAGTATGTGGTAGTTAATAAGTCTCCTTGTTCGGTAAGCGTCTATTTTCCGATCAAAATTAATCAAATTTACTTTGCGACGCCTGCTGAACAATCTAAGAACTGTATTTCTCCGACTTGCATGGTTCCGAGTGGAATGTCCGATCTGATGAACAAGTACCCATATCTCCAAGGAGGGGGTTCCTATGCCGGATATAGCTACGTAGAAGTAGCAAACTTCAATATTCCCGCATTAAGTTTAAAACCAGATCCAACTTCCTCAGCGGCCAGTAACACAAAAATCGTGATTGGCCCTAACAAAAAAAATGTAAAGCACCTTATTTGGTATTGCGTGAACAGGAAGGCTTCTTTCAAATTCAGCGGAACAAAGGTACTTTGCCCAGCGGGCTTTACGGTAAAGAAATAGTTAGCGCTCTCGTGAATAGGGATCATTCTGGGCAGGTAATTGGCAGGTAAAATAAGCTTATGATGCTGAAGCGTGTGGTCTTCCTGGTGCCTATTATTTGTATTCTCACATCGTTTCCTCCCTACGCCCACGCAAATGGACTTGCAAACTGTTTAACGATTGGCACCAATGATGTAAACGGATCCGAAACGATACAATTCGGTCAGCCATACGACATTCAAATTGACAATACCTGCGGGCGAGACATATGGGGCTTCAGTTCAACTTTGACAATTTATGGACCCAAAAATCAAAGTTACCAAGATGCTTATTACAATCTGACTTATGGCCCCGCGCATAATTATGCACATTTTGTTTTAGGGGCGTTACCAAGGGGCACTTATTCGGCCACCTTACAAGTGAACATTCAGGAAGATAATTCTACGGTGACGCTTTCTGTTGATGGGTTTAACATCAAGTCGGCTCCTACCGTTCCTAAACGGAATTTCAAAGAAACCATAACATGTACCAACGGGAAGGCAATGAAGAAAGTTTCTGGGTACAGCCCTAAGTGCCCCTTGGGTTATAAGCTTAAAAAATAGACGCGGCATAGCAAGCCAATGAAAACCCGCGGACCGCAATTAACTTAGGTCCGCAGGTCCCATTTGATCAGCGTTGAGTAGTTCAATTATTTGGAGATACTCTTGGGCTGAAATGCTGTTCCGGACTCAGCCCAGGCAGTAAAAAGAGCAGATAGGTTTTTCAAATCCTGGGAGCGCGAGCGCGGAGCAGTTTCACTCGGATTAAAGCAACCTGTTTCCGCCCAAGCGGTGGAAATGGATTTGATTCCATCTTTTGGGGTAATTTTCATTTTCTTATACAGATCCGAAAGCATAAGAATGAATTTATCATGGCCACTCTTATCCCATTTCAGAGCTTTATTGTTTACCATCGTAACCGCCAAGTCGTTGTATGAACCAGCAAGGCAACGCCAAATTGTCACACTACCCAATAATGATTCTTCCCGAAGAGTCATTGGGAGGTACTTCATATTCTGAATGTCCTGAATCATCGGAACTGCCTCACAAACAGCATTGAAGAAATGTTCCGCTATTTCAAAAGCATTGGAATCAATTATCTCTTTTTCCCGAGCCATGGTGACTTTGCCTTTTATACCGAAACAAGTGTGCCTCACGATGTCACGAACATTTGCGAGCGCCATTAGATCTTTTGACTTCTTACCTACCGATCCTTTTCGCTTTTCTACACGATCTTTGAGTAGGGGAAGAGAATCCACTAGCTGTTTTGCTACCCGACTCGTCATATTTGTTTCATCCAGACGAGTTCGTTCCGAATTGTTAATTCCTAGGGCGTTATCAGCAATGGTCACGAAAAAGGTTTGATGTTCAACGGCTGTAACTCCGGTGATGATTTCCAGCGTTACCTGCTCTGTCTGCATCCGATGAATATTGGCGTGGATGCTTTCCAGTTTTTTTGAAACTTCTTGCTTCTCAAGCTCAGTGCCCGATCTTTGAAATTGGGCATTCATTTCTTGAGCTGCCGCTAAATCCTTCATCAATTTTTCTCTGACTAGATTCCAGCCATAAATCCGGTGTTGGCCATCTAGGATTTTTAGTATTTTGTTTGAGTAATCGGGCAGATAAAGCTTGCCAAGGCGAGGACCGCTTCCCGTACTAAATTCTTCAACAAATCTAAGGGTGTCTGCCGTATCTACCAGCAATGGCGGAACGGTCCAGCTATCAGGTTGTCGTAGCCAATAAACCCCGAAATCCTCAGCATGGCTTTTCCTTACAGCTCTATTGGATTCGTCGGGGGCAAGAGGATCAGGAATCGGGAGCAGGACGGGGATCAATTGAATCGGAAGTGAAACGATGTACACGGTTTTTGTACCTCTAGTGACCTGCTGAGCAGCAAGTTCCTTCTCTGCGGAGTACCCAGAGAGTGTTATTTCGGCCATTTAATTGCCCTTCCTAGTATAAAACAGCTTCTTGAGATATAATATACATATTGAAGTTATAAAACGCAAATCTAAGATATAAACAGATTTCTATTTATAGGAAATGCGGTGGCGGGAAGGTAACGTCGGTGGAACTTGGGAGGATCCGGCTATGGAGAACTACGAATGGCTTAGGGAGCCCCCAGATAGAGTATTGGAGCTGTTTGGAGCTTACGTCTGGAATTTCACCAATCTAGAAGACCGAACAAATGCTCTGTTACATCTAATTGGAGGAACCAAGTCCAAATCCCCCTTAGCTGATCAAATTAATTATGCAATTCAGATTGTTCAAAATTTGGAAAATTTCAGCGAGAGGCGGGAGATCGTTGATTGGCTACAAGAAGTCAACAATCTGATCCCCGCACGCAATGCTCTTCTCCACGGCATACCCTCTACTTACATGGACAGTTCAACGGGAGAAGGTGAATTAGTTGAGGGGAACGAAATTCTCTTGCATAAGGGGAGAGCTGTTGGAAGCGAATGGCTTGAAATAAATTTCACCGAATCTGACCTAATTAGGCTTCTCAATGAAGTCAGGCAGGTGGGCGGCCAGTGGAAGGCAATATTTCTCAAATATTCCGAATTTAAAAGAAAGTGACTATCAAGCAAAAAATAACTTTTAAATTAGTTATAAATGTTAATGAATATTTATGATGAATTAACCAAATCTGCAAAATTTAAAGCCAAATATTTAGTTAGCCCGATTAAAAATGAATAAATGCGATCTATTTTTAATTGAATATACATAACTGATATTTAGTAAAACGTGACTGATCTTAAAACAAAATACTAAAAGGGAATTAATGTGGTATAATTAGAATAACACCACGAAAGCACAAGTAATTGTGACTTAATTTAACTGCAAAGTTAAAGCGTGGTGTTTTGTTTTCCGCTTGGTGGGCAAGGGCGTCACACTTGCATTGCCCAAGGCTTGATAGACCGAATCTATTCGCTATTAAAAGAAGTGTTTATTTAATGCAAACACAAGAGAAGTAATTCAGAGGGGCACATCGCAGAGTCTGTCCTTACATGTCACGGAAATTATTTCGTTTGAGCACTCTTCCTTGAATTAATACTCAAGGTCCTTTAGATACTTCAGAGGAAGAAATCTATGAGGGGGCTTTCTTAGCTCCTTCATGTTCTTAGACAGGAAGTTACCTGAAAGGAACATTATTAAATATAAAAATTGAGAATTAACTCAAATATTACAAGTGGAAAAATAACAGTGAAGGGATTTTAGAATAGTTATGTGCATAAATTGTATGCCTAAAGAAATTCAAGAAGACGAATACAGTGAATATCTAAGAGATTATCAAGATAGCTATTTGAGGGATGATTGATTTTCCAATAAGAAGAGCAAATCAGGACATGGCACTAGATCTTCTCAAATTTTGTTTTGAAAATAGGGATTACTTGGAGAACTACGTGGATTGGGCTATCCCAGCACGAACTTGGGGGATAAAAGAATTCCAAGACTTTCTCAAGTCTTTTGAAAAAGAAAAATTGCCCACGGAAACCGTCTTTATCTATCACGCCGGAAGCATCATTGGATCAGGGCGAATTGCCGATTGCAAGCCATACCCCCCTCAAATAATGTATTTTGTTGATAAGGATTGGCAGGGAAAGGGCTTGGCAACATGTATTGCCAAAAAGCTACTTGAGCAAGCGTTTCAGGTTAGAAGATATTCCGTCATTGAAGTGTTAGTGGACGAAACTAATCTTGCATCCCAACGTGTGGTAGAGAAAATCGGAGGGAAGAAACATGACGATTGGTATGGATTGCCACACGCTTGGAAGGAGTCTGGGCATATGTACGTATACAGAATTTATAACCCTGAGTTTGAACATGAGCCTGATTCCCACCCGCTAAGTAGAGGCGACCGTCAACCAGCCAATTATGTGACGGGAGCGTTTTATAACTACCTCCTCTCCTTTTTACCAAAGACTTAGGACGAAGTGAGCGACAACTAGCTTCAAGCGGGTTGTTTAGAATTGCTTGCGGCTAAAATGCTTCATCAAAATTAACTAAAATTTGCGGTTCAAAGCCAAATACTGTTTTGCGGACTAAGCGATTTTCTGGTGGTCGTTTTAGGCGGGGATTCTTGAAGAAAATTATTCGCTATAACGTGGCAATTTGCGGGAAACTCAGCGAACTTCTTAGAGTTTTGATCATATCCAGAACTACTTTCCGCACCGATAATCCGAACTAGGCGCTCGCTCCGATGAGTTTTCTAGAAAGTTGTCCATTCAAGGCTTTTCAAAAATCCATACTTTGAGTCTATTTCCTGTTTAATAACCCTATGAAGGTAATCTCCAGTTTCAAAACCCTAGGCTTAGTTTTGCTAATCGGCTTTTTCACAGCGAATGTAGCTGCAGCCGGTTCCCCAGCGACGTACCCTTATTCGTTGAATTTCTTGACTCCCAATGGGCAACCGTCAGGTATGTCACCTGTTTCTGGAATTGGATCGGCAGTCACTGTTCCTGACTACTCTGGCCAAATCTCAACCCAGTCCCAGCTTCTTGGATGGATTGCTCCTGGTCTAAAGTTTGGAATCATCCCTCCAGGAGAGACAATACCTTTGCTGAGTGTAGATGAATTGGGCGCAGAAAATAGTTTAACCTTGCAACCATACCTAGTACCTGTGGATTCGGCGGCATTTCCTACCGTGTGCCAGGATTTGGTTACATACAAATTTCAGGATCCATTGGCAAAAATTGACTTTGTAAATGGCTTCGTTCACACGTACTCAACTCGCATCCCAACAGAATCACAACTCCTACCTTTTAAGCTTGCTCTGATTTCTGTTCGGATTGGAGCGGACGGAATATCTGTCATAAGAAACTACGCAGACTCAATAAAAGCTCAGGGCAGTATCAGCTGCAGTAGCAGTGATAATTCCAGAATCACACTGGACAGCCTGACTCAGATTTTTGGTAGTGCTCTTCAATCGGGAAATCAATATTTGACTCAACTGCCTCAACTAACCACAAAGCTTCAAGCGCAGAAAGTCGCTGACGATTTGGCGGCGAAAAAAGCGGCAGACCAAGCGAATTCATTAGCCGCAGAGAAATTTCAAGCCCAAGTGAATGCTGCAGTCGCTAAAGCTCTTGCAGGTAGGAATAAATTTGGCCTCTGCTTTAAGGGTTCCAAGGTGATCACATTGCTGTCAAATTCCGCAAAGTGCCCAAAGGGCTACACCAAGAAGAAGTGAGCCTTGTCAGCTTGAACGAAGGGGATTTCTGAATTCCAGGACGTTTGAGGATTGGTCTTTTCTAATTGCTCGCTTAGGTACGGAGGCTTCTAAATCCTTGCTATTCACCTGTGCATACACTTTCATCGTTGTTTCTATTTTCTTATGTCTCATTTGCCTTCTAACGACTTCTGGACTAATCCCCCTTTTTATCATATCTGTGGCATACCAGTGACGAAGCATGTGTGGATTAATTCCTAACCCGCCTGTCAATTGTTGAGCGGTTTTGAACCGCGAAATTTTATATATTGAACCCGAGACCATTTTGGTGGTCTTGCCTAATTTCCAATATTGATGTGGCTTCATTTGTCTCACTTCATCAGCCAGCCATTGGGGAAGTAACACTTTGCCGACTGTCTTGGGACTCCCTAGGTGCAATCCATCTTGGGAGAAAGCCACATCAACTATTAAATAATTTCCTTCTAATTTTGCAGGAGTTACAGCACAAGCTTCTCCAACCCGCAAACCCCCGTACATGCACAGGAACAACTGAAGTCTGTATTTTGATTTACTTATAAGTTCATCAAGGTGCTCTTGGGAGGGGAATTGATAGATTCTAGAGATAGATTCCAAGACTGGGAGATCCTGACATTTATTTACATCTTTGAAAATAGACCTAGCTGTTATATAAAGACGCCTTCTTGAATTGTGATTTCCAATGGAATCAACAACATTTCTTATGTGTGAAGAAGTCACATTATTAACATCTAAATCCCATATGCCCATTTTCTTGATATCTCTAATCAAAGTTTGCTTAGTGGCATACTTATAAGGGCGATTTTGAACAATTTGATCAACATAATCTTTTACTAGCATTTCATCCCTTTTCCAATAATTAGTATTTATTGGTCAAGATCTGACTTGATTGGATGTACTCACGTATGGCACGTATATCCAGTGTCACGTTTACGGGTATACAACCCAGAATTGGGTACATAGACCCGTATTACGTCCTATAAGTGCGTTGTGAGGGACTCGAACCCCCGACCCGGTGATTAAGAGTCACCTGCTCTACCAACTGAGCTAACAACGCGGGATACTGCTGTGCGGAGCAGACCCTACCAGCGCCCCAAGGGGCTAGGCAAAGCGCTCCACACGCTCAAATGCCGCTGGATTTAAGCTTTATGCGTGCTCTTTATAGCGCTCGTATGAGTTTCTGATCTCATCCTCTGCGCTCTCGTGATTTACCCAATCTCCGCCGTGAACCTGCTTGCCTGGTTCAAGGGTCTTGTAAACCTCGAAGAAGTGTTTGATTTCATCAAGTTCATATGATGGAACATCTGCGATATCGCGAAGGCTGTTCTTGCGAATATCTCCTGCAGCGACGCACAACAATTTGTCGTCTCCACCCTTCTCATCGACCATGCGGAACATTCCGACGGCGCGGCAAGAAACAATGCAACCAGGGAATGTTGGCTCGTCTAGAAGAACGAGTGCATCAAGTGGATCACCATCAAGTGAGAGCGTGTGCTTTACATAACCATAGTCATGTGGAAAACGAGTTGCTGTAAAGAGCATGCGATCCAAACGGATCTCACCAGTGCGGTGATCGATTTCGTACTTGTTGCGGCTGCCCGCTGGGATTTCGATGACAACATCGAAAATCATCTCTGACAAAACGGGCTCCTGACTATGAACTGCTCTGAAGTGCTACTGGCCTGTCTTACTTGTGGTTACTAAAAAGTGGGGTGATCGACGGGGCTCGAACCCGCGACATCTCGGACCACAACCGAGTGCTCTACCAGCTGAGCTACGACCACCATGGACTGGTAATTCTACTGT
>Ga0007855_1000683_pt1 | contig 10488 bp, 7 predicted proteins | sample CryBogCBH01Aug08_FD_71230 | JGI IMG/M metagenome (GOLD analysis project Ga0007855, IMG submission 71230) | Freshwater microbial communities from Crystal Bog, Wisconsin, USA - CBH01Aug08 | ecosystem: Environmental > Aquatic > Freshwater > Lake | place: Crystal Bog, Wisconsin, USA | collected...
TACGTGCACGGAGACTTTGGATGAGCACTTCGGCGTCGAACACACCCACGACGCTTCGATCCCCCTCCGAACCACGATTACTAGAACCGGGATTGGAGCGATCGGACCGTATTTTTCACGGACTGTCGACCTTGACGGGTGCCTTCGTGCTCCTCGTGACCGGCGGCATTGGACTTTTTCTCGGCCTTCAGGCGATTCCGACGTTGCGGCACTACGGACTGAGTTTCTTCACGACCGTCGTCTGGCAGCCGGAATTGGACCACATCGGCATCGCGGCCGTACTGCTCGGCACGTTGGAAGTTGCGCTCGTAGCGATGACGCTGGCGTTTCCGCTCGCGTTGATGCTCGCGCTCTTCATCAGTGATTACGCACCCGTCAAGATCAAGTCGTACTTGGTGTCCGCCGTGGACCTCATGGCGGCTGTCCCCAGCATCATCTACGGCCTGTGGGGTTTCTTTCTCTTGCAGCCCCACGCCATCACGTTGTCGAGGTGGCTGAGTCAGAACTTTGGGTGGTTCCCCCTCTTCCACGTCGATACCGATCCGAACGCGGCGGTGTGGCAACAATCGAGGTACACGTCGAGCGTTTTCATTGCGGGCGCGGCCGTCTCGATGATGGCGATTCCATTGGCGTGCGCGGTGATGCGAGCGGTCTTCGATCAGGCGCCACAGGGTGAGCGCGAGGCCGCGATGGCGCTCGGAGGTACGCGATTCGGCGTTGTTCGCACCGTCGTGCTGCCCTTCGCCCGCGGCGGCATCATTGGTGGCTCCATGCTCGCTCTGGGCCGAGCGCTCGGTGAGACGGCGGCGGTTCTCATCATCATTTCGCCGGCGTACGAGATCAAGTTCCGCGTCTTGGAGGCCGGTACGCAAACCATCTCGGCGCTGATTGCCGGGAATTTTGGGAACGCGACGGCGTCGCAATTGTCGGCGTTAATGACGGCGGGCTTCGTCCTCTTTCTCATCACGTTGCTGGTCAATACCGCAGCCGCCGTCATTATTCGCCGCAGCCGTAGCGGCGCGGGAACGGACATCTGATGGCGTCGACACCGGTCCAACCCCGCAAGATTCGCTCGCTCACCGCCGACGATTGGGTATCACTGGTCGGCGCGATCCTCGCGTCGTTCGCCCTGGTGGACCTCTTGTATCTCCACGTTCTCGCCACTAGCGGCGCACTCGGATTCGTGGTCTCGTGGTTCGTGAGTTTCATGTTGTTTTACGCCGGCATCTTGTCGTTCGTGAATCCCCGCCACGTCATCGTGGATCGGCTCGTCACTGCGGCCTTGTACGTGGCGGCCCTGATTGTGCTGGGTGCTCTGGCGAGCACTGTCGTCTACACCTTCGCGCAGGGGTGGCGAGCGCTCGTACACCTGAACTTCTATACCCACGACATGTCGGGCGTCTCACCGACGGCCCCACTGAATCAGGGTGGGATTCTCCACGCCATTGTCGGCACGGTGATTGAAGTCGGTATTGCGATTGCGATTGCGGTACCGGTCGGCGTCGCGACGGCGGTTTACATGTCCGAAGTGGGGGGACGTTTTGCGCGGTGGGTGCGCACCGTGGTGGAAGCCATGACCGCGCTGCCCGAGATTCTCGCCGGCTTGTTCGTCTACGTCATTCTCATTGTCTACGTCGGTCTGCCCAAGACAGGTTTCGCCGTATCGGTGGCGATGGCCGTCACGATGGTGCCGATCATCGCGCGAGCCGGAGAAGTAGCCCTGCGCGTGGTGCCGAGTGGGCTGCGGGAAGCGAGCTCGGCGCTCGGGGCAACTCATTGGAGCACAGTGCGAAAGGTCGTGCTGCCGTCGGCCAAAGCCGGGCTCGCGACGGCCACGATTCTCGCGGTCGCCCGTGGCATCGGCGAAACGGCAGTCGCGTTGATCACGTCGGGCGCGTCGTCGTTCATGACGATCAACCCAATTCAGAATCCCATGAACTCGCTACCGCTCTTTATCTTCACGGCGGACCAGACGCACGAACCCCTCGCGATCGTGCGGGCTTTTGGCGCCGCCAGCGTTCTCCTCGCGATGGTCCTCGTGCTGTTCATTCTCACGCGGTGGCTATCGCGCGACAAAGGTGCGCGGCGATGACGAGGCGTCACTTTCGTCGCGGCGGAACCTTTTTCACCTGTCTCGCCGCGCTCGCTCTTCTCACGTCGTCGACCGCCGGGGCGGCCGGGAGCACGGCGCTCATTCAGGGTTCGGGTTCGAGCTGGGCCGCCAATGCGGTGAACCAGTGGGTGGCCGACATTGCCGCGGACGGCGTGCAAGTGGTCTACACACCCGACGGTGATGCGCAGGGCCGACAAGACTTCGCCACCAAGACCTCGGACTTCTCGGTGACGTCGATCGGCTACCAGGGCGTCGACCCGGTAACGGGTGTTCCCGATACGTCGCAAGGTCGTTCGTATTCGTATTTGCCGATCGCCGCCGGTGGCACCGCGTTTCCGTACCAGATTCGTTACGACGGCAAGATGGTGCGCAACTTGCGCCTGTCGGGTCAGACGCTGACGAAGATCTTCACCAATCAGATCACGAATTGGGATGATCCCGAGATCACCGCCGACAACAATGGCCACGCTCTGCCCTCGATTCCCATCACGCCCGTCGTGCAGTCCGAAGGTTCCGGAGCGACAGCTCAATTGACGCTCTACTTCGCGACGCAGTACCCGAAATTGTGGAACCACTTCGCTGGTGCGCCGGGAATGACGGAGTATTTCCCGCGTCAGGGAAACCAGATCGCGCAGAACGGGTCCAGCGGTGCGATGAATTACGTGTCGTCGAGCGCGGCGAATGGATCAATCGGGTACGTCGAGTACTCCTACGCGCTCAGTCAGAACTATCCGGTCGCTCAGTTGCTCAATGCGGCGGGGTATTACACGTTGCCCACGCAGTACAACGTGGCCGTCGCGCTCGAAAAGGCGCAGATCAACATGGACAAGAACTCGCCGGATTACTTGCTGCAGAACTTGTCACACGTCTACACGGATCCTGATCCACGCGCCTATCCGTTGTCGTCGTACGTCTACATGATTGAGCCCACTGGTGTGTATCCGTCACCCGAACCCAACATCACTACCGCGAAGCGCCAATCGATAGCGGACTTTGCGTACTACGCCATTTGTCAGGGTCAGCGAGAGATTGGACCCATTGGCTACTCACCTCTGCCGGTCAACCTGGTCGAAGCTGGATTTGGACAGATTCAAAAACTCAAGTCCGCCGACTCGGGCGTCGACTTGCAGCGATTGAACATCATGACGTGCGCCAACCCCACGTTCGTCCTCGGTCATCCCGACGCCAATTACTTAGCCCAGATTGCTCCGCAGCCCCGAGCGTGTGACAAGAACGGCGCGGGACCGTGCGCCACGGGGGCTTCCTCGGGCACGGGATCTTCCACCGGTGGACATTCGGGTGGGTCATCGTCGGGGAGTGGTGGAACGAGCGGTGGGAATTCGGGTGGCACCTCGACGGGAGGTGGCTCCTCGGGTGGAGGAACCGCACCGAGTGTCCACTACAGCCTTCGCGTAGATCCTCGAACCGGACAGATCATCATCGCGGCGCGCGGTGCCACCGGTGAGGCGACACCCGTTGGGGCGACCTTGTCACCGCAGAACTCCGTGAACGGCGGAAGCCTTTTCGTCGTCGGACTCCTTCTGGTCGCCGTGGCCGCACCCGTCGCAATAACGGCGCGCCGTCGGCGAGCGCGGGGGAGCGGGAAATGAAGTCGCCGCGTCTTGTACTGGCCACCGCGTGCACAGTGTTGACGTTGCTGTCGACCTCAGCGCTGAGTGGAGCGAGCGTGTCGCACGCCACCACGTCGAGTGCGGTAACGAAGACGGTTTCGGTGACGAGATCGTTCTTAGTGAACGGCAATGAGACGGTCGTCGATCAACGGACGGTGACACTTAGCGTTAGTAGTACGACCAATTTGCGTGGGCGCCAGGAGTTGCAGGTCAATTGGAGCGGCGCACATCCAACCGGTGGCATCGTCGCCGACCAGAACTCGAATCTCGCTGACCAGGAGGAGTACCCCATGGTCCTTCTGGAGTGCCGGGGAATGGATTCTTCCAGTGCCGCACCATCCGACCAGATCAGTCCCCAAACGTGCTGGACGCAAAATTGGAGCGAGCACTACCAAGACACTTTTCAGACCAAGTGGCCGCCGTACGAAATGGACCAATACGCGAGCGTGAGCGATCGAGCTCGTGTGTCCGGAGCGCCGTCGCCACTTCCCGATGCGTGTCTCTTTCTGCCCGCACCGACGCAACACTGGATTCCCTTCGTGGCGGCCAACGGGACGGTCTACAACGGGGGTCCCGAGGGCTGCGCGGGGCAACCACCCGAGGCGCAGAACGTTGGAAACTCAGCCTTGCCGAGTAACGAAACGTTCGGGGTGACCGGATTAGATGGCAAGGGTTCTGCACAATTCGACGTCTGGACGGCGGCGCAGAATGCGTCCCTCGGTTGTTCCCAGACCGTCCCGTGCGCTCTCGTGGCGGTACCTGTCATGGGCATAAGTTGTGATCCCACTGCGTCGGGATTGCCCACCGCCGACGTTCCCACCGGCACTGCGGGTAAGGCCGCGATCGCGGACTGCGAATCGACGGGAAATTTTGCGCCCGGCCAGATCGTCAACCCTCTTGGAGCCAACGCGCTGAGCGTGAGCGGCGCCCTGTGGTGGAGCGCGTCAAATTGGCGAAACCGCATCGTCGTGCCCTTGTCATTTGCGACACCGGACAACGCGTGCCAGGTGGTCACGGCGAACAACACGCTCGATATCTACGGGTCGGAACTCTTGGTGCAAGCCACCGCTCAGTGGGCTCCGCACTTTTGTTTGAACAAGTCTCTCTTCAACGTTGTCCACGTCCAAACCGGCGAACCGGAGGCGCGCAACCTGCTCGCGTCCTCGCAGTCCGAAGCCGCATTTACTAGCTTCCAACAAAGCGGTGGTTACGGTCGACCGGTCGTGAATGCTCCCGTGGCGGTGTCGGGATTTTCCATTAGTTATTCGATTGATGACGACAATGGTCAGCCCTACACCCGACTGCGACTCACACCTCGACTGCTCGCGAAACTTCTGACCGAGTCGTATCCAGCCGAGTTACCCGTCAAACAAGAGGATCCAGCGCTCGCGCATAATCCCCTCAACATCACGCTGGACCCGGAATTCATCGCCTTGAACCCCGGCATTACTCAGGGCGTCCCGGCGGGAGAGGCGGCGTCCGAACTCGTGACGCTGGCCAGTGACTCCGACGTCATGGAAGCTCTGACCAGTTACATCAACGCGAACGCTGACGCGAGAGCCTGGCTCGACGGCACCCCCGACCCCTGGGGCATGGTCGTCAACCCGGCGTACAAGGGAATTGCGCTCCCGGTCAACGCGTGGCCGCTCTTGTCAACCTTCGAGCCCACGGCGTTCTATAACTCTGACAACAACGACTGTTTGTACCACTCGCCCGTGCCGTACCTTCCTCTGGTCGCGGCCCCGCTCGCGTCACTCGAGAGTGTGAGCGAGAGTATGCAATTCAGCATTGCCAACTCGACCACGGTGTGTTCGCAGATTGATGGCACGTCGGTCGGCGAAAAGCTCGTCGCTCAGGGACGCCAAACCGTCGGGTACCGATTCCTGATCGGCGTCACGCCACTCGCCGACGACACGCGATACGGACTGCGCGCGGCCGCTCTCGAAACGTCGCCGGGGACATTTGTGACGCCGACGGATGCGTCATTGGCCGCCGCCGCGGCTCTGCTCAAGCCCGATAGCTCAACTAACTCGTGGCCCATTCCGTACCGGGTGATTGAAAATTCGTCGTCGGCCTCGTCGGCCTACCCGGGCACCATGGTGATTTATACAGCCGTGCCGACGAGCGGCTTGCCGCGGAGCGACGCGAAGGATTTTGCGACATTCCTTCGTTTCACTGCCGGCGCCGGTCAGACGCCGGGCTACGCGGTGGGGCAACTTCCCCCTGGGTACTTACCGATGACGTCGGCGAACGGCCTCGGTTCGCTGGCCGCATATACGCAAGAAGCCGCCGACGCGGTGGCACGTCAAGCCGGCGATGTTCCGTCTCTTGTTCCCACGACTCCGACGACGACACCGACCACAACGCCGACGACGACGCCCACCACAACTCCGGTCACCACGCCCACCACCGTTCCCGCCCGACTGGTGGCGACCGGGGTGACCCCTCACGTCACGACCACCTCCGTCGGATCCGTCTTTACCGTGCTTCTCTTCTTCGCGGTTGGTGGTCTGTTGTCGGTGGGTGCAGTTGGTTTGTGGCGTCGGCGAGTGGCGTGACGATGGTGAACGTCGAGTCGCATCCTTCGGTGCCCGCCCCGCGCCGACCTCGTCGTGGTCTATTCCCGGCGGCGGTCGTCCTGACGACGTTTGGCCTGGTCGTAACGTTTTTCCTCTTCTACGTCCTCGCGTTTTCCGGTCTCGAGGAACACCGCAGTCAGAGCCAGCTCTACGCCACGATGCGAGGTTTGCTCGACCCCGCGAGTCCCGTGGCGCCGGCGATTGGTGGCGCAATTCCCGCGGGCTCTCCCATCGCGGTGATGACGATTCCGGCTCTTCACGTATCGAGAATGGTCATTGTCGAAGGCACCACCTCAGGTGATCTGGCTCTTGGTCCCGGACATCAACGCAACTCACCCCTGCCGGGGCAAGTAGGACAGTCGATTGTGATGGGAAAGTCCGTGTCGAGCGGCGCCCCGCTGGCGTCCCTCTCACACCTGCGGGTCGGAAATTCCATTGACGTGACGACCGGGCAGGGCACCTTTCACTTTGTCGTCGAGGGAGTACGTCGGGCGGGATCGGCTTTGCCGATCATTCCGAAGAACAACGCACTTCTAACGCTTATTTCGACGACCGGCTCGCGACTCTTCGGTACCGATGCGGCCGCGCACTTGCTGTACGTCGATGCCGCCCTACGAGGTACGCCCGTTCCGACACCACCGCACGGTCCACGGATCATTCACTCGGCGGAGATTCAGGGTCACGGCGACAGTGGCGCCTGGCCGGACGTGATTCTGTGGCTCACGGCCGTGGTGGCCGTCACCATCGGTATCGTCGTCGTGGCTCGCCGGTGGGGCTTCGCGCGCACGTGGGTGGTCGCCACTCCGGTCGTGCTGCTGGTGTTGTGGATTTTGAGTGGCGCGCTGCTGCGCCTGTTGCCCAACGTCTATTAGTTCGCGAGGATGATGCGCTGCCTAGAGTGACGCGTCGAGCGGCGTGATCAAGAATTTTTCACCGGTGGCCTGGCGAGCGTAGGCCTGGAGTGCATTGAGCTGCAGGGCACCGGTGAGCGACACGCTGCGCGTGTAGTGACTGGCAAAAGTAGTTGTGAGTTCGGCCGCGACACGAGACCGGAGGCGCAGAAGTCCCTCGAGTCCGATGCTTTGTAGAAATGGGGTCAGGAGCCATCCCCCAATACCCCAAGCGAAACCGAAGTTTCGCGTGAGGATGGTTTCGCTGCGGTCGAGTCCACCGTAGATATAGACCTGCTTGTGAGTGGTGGATCCGTAGCGGCTGTACTCGGCGGCGTTCTTGGCACACGACGCTTCCATGGCCGTCAGGATGGAACTGGCGAGCCTCCCACCACCCGTGGCGTCAAAGGCCAGTGTCGCACCCGTGGCGTCGAGGGCCGTGATCAGGTCGGTCATGAACGACTCGTCGCTCGAATTACACACGTACACAGCGCCGAGCGCCTTCAAAATCTCGACCTGTTCGTTCGTGCGAACGATGTTGACGAGCGGCACACCATCCTGGGCGCAGACGCGCACCAACATCTGTCCGAGATTGGAGGCGGCGGCCGTGTGGACGAGTGCGTGGTGACCTTCGCGACGCATCGTCTCAACCATGCCAAGAGCGGTGAGTGGGTTGACGAAGGAGGACGCTCCGTCGCGCGCCGGAGTTCCCTCAGGAAGAACCAGGCAGAGTCCCGCGTCCACGGCTTTGTACTGCGCGTACATTGATCCACCCGCCACGGCGACCGTGCGGCCAAGGAGCGCCTGCGCACCATCGGCGGAACCAGCGGCGATCACGGTGCCCGCTCCCTCATTGCCCACCGGCAACGACTGATCCCATCGTCCGCGCAGGCTGCGCAAAAACCCCTCACCGATGGTTGCCGTCACCACCGGGTTCTCGGACGTGCCGGTCACGGTCGCGGTCGCGAGGTCCGCGCCCGCCACGAGCAAGCCGAGGTCCGAGGGATTGATCGGCGATGCCTCGACGCGAATGAGGACATCGTTCTCACCGAGTTCCCGCAGCGGCACGCTCACGAGAGAGAGTTCGAGAGTCCCGGTACTGGTGACGAGGGAGTGCAGTTCGAGCCCGTGAGTCGGAAGTTCGTTCGACATGATGGATTCCTTTGGTGATGAGGCGACGTTGGATACTGCGCGCTACCGCTGCCAGCGTACGCAGTGTCCAAGCGCGATCTCCGCGATGTCAGTTCGGGCGCTGTCCGCTCGCGGAGGTCGCACGGTCCTTGACCGGCGCAGCGATGCACGCCGGAATATCTCGCGGCCGGACGTGAATGCTCGTGCAGGCCGACCACTGCGATGGAGAAACGACCGGACCTAGGGTGGATCGGGGGTGCCACACCCATTCTCCCGCCACCACCTGGGGGAGGCCCCATAGTTCAGTGGTCGCCGAGATCACGAAACTGGGATCGCCGGACACGCACTTCTCGTCCACGCATCGAGTAATGGGCATGACGACGCGACGCACGCCCCAATGTTGAAACGCACCTTGCAGACGAAGGAGATCGACGCGCGACGGCGCCGTTGGGGCAACGAAGATGAACGACGACAGTCGAGACAGCTCGTCGTAGCCCGCCTGCGTGACGGGATCCCCATTTGTGAGCTGTGGTCCATATCCGCCAGGAATGTAAAAGCGAAAGCCCTCTGACGCTTGCTGCAACATCGAGCGCGACGAGCGAGGGGTGGGAAAGGTCAGCACTGTCAGGGGTTGCGCGGACGATGTTGCCCGTAGTGCGGCGTCACTCGACGTTCCGAGGGCCACGATGGGTAGCGACGTCGCGATGGCGAACGCGAGTTGGATGCCGGCTGCCACGAGAAGACTCGCGATCAGCGACGCGCTGATTCGCCGCTGAGACCATCGCCGTTGTACTTCCTCGACGCCGAGGGCGACAAGGAGCGCGGCGGCGAACCACGTCACGATGATCATGCGATGCGGAGTGATATTGCGAAGAAATGGAAGACGCCAGAAGGCCTCAAAAATTCCGACGGGAAGGTGCGCGGAGCACGCACACCACACACCGAAAATCGCCCACGTCACGATGAGCCACACGAACGATCGGCGATAGAGAACGATGACGACGGTCACCAACGCGACAACCAACGCAAGGCCGAGATAGGAGTCGTCGAGTATCGCGAGTCGTCCGATAATCGTTCCGGTGTAAGCGACTGGTTGCGTGACGAGTCGCGAGAGGGGGTACGAATTCAGGCGCTCCGTGGACTGCGGGTACACCCAATTTGCGAGACGAGCGGGACCAAAGAGCACGTAATACGCCGGAACGGCGCCCAACAACACCAGTCCCGGAAGCGACCACGTGGCACTCGTCGTAGCCGTACGTACCGCAACCTTCGTCGCCGATCGGTTCCTTCGCCAGCCCACGACGAGCAGCGCCAGGAGTGCGATCACTGTGGCGAGCACGGTGACCGCGAGGATTTCTCCGCTGAGAAGGAGCTCGGCGACCGTGGCGACGGAGAGGACGAGTCCGGCTCGTCGCGCCGAGATGTCCTGGTCAACAAATAAACGCCAACCCACGTAGAAGACCAATGGGGGAAAGACGAGCCAGACCAAATTCGACCACCCGTACGCCATCGCGCGAATCACGAACGGTGAAAAGCCCCAGACGAGACCCGCGCACCATTGCGACCACCGCGATGACGTCACCCGCCCCACCGCCACCGCCATGGCGAGCGCGGAGACAATGGGTCCGAGCCACAGTTGCGCATTCATGGACGCGAGAGGTCCTGCAATCCACGTCAGGGGACTGAACAGTGCCGCGAGCGTCCAGGAGTCATTGTTCGACACGAGATTGATGCCGAGTGGGTGAAAGAGAAAAGTCGAAAAGAAGGGATTCTCAAGATGCGAAAACGCGTGGGCCACCCACCCGTTCGTCCACACGTAAATCGACGTGTCCTCTTGGGGCAGAACCGACGACGTTCGTACACCGTGTCGAATAACGGGCCACAGAATGATGGTCGAGAGCAACGCGTAACTCCATCCCGCGAGCCACCACCAGGAACGTCGCGACAATGGACGATCTACTCGTGTCACGTCACGTCACGCCCGGCACGGGTTCATCGCACGACTGTAGCAACGGGTATTAAATGGTCAGGGACCGTGGAATCACCAGTGGTCGTCTACGGCATTGGGCCTGTGGCGTCGGGTACGGTAACGCGATGCAGGTGGCGTTCACGGGAAAACTGTGGTTCTGGCGAGGACCGTCCCC
>Ga0007855_1000688_pt1 | contig 10479 bp, 4 predicted proteins | sample CryBogCBH01Aug08_FD_71230 | JGI IMG/M metagenome (GOLD analysis project Ga0007855, IMG submission 71230) | Freshwater microbial communities from Crystal Bog, Wisconsin, USA - CBH01Aug08 | ecosystem: Environmental > Aquatic > Freshwater > Lake | place: Crystal Bog, Wisconsin, USA | collected...
GTGAGCTGCGGGGCGATGTTCCGGGCTGTGCGGGGCGAATCGTGCATCCGAAAGGGTGAGCCGTGGGTGGGGCAGTGCGGGACCCCTGGCCCCCCCGCGCAGGGCCTGCTGCCTGCTGTGTACGGACTGTCACTAATGGAGGCTCCGCAGCGCGTGCCTGTCCTCTACGTATCCTCCATGGTCGCATTGGAGGGGGAAGGGGCCTGCGCAGAGGTGTATGCCGTTTCCACGTACGACCGGAGCATCACCTACTTCATATCGCAAGACATCCTGAAGCAGGCCACCGTCCAGATACAGACGTGCATCCTGCAGCCCATCGTCCTGGCCTCGACAGGAGATGGCACAGTGTATGCTGCCGTGGGATCGATGCTCTACTACGCATCACAGACGTTTAGCGGCCTAATGACGCCGCAGAGTTACCTGCAGCAGGTACCCATGGGCACCATCAACTTTATTACCGCCTTTGCAGCGGGTCACTACTTTCTGGGCACCTCCAGCGGGCAAATCCAATCAGTGCCTTCCACCGCGTCCACCACCTTTGGCGCGCAGACCCAGGTGGTGCAGACCACAGGCCTCATTGCCATGGGCGCTGCAGGGCGTCGGGTGATTTACCTCGATGCAGGGGGCCATCTTAAGGAGGTGCTCTTCAGCAACGTGCAAGGCTGCATGGCCGGGTTCGTGGCCACAAAGCTGGAGTCTGTAGCCGCGGGCGTGTGCATGCAGGCGGGGCGGGGGTCGTTTACCGACCTCTACGGGCAGCTCCAGAGGTGCCCTCCAGGTACCTACGGCGACCGCGCTGGGACCACACTATGCCTGCCCTGTCCTCCAGGCACGTTTTCGGTGGGCATGGGCTCCGCCATATGCACGCCCTGTCAGCCCGGGGAGGTGTCGAGCGAGGACGGCACGGCCTGCCTATCGGATTGCCCCCCTGGATCCTGGCGCTCCGGGCAGGCGTGCTCGTCCTGCGGCCCAGGGTTGGGGTACAAGGATGGGGGCTGTGTGCCGTGCTCTGCAGGCACGTTTTCCAGCGAGGGGATGTCGAGCTGCACCGCGTGCGACAGTGGCAAGACGTCGCCTCAGGGGGCGCACAGCTGCGTCCAAATATGCGACGTACAGGACCACTGCGCGTACGATGGCGAGGCGTGCATGAGCCTGACCAAGGACTACCAGGTACTGTCCCAGATTCTGATGAACAATACGGGGGGGCAGATCCTGGGCCTGACAGTGGACAGCGGGGGCGGCGTCTTCTTCACGGACGGCACCACGATCCAGTACTACCAGGACGACTGTGCCTCGTACGACACCCAGTGCACCAAAACGGGCGCCCAGCTGCTGCCCCCCAATCAGTACACCAATTACATGTTTTCAAGCCTGGCCATATGCGACCGAATCCACCCTTCCGCGGACTGCAGCGCAGGCCAGAGCAGGAGCCTGTACGCCGCCTCCCTCGTCTTCAGCAGCATCTATGTGCTGGAGGTCTGCCAAAACGATGCGGGAGAGGTCGACACCAAGGCGACAGGGGGCATTCTGAGAAAGGTGGTGGGCGGGTCCTGGGGCGGGTTCGCGGACGGCGCCTTCTCGAGGGCGCTCTTCAACCAGCCAGTGGACCTGGAGCTCAATGCGCAGTGCAGCCTGCTGTACGTGAGCGACTTTGCCAACCACCGAATCCGCCTTGTGAACTTTACCTCTGGGGTGGTCTCGACCCTGGTGGGAACCGGCCACGGCTGCTGGAAGGCGGGGTACGCCGCATGCAGTGACAACACTCATGGATGCGACGTGACGGTCTCGGACTGTGCCTCGCTGTACTATCCCATGGGCATTGCCCTCAGCGAGGATGAGGCCGACCTGTACATTGCCGCTAACACGGCAGACGCCCTCTATGTGCTGCGAGGGGGAGGCTACCTCACCTACTTTTGCGGCTACAGCTACAACAACGCCCATTACGGCACCACGGAGGAGTGCAATTTCAACGCGGATGGGTCCAAGGGGTGCATGCTGCACAGACCCTTTGATGCGGCCGTCTTCAACATGGAGATTTACGTGGGAGTGACGCAGGGGATCACCAAGCTATTTGGCGGGGGAGGTTGCCAGCAAGTGGCAGGCCAGTACTTTGACCTCCAGACATCCGGCCTAAGGGACGGCATCAAGCCGCAAGGAGGGGGCTACCCCTCCCTCGTGAACATGCCCTTCAAGCTGGCCATTGCAAGGTCCAAGGGCGTGCTCTACTTTGCCGACCTCATGAACGGGGCCGTGCGCCGCGTTCTGGTGAAGAACTACTGCATCTGTCCCGTGGGCTTCCAGCTCCTACCAGACGCCGCCTCGTGCTACAATCCGTCCCCCGATTGGGCCAAGAGCCCCCTGCCGCTGTGCAAGGCGCCCGGGTTTTATGCCCTGCCGGGCGACGCGACGTGCTTTCGGTCGTGCGCGGATGCCCAGGTGAGCGCCGCCCCGTGCCTGCTCCAGCCCAACCAGGCCCAGTTCGGCTCGTTGACGTACGCCCAGCTGCTGGGGGACCTGAATCCGCCCCAAAACAGCCTGCACGCAGATTGGTACGGCCTGAGCAGTGCGGGGGCATGGGATGCCATTTTTGCGTCGCCCTCCTCCTATAAGCAGGGCAGCATCACAGGCATGGCGCCGTCGGGCAGCGGAGACGGGTTTGTGAGCCTCACGATGCAGGGAGGATGCTGGGCCGTCGAGACACAGTACGCACTGCAGCCGCGTCTCATCCTACCCGGGCTGTGGGTGCCTTGCGCGACGATACTGGCTACGGAGGCGGGGTCATGTGCTTGCCCCACCAATGTCTTTGCCTTTGAGGCGACGCCCACTACGCCAGCGCAGGAGAACGCGTCCTTCTTTGCGCCCAAGCGCTGGCAGGCTCTGCGCAACGCGGCCACAGCAGGCGGCGCCCGGTTCACAGACATATTGTGTCCCCTCCTGGGCCAGGCAGCGGGGGGATGCGGCGTCCCGCTCACCCAGAGCTCGGTCTTCATGATGCTCGGGACAGACAGGAAGGCCCAGCAGACCTGCGCCGTCGAAGGGCCCTGCTTCCTCCTGTGGCAGCTCTCGTCGTCACCTGGCCAAGCTATCCTCTTCCATAACACACAGGCCATGGCCAACAGCTGGAAGGCGGACGGAATCCAGACCATTCAATGCATGCTGGGGTGGCCCGCTCACTACTACTGCCCCAATGGCTATGTATGGATCCCGCCTCGGTCTCCCTTGGCGGAATCGTGCTCTTCGTCGGCCTCCTCCACCTTGGCCACGTGCCTATCCTGCTTGCCTGGCACCTACTCTTTCCTTGAGACGGAACTGAGGCACACGCTGGGAGGCCCATACCAATGCCTCACATGTGAGCAAGGGTCGTATGCCAGCGCAGTGGGCGCCACCGAGTGCCTGCTGTGCCCTGCCAACACCTACAGCTCGGAGCAAGGGAGCAGCGCATGCACGCGCTGCGAGCAGGGCAACTACACTGTGATTCCTGGCGCGTACAGCGAGCTGCAGTGCGTGCCGTGCCCCCCTGGCACGGGAAACTGCACGGTGTGCATCCCAGGCCAATATCAGCCGCTCAGCGGCCAGTTTCGGTGCGAAATCGTGCCTGCTGGCCACTACAGCCCACTGCCCAATGCAAGTCTGCCCACCATGTGCCCCCCAAGCCAGTATCAGGACCTTCAGGGGCGCACTGCATGCAAGCACTGTCCTCTGCACTCCACGAGCGCCGCAGGGGCCACCGCCTGCACCGCCTGTCCTACGTCCACCACCTGTTCCTTGAGCCTGGAGAACACCTGTGGCAAGGGGTGTGGCCTGAACCAATACTATGACCTCACACGGAGCGCATGCATACGGTGCGCCAACGGCACGCTCAACGCGATGGACCCCTGTGCCACAGATCCGAACGTGTGCTGGGAATCACCGCAGAAGGAGTTTTATCTTGCGGGGGACAGCATTTTGCCTTGCCCTCCTGGCACGCAGGCCAATAGCCTCTTCAATGGCTGCGAAGGCTGCAAACCTGGGCTGTACTCGGCGGCGGGAACCGGCGGGTGCCTCCCGTGCCCAGCGGGCCAGACGTCCACGGGCACGGCCTGCCAAGCCTGCGACGCAGGCACGACCTCTCTGGCAGGCGATACGCGATGCCTGCCCTGCCAGCCAGGCACCTTTGCCCCCGTGCGCGGGTCGCCCCTCTGCCTCCCGTGCAATGCTGGTAAGATTGCGCCTTGGGGGGCAAGCACGGCGTGCAGCCCCTGCGAGCGAAACTGGGTGGCCTCTCAGGGCGGGATGACCGCCTGCGACGTAAAGTGCAACACGTCCAATGGCTTCTACGCCGCTGGAGGGGAGAGCCAATGCAGGTACTGCTCGGGGGGCCTGGTGCTGGGATCTGAATGCCAGGGATGCGGTCTAGGCCACTACTTAGCGGCGTTGGAGTCAAGGGTCTGCGTCCAGTGCCCCAGTGGACTAGTCAATCTGCAGTACCCCTATGCTCCCAACGGGAGCGTCTGCATCCCGTGCCCGTCTCCTACGGCCTTCGCCTCCTCCGACGGCATGGCGTGCCTGGAGGCTAACCCTGGGTACATACCCGCGCCCAACCACAGCGCGTCGCTCCCGTGCCCTCCAGGCACCTTCCGGAACGCGACCCAAACGGCCTGCACCCAGTGCGCACCGGGGTACTTTGCGAGCGGCCCCGCGAGCGTAGCATGCACCGCCTGCCCACTGGGCACCTACACAGCGGATGAGGGCCAGGTGGGCTGCAGAAACTGCATCTCGGGCGAGGTCTCCAGCATGGTGGGGAGCACCACGTGCGTGCAGTGCGCCTCGGGGACGCAGCCGGTGCAGGGGAGGCAGTGCACGCCTTGTCCCAACAACACGTACTCGCAACGAGGGATGCTATGCCGCCCCTGCGTCAGCGGGCAATACGCGCCCATGATGGGGGCCTCTGCGTGCTCCACGTGCCCCGATTGGACCTCCTATGATCCGAAGCAAGGGCGTTGCGCCGTGTGCTCGCCTGGACGGTACATGGCATCAGCTCCCATCTTTTACTGCCAGGTATGCCCTGTAGGCACTTTTCAGCCCCTCAGCGGATCCGTCTCTTCCCTGGATTGCATACCCTGCAGCTCGGGGCTCGTCGCCCTCTCGCCTGGCTCCTCGGGGTGCGGCGTTTGCCCACCGGGGACTATGGCCACCACGGAGTCTACCTGCGACGCATGCCCCCCCGGATCCTACAGCACGGGAGGAGGAGGGTCGTGCGTGCAATGCCCCGCTGGAACCTATGCAGCAAGCTCGTCAGCCGTGAGGTGCGCAACATGCCCCCCGGGTAGCTATCAGCCAGCGAGCGGGAGCTCGGGATGCCTGCTGTGCCCTCCAGGGAGCATCTCAGACGGCAGCAGCGGCCTGAGCTGCCTTTCATGCTACAATTGGCCAGGCACGTTTGCGGCAAGCTATGGCCAGACCCTTTGCCTGAAGCGGCAGACCGTCTGCCCCCACTTTTGGTACGTGAATATGAGCCTGGATCCCGCGCTGGACAACACATGCACAGAGTGCCCTGGGTGCAGCGTGGACGAGCTGGCCGTAGCGTACCAGAGTCCCACACAGACGCTGGGCTTGCTTTCGCCGTCGGACATCGCCTCGCACCTCTATGACCTGTGCCCTGGCAACACGGAGGCGCCGCTGTATCGTTGCCTGCCCTATGCTCCCGTGGCGGGCAGGTACCTCTCCTTGACGCAGGCAGTGGGCGCGGCCGTAGGCTCGCCAGGCATCGATCCATACACCTTTCAGACCTGCACGGACCCCCTCTACGATAGCGCCGTGGTTCGGTGGGTGGGGGGGCCTGATATGCAGACCTGCTACGTGGGGTGCCTCTATGGCGTGAGCGTGCAAGGCGCCCTGGACTATCAGCGCGCATTCCAGAGCATGCCCCGCATGTACGCAGAGGACACGACCAAGAATCAGTTCCTTCAGCGGATGCTCCAGTACAAGCAAAGCGTATGTCTGCCCTGCCCGCGGACCGAGTGCCCGCTGGGTCGCTATCGACCCGATTACGGGAAAGGGTGCGGGCCTCCGTGCGCCGTGGAGACGTGCGACAATGCCATCGGGTGCACTGGAATATGTACCAACAGACCTCCCTCCTCGGGCTACGTAGGCGGCGGCCCACATCTCGGCCAAAACTGGTGCCCCTGGGCCTGCTTGCTGGGGTGGCACCTCTCCGACGATCGAAGCACATGCCTACCCTGCCAGTATTCCCCGCTGACCCTATGCAATTCCAGCGACTTTGCCGTGATCTCGTCGGCGGAGTGCATGCCGTGGCACACTAGCTTGGACATTTGCAAGTACTGCCCCCCCCTGCCGTACGCGAGGCTCCTGGGATGGAATCAGACCTGCCAATACCAGTGCTACAGTGGCTACTTTTGGGCCCAGGGCTGCCTGCCGTGTGGCAGTGTCTTTGCCAATGGGACGCGGTGTCCCGTCGGAATGTTTCTCGACGAGTCCATCTGCTACGCTCAAGGGCTGCGGCCTGCATGCACCCCATGCATGCCCCCCCCGCCTAGCGCAGTGGCCATAAGTGATGGTGGACGCAATCGGACCCATTGCAGGGCCCTCTGCACCCAGGGGTTCCACACTGTTTCTGCAAGCACGGGCGCCTACGGCGGCACGCCATTTGTGGACGACGTGGTATGCGTGACCTGTATGCCCGACGATGGGCGGTCCTGCTTCAACACGAGCACCTGCTTTGTGGGCTCGTTTCGAAACCTGAGCGTCGCCGATTCCCAGCCCCACAGTTGCGTTCCGTGCACCCAGAGCGCCCAGTGCAACGCGGGTTTCTACGCCCCCCTCTGCGACGGAAAGAGCTTTGTCGATGCGCCGTGCCTGCCATGCGATCCTCAGGTCCTGAAGAACCAGCAGTTTGTGCCCTACCCCCATGCGACGGCAAACAGGGAGCGGGTCATCTTCAGCCAGGGGACGGACTGCCCCCGCGCCTGCCTCAACAATTACATCCAGAAGCAGGACAGCCCATCGGAGTGCATCTCGTGCCGATCCCTTGCCGTACAGGGCCTGGAGTGCGCCCAGCAGGGTATCCAGCCTCCGCTGTGCGCGTTTGTGTACTCCTACTGGAACGCCGACCCAGGCCAGGCATGGTGGGACCAGGACCACGCGCCGCCCTTTTTGCCCTACGCGTTTCCCGCCGTGGTGGATAGGGCGGGAGTCTGCTGGGCGTGCCCTATTGGCTCTGCCACTTTGGCGGACAGCCAGGATCTGTGCGTCACGCTCCCTGGCTACACCACGGCCATCGCCACTCTGCCCACCGCCAAGATCCCCATCCCCTCGCTCCCCAGTGACATTTACTTCACCATGCAGGCCCCAAGGATGCCCGCTGCGGTCGTGAAAACGCACCGCAGGCTGCTCCAGGTCTCTGGGAAGCCTTCCTTAGATTCGTCGAGCCTGGCCGTTGTGGGGGCGGCGGCGCCCTGTCCCTTTGGGTCCTACAAATCGGATGTCGGCGCAGGGCAGTGCTTCCTGTGCCCGCAGGGCACCTCCACCATCCAAGAAGCCAGTATGGCGCTGTCTGCCTGCATGTGCCAATATGGGTATTACCTCCAGTCTAGGCAGGGGCCATGCATCCCTTGCCCAGAGGATACCTTTTCCCTTCAGATTGTGCCCGTCACGAGTCAGCCGCAGGCCTCATGCACCCCGTGCCCAGCGAATCACAGCACCCTCGGCGCCACGGGCGCCACGCGCTGTGCATGCGCCCTGGGCTTTTGGCCCAAGGATGGGGGATGCGCGCTATGCCCAGCCGGATTTTACTGCCCGCCATGCACCACCGCGGACCTCACATGCCCGCCCCTTCAGATTCCGTGCTTCCCTGACTCGAGCTCGCCAGCGGGAAGCTATGGCCTTTCCAACTGCACGTGCATGCCAGGGCTCGTGCTTGCCTCCAGGCCTTACAACACGAGCCAACTGTACTGCAGGACGCTGCCGCTCGGCGCGAGGCTGAACCCTCAAACCGGGCTGGTCGAGTGCCTCCCTGGATGGAAGACCATCTCGAACGAGGTGTGCCAGCTCTGCCCAGAAGGGGCCTACTTTTTGGAAGGAAAGTGCCTGCTATGCCCAGCCGATACCTACAACCCCACCCTATCAGCCATGGGCGGGTGCACTCCCTGCCCCCTACAGCAAAGCACCATGGGAAGGGTCGGGGCTACAAGGCTGGAAAACTGCTCGTGCCCTTTCCCCATGATTCAGCAGGAGAGGGGAGGCTGCTTGGGATGCAGGCAGAACCAGTACCTCACGGCAAGCAGGTCTTTGCTTTTAGCTATTTTTTTTAAAAAAAACTAACACTTGGGGCGCAGCCAATGCATCGACTGCCCAGCGAATTCCCTGGCGCAGTCGGGGGCCTCTAGCCTGGCTGATTGCCTCTGCATCCCTGGTTTTTTCTATTCAACCTCCACCTCCACATGCCAGCCCTGTCCTGAGGGCTCCTACTCCAGTTTTTCCTCCAACCTGCCATGCACGCCCTGCCCCCGTGGCAGCACCACAGCAGGATCGGGTGCCATGTCCATTACGGCGTGCGGGCTCTGCCTCCAGGGTTTCACATGGCGCATGGGCGTCGGGTGCTTCTCTGCTTAACTACCGCCTCCATCACCCCCACCATCGCCATAGTTATTCACCTCGACAATATCGGGTCCATCCATGGCTTCCCCCATTAACATTCCTGTGGCCATACCCAGCGCCAAGTCCCCTCCTCCACCATACCCACCCCAGTATCCACCAAAAGGAGCATAATAAAACACATGAGGGGCGCAACAGCTCCCCAACGAGCATACCACAAAGAAGAAGCACAGCACCAGAATGGTACCGCCCACATACGCCTGCTTCTTATCCATCATTACCAGGCTGGTGATGCCTCCTCCAAGGAACAAGAGGACCACCACAAGCACAAATGGATAGCACCAGTCACTCCATTGGCTGGACTGGTACTTACGCTGCTTATCCTGCTGATACTGCTGCTGCTGCTGCTGCTGGTATTGCTGGTACTGCTGCTGCTGATACTGTGGCGGCGGCTGGTACTGCGGCGGCTGGTACTGCTGCGGAGGCTGGTACTGCTGCTGCTGCTGATTAGGATACTGAGGGGCTGACAGCTGCTGCTGCTGATTAGGATACTGAACAGGGGGCTGCTGCTGGTACTGCATTCGTTTGCCTCTTTTCGTGTGTCTTAAATACCTTTGAGGTCCAGTTTAGGACAAAGACATTGAATTCACGAGAATGGGCTTCGCCTCTTCAACATGGCTGCGCTGAACCAGAGGCCCTCCCAGCAGAGGGCAAAGCACACCCAGCCACGAATCGAAAACAACATCAGCGTCTGTGGCCCAGTATTTCAGGGTCACCAGGCTACAGGGGCAGCAGAAGGTGACCTCCAAACACGATACAAAGCAGAGTTCGCCCTCCTTTTCCCCCAACGTCTTTACTCTCAGGGGCAAATGACAGCCGTAATTGGGCACACAGCAGGTGGACAGGACCATGCCGCCCTGCGTCGTTGCAATATAGTGGCCTAGAAAGGGAATCTGGCACAGGCCGGCCGTGGCGCCCGCAAGTCCCAGCCATACGCAGCATCCAGGCGAAAAGACCCTCCTTCCCAAGGGATCCAGCTCCGCCAGCACTTGGCCGTACGTGGCGCAAGGGCAACAACAGGCCATGCAGCACTCACCCGTGTTGTTCACTCGGTGACTACGACGATATACTATGGGCTCCTCCTCCGGTATGGGGGTCAATTTTCCTGGCATCGGGCTGACTTTGTAGGTTGCTATTTATATAGAATGGGGCTGGCTACTTTTTTCCAAACGTTTCATAGAAATAGTTAGTGCCTGCGCCAAGCGCAGTGGCGCCGATCCCTGCCAATGCCACGCTCTCCCCAATCTGTACGCCTTGTTTTGCAGTTGTCCAACTGTCAGGTACCCATGAATCTGGAGCCATAAAATGAATTAACTTGTTCCCAGTGGGCCTGGTTGGAAATACTGCGCGATTATACTCATCATATGGTGATGTGTCTTCCTCGTACTCGCGTGGATCCAAATGACGGTGATCTTTACTAGTACTCTTAGGATAGTAATACTGGCCAGGAGGGGCACTGAGTTGCGTAGGATAATAGCCAAGCGGGGCACTGCGGGGTGTAGGGTAATAGGTGGGATGGGGCGAAGGGGCACTGCGGGGTGTAGGGTAATAGGCGTGATGGGGCAAAGGGGCGCTGCGGGGCGCTGGATTGCTGCGCATCGACATGGGGGCCAATTATACGAAGAAATCCCAGCGGTTTAAATACTCTTGGTATCGCTTAACTCACAGATGAGAGACGAAACAAATTAAAGCTGCTGGCATTGCTCTGAGTTCAGAGCAAGATCTGTGTCAGGGAGGCTTTTGTGTCTTGACAACAAAAGAGGCCCTTATACACCATCCCACTAGTATATTACCCAATCACGAGATATTTATATACCTAACAAGCTC
>Ga0007855_1000692_pt1 | contig 10447 bp, 12 predicted proteins | sample CryBogCBH01Aug08_FD_71230 | JGI IMG/M metagenome (GOLD analysis project Ga0007855, IMG submission 71230) | Freshwater microbial communities from Crystal Bog, Wisconsin, USA - CBH01Aug08 | ecosystem: Environmental > Aquatic > Freshwater > Lake | place: Crystal Bog, Wisconsin, USA | collected...
CGAAGGAATAATCGTGGATAATAACAGAAAAATGAAACAGATTTTCAAAAAGGCTCTTTTTGCAGGTGATTCCGCACCTGTTTCCAGCCCGAACACTGATTAGATAAAAAAATATGGAGCAAAATTTGCCGGCTTATTGATGTTATCTCTTTAATGAAACATATCGCAATATTACTTCCCTAAAGGGCTGCAATTGGCCCGACAAGCCGGAAATTGTCAAAAATTCAAATGTTTCAGCAATTCGTCCTCTTCTATAAAGCCTTCGTGAGACCAGACAAGTTTGCCTCTCTTGTAGAGTTCCAGATAAGGGATATTATTTACTTTCTTCTCTTTCGCCAAATCCCTGTTTTTGTCTATGTCTATCGCTATAAGCAACAGTTTGTTCTTTTTCTTTTCACCTACGTCAGTCAAAATAGGGAATAGTCTGCGGCATGGTTCGCACCACTTGGCGTTGTAGTCCACCAGGCAATATTCGTTGGTGTCCATCACCTTTTGCAGTTGCGCCATACTTATGCCCACTGGTTTCGGAGGTTCTCCGTCGGTGGTACAAGGCTTATTTTCATTGTGCCATCGGTTATAGCCACCGTCCATATTATAGATTTCTTTGAACCCGACTTTTGCCAGTTGCTCGGCTGCTGCAGTGCTTCTGCCGCCGGAAAGGCAATACAAAAACAGGGGTTTGTTCTTATCCAGCTTGCTCATTTTAGCCATAAAGTCGCCAGATCGGAAGTCGATATTGGTGGCATTGTTCAGATGACCGCCGCCAAATTCATCTGGAGTGCGCACATCAATCAATTGGGCATCCGGAGTGGCTGCCAGCTTTTTCTCATACTCATCTACCGAAATCTTCTGATTGATCACATTTTGCTGCGTTGCAGTCTGTGCCTGCGTATTTGCCGTATTTTGGCAGGATGCTGATTGAATCAAGACTCCGCAAATAAGAATGCTATAAAAAAATTTCATAAATTTAAAATGCTTTATTGTTTACTCATTTCATCTATGCATACCTTCCAGGTTGTGTAGCCGCCCGAAACATTACGCACATTCTGGTAGCCGTTCTGCACCAGGATTCTTTGTGCAAGATACCCCCTGAGCCCAATCTGACAAAATATATAAATGTTCTTGTCTTTTGGCAACTCACCTATACGCGATCTCAATTCATCCACCGGCAAACTGACCGCGCCGGGTATTGTGCCTTTGCTGTATTCAGAAGGCGTACGCACGTCAATCAACAGGTCGTCAGGCGTTACGCCGGCTACTTCGTGCCAGTATATGATTTTCAATCGGTTATTGATCAAATTATCTGCTACAAAGCCGGACATATTGATTGGATCTTTGGCCGAAGAATACGGCGGAGCATAAGCATGCTCAAACTCTGCCAGGTCGTAGATGCACATGTTGTTTTTTACCGCCATCGCAAGTACATCCAATCTCTTGTCGGCTCCATCGTATCCTGCAACTTGTGCGCCAAACAATTTGCCATTGTTCGGGTCAAAAATTATTTGAATGCTCATCTGTTGCGCATCGGGGTAGTAGCCCGCATGGGAGCCGCTGTGGGTGGTAGAAACCCTGTGGGGAATACCGGAAGCCGTCAGCAGCTTAGAAGAAGCCCCTGTAGTGCCAACTGTCATATCAAAAACTTTCACAATGGCTGTGTTGATAGCTCCATTGTATTTTCGCACATTGCCCAAAACAATATTGTCGGCACAAATACGTCCCTGTTTGTTGGCAGGCCCGGCCAGATAGGTATTCATAGATTTGCCGGTAAGGGGGTTTTGGAATTCTATAGCATCGCCCACTGCATAAATATCGGGGTCGGATGTTTGCAGGTATTCGTTCACAAAAATGCCTTTGGCATCGCCCAGTCGCAGCCCTGCGCTTACGGCAAGCCTGGTGTCCGGTTTCACGCCAATGGATAGAATCACGATGTCGGCATGAAGTGAGGTATCATTATTTAGCAACACATTTATGCCACCGTCAATTTTTTCAAATCCGGAAACACCAACTCCCAACATCAGATTCACACCTTTGGACCGTATATGTTGTTGCACCGCCGCCGCAAGCGGAAAATCGAGCGGCGCAAGAATTTGCTTTCCCAGCTCCACGATGCTCACATCCATACCAAGCGCATGCAGGTTCTCCGCCATTTCCAGCCCAATGAAGCCCGCCCCAACCACCACAGCCTTGCCGGATTTGTTTTTGTCTGCATAGGCCTTGATATAGTCTGTGTCGTTTACATTTCTTAAAGTAAAAATCCCTTCCAGATTAATGCCCGGCAGGGGTGGTCTGATGGGTTCCGCCCCCGGCGACAAAACCAGTTTATCATACGACTCGCTATAGGTAGTCCCGGTGAGCTGATCAAGCACTTTCACCGTCTTAGCCTGTGCGTCAATGGCTATCACTTCGGCTTTTACCCGCACATCTATGTTGAACCGCTGTTTGAACGATGCTGCCGTCTGCACAAAAAGCTTGTTACGGTCTTTTATCACATCGCCTATATAATAAGGCAGGCCGCAATTTGCGTATGAAATGTACTCTCCTTTTTCAAACAAGAGGATGTCGGCACTTTCGTCCATGCGGCGGAGCCGTGCCGCCGTGCTTGCGCCACCGGCCACTGCGCCTATAATAATGTATTTCATAATTTAATTTTTTATACCGGCAAAGCGTACTACATTGGCTTTGCCTACATGACCACCCCCTTCCAAAAGACTGGTCTCTGTTTCATAATTCTCGATTGTCATTAACGCTGCAAGGTCTGTAGCAAGCACCAGCGATGTTGATAGCATGGCGATATCTTTAGGGCCGCCAGAAGTATTGCCTAATTGCGCAGGTGTAAAAAGCTCGGTAAAGAAATGCCCGCCGGGTTTCAACCAATCTATTGCTTTGTGGTGGAATTCTTTTCTGACCGGTTCCGGCAGGTGAAAAAATATGGAGCCTATTGCATCGAATGTGCCGGGGGCAAAGTTTACTTCCTGTATAGAACCTACAATGTACCGCAACGACACTTCTGCTTGTTCAGCGAGCAGGGTAGCTTTATTACGTCCCGATTCGCTCATGTCCACGCAGGTCACATCCCATCCCAATCTGGCTGCATACACGGCGTCGCGGCCTTCACCTGCACCCGGCACCAGCAGTCTGCCCACCGGCAATTTGTCAATCACCGATTTGAAGTACACATTGGGTTCAATACCAAATACATATTCATCCGCTGCATACCTGTTGTCCCAGAATTCCTTATTCATAATACCAAGTCCGAATTTTATTACCGGCTATAAATTTACAACATGAACATCAAAAATTATCACGCTTCAATAGTCGCTTTTGTGCGGATGATATCACGCAGTTGACTGGCCTGCATGACTCCCGATTGCCGCCAAAGCACATTGCCATTCTGGAACAATATCAAAGTAGGTACGCCTGAAATGCTGAATTCCTGTGACAGTGCCGGATTGCGGTCTACGTCAATTTTCAGTATCGTCACTGTATCTCCCATAGTTTTCTTCAAATCGCTCAGGATCGGCGCCATCATTTTGCATGGCCCACACCATTCAGCAGAAAAATCGACGAGCGTCGGTTTGCTGCTGCTTATCACTTCAGAAAATTTCTTGTCCATTGTTTTATTTTATTTCTTCGTACTCAATATAGCCCTTATTATCAACATTTGGCGCTACTGATGTATTGCACGACTGAGAAACGCCGCAGCAACCTGTATTGGTAATGGCCTGATAAAGGAAAAATACCCCAAACACACCAATTATCGTATCGTGCACCTGAAATGCCTGCACCAATGCCCATACGCCAAACACGAGCCTGATGATGCGCATAGGGTGCCAGTCTGTAAGCAGTCTTTGTTTTATTGTATTCATTTCTCGTATTTTTTCAGATTAAACCAAGTGCCTGCATTATATACTTCCTTGTAGCCACTGCTCAGCAATTGTGTACGTGCAGAGGCACTCCTCATTCCCGATGCACAAACAGTGATCACAGGCTTGTCTTTTTTAATTTTGTTCAATTGGGTGCCCAATACATTCAGGGGGATATTGATAGAGCCCTTTATGTGTCCGCCGGCAAATTCTCCGGGGCTTCTCACATCCACTATTGTTGCTCCCTGCTGGATAATCGCGCCCATATCTACCGATGGGCCAATACCAAGAATTTTTTTTATTGATTCAAACATTTTATTTAATTGTGTTTTTTGATTTCATTGATTAGCCTACAAGCATATTTTGAGCCACATACCATGGACCGGCGTTAGTCACATTTGAAAAACCGTTCTGCACCAAAAATGTCGTTGCACTGGCACTGCGCCCACCTGACGCACAGCATAGAACTATTGTGCCTTCTATTGAGCGCAAATAATCGAGTTTAGACGGCAGTTCGTTGAGGGGAATGTTCACAGCGCCGTCGGCATGTGCCGAAAAAAATTCTCCGGGAGTTCTTACGTCTACAATCGTCATTTTCTTTTCCGAATTCTGATTCATTTTACTTTCTGATTTATGTTTATTAATTATTTTCTTTCTTCTCGTGTTCTTTCGCATCCTGCTTTTCAAACATGCTGAAAGCCACCGCAAACATCACCGCCCCGTAAATACTGCTGTTTACCGGACTGGATGTGATCATACATTGCCCGGAAGAACAGCCCACAAACTTGTAGTATAAAAATCCGGCCACACAACCCATAACAGCCCCAATAGCGGGCAGTTTGTACTTACGCAATAAAACAGACATGTTTTAAGATTTTTTCTTTAATGTACTCATGCCTAAAATCCCATAGATTGGACAATAGCCAATGAGACTGGTTAATACAAATACGATGCCTACAACGAACAGAGCCAACCCAATGGTGGCAGGCACAATTTTCCCGAAATAAAGGACTGCAAATACAATTGCAATGATTACTCTGATTATTCTATCCACAGTCGCGATGTTCTTTTTCATAACTATTGCTTTTTACAACACAAAAGTCAGAATTGCAAATCGGCTGGTTGGCTACTTTTGTTACACAAGCGAAATTTTATTTCTTCCGAGTATCAATTGCCCTGTAACTTCCATTTGTTTGAGTATGCGCGACACAACCACCCGCGCTGTGCCTACTTCATCGGCTATTTGCTGATGGGTAACCGCTATCTCTTTTGAGCCTGTGAGCTTTGCCTTTTCGCGCAGGTAGTTGATGATTCGGTCATCGATATGTTTAAATGCCAACTGGTTCACGACTTCCAGCAATTCCTCAAACCGCTTGTGGTATAGCTTAAAAATATAATCCTGCCAGTCGGCATTTTCTTTCAAAAGAAAATTCATCTTATCTATCGGAATCAGCAGCATTTCCACTTCTTCCTCGGCAACTGCTTTTATTTTGCTTTTTTCGTGATGAACACCGCCAAGAAACGACATGATACAGCTTTCACCCGGACGGATGTAATAAAGTAAAATCTCTCTGCCATCTTCGTCTGTACGCATCACACGGATGCTACCCGAAAGCACAATTGGGAGATAACGGATATAGGCGTTTTCATCAAGGATTATATCTCCTTCGTGGAATGTTTTGGTTACGGCCACATTTTCAAGGTTTCGCTTCATGGAATTTGAAACGAGCAAACTACTATCGGCTGTCAGCATAAAGAGTAAACAAGTAAATGGATGTACTTGTAAAGTTCAAAATTAACAAATTTCAGAACAACTATTGGTCGATTTAAGAGTCTAATGTCTTGGTAAGCAAATATCGTTGTGATATTGAGTAAATTGCGCATTGATTGAAAGTTAAATTTATCAATATGGCAATTACTTATTAATTTTGCGGATTACACCCTAAAAAGCAGCATTTTTTGACGCCTGCAGGTGGTGATGATTTTTTATTATTTTTATATTATGCAACTCAGAGGTTTTATTTTTTCGATTGTGATGGCGCTTTTGTTTGCCGGAAACGCGCAAGCTCAGACAATGATTTCGGGACGGGAGACGAAAAAGGCGACTGTGAACTTGAGAGCTTTGGCGAATTACCTGGCTGAGCACCCACATGAAAAATTAATCAAACCTCGCCCCAATGATGAAGACGATAATGTACGCCCACCCCATCAGGAAGCGGATCCATCTATGGTGCATCTGCTGGACCGTGCTGCTCAGGGCAGCCTGGAGCGTGGGCATACTGCCGATTTGCCTGCATCCCCATCGCCGGTAGACTCTTTCGAATCGACAGCGTCCGATTATACCGGCATACCGCCCGATACACACGGCGCTGTAGATTCTCAATATTGTGTTACGGCTATCAATACTGCAATACACATCCAGAGCAGGGGCGGCTATAGCTTTCTGAACGTATCCCTTGATGATTTCTGGAATTCACTCGAAACAACATATGGACCAGGCGCATACGATCCCCGGGTGCATTACGATCCCAGCAAGAGGCGATGGATTATGGTAGCCGATGCCTATGGGCAAACCTCATATTCAATGTTTTTTGTAGCCGTATCTGTAACCAACGATCCTACAGGCGATTGGCACATGTATTCCATCAATGTGGATCCAACAGGAGCAGCCTGGATGGATTTTCCAAATGTTGGCTACAACAAAAAATGGATTGCCGTTACCGGAAATATGTTTCCAAATACCAGTGGCGGTGCCAGCGGCGCAGTGATTTACCTCGTTAATTATGATAGTGTTTTAAATGGCTTAGGTGCTCCCTTCCACAAATATAGTGAATCAACTTCTTTTTCCATTGCACCAACACTTACCTATGATAGTACGGAGCCTAATTTATTTATGATGGAAAATTGGGACAACACCCGTGGTCAACTGAAACTATGGAAAGTTTCAGGCTCAGTTTCTTCCCCGACACTCAGTGTCGTAGGCTATCCCTCGACAACTGTCCGTTGGCGGAGCTCTCCCTCATCTGGCGGCGGCGATTTTCTGCCACAAATGGGCTCCACGCAAACCATGGATGCCGGAGACGATCGTATAACCAGTTGCACCTACAGAAACCACAAATTATGGTGCAGTCATACCATTTTCCTCCCTGCGTCGGGAAGCACGAGCCATTCGTCAATATTGTGGTGGCAGGTGGATACGACTGCTTCCCCCCTGCAAGTGGGGATGATTAATGACCCGACTGCCGGCAAATCTTATGCGTACTCTTCCATTGCGGTAAATACAAATGATGATGCATTAATTGGATTTGGATATTTCTCTCACAGTGTTTATAATACGTGCGCCTACGCACTGCACATGAATACCGATCCGGTCGATTCCATTCGCCCATTGGTACAATACAGACATGGTCTCTCATCCTATTACTGCACCTATGGCGGTGGCAGGAACCGCTGGGGCGATTATTCTGCAACTTGTATCGATCCCCGGAATGATACCGACTTCTGGACCATTCAGGAAACTACAATTACCGGCACTTCGCCCAACTGGGATACCTGGTGGGCAAATGTTCAATTTTGTCCTAAACCACTTCCTCCCAGCATCGCTACAGTGCTTTCGCCTGCTCCCTGCGGTGGCTCTACATTTACCTATAGGGCCAACGACATTGCCGGTGCAACCCCCTATTTCTGGACAGTAAGTGGTACCGGCTGGAGCGGTGGCAGCTCGGGGTCGTCAGATTCTGCTACCGTCCATGTTGGGACTGGTATTGGCACCATCAGTGTTTTAGCATACAATTCGTGTGGTGAGGGAGAAGCTCATGTCTTTACCGTCACACCCAGACCGGCGCCTTCAAGGCCAACAATTTCAGCATATACTCCGGCATGTATTGGGTCCGCAACTGCCATTTTTTCAGCCAGCGCACCAGGTGCGACCGGGTTTGCCTGGTCTGCATCAGATTCGGGTTGGTCAGGTAGCAGTTCAGCATCATCGCTGACCGCCACAGTTGGTTCAGGCACGGGTATGATTATTTGTACTGCTTCCAATACTTGTGGCAATAGCCGCCCCGATACGTTTTATAGCACGCCAGCCGTCACACCAACTGCTACCGGCACGGTTGCGCGGCATGTGGAAACTCCGGGTGGCTTAGATACGATTTCTTTCACGGGCTCTGCTCCGGCAGGCAGCACTTATACCTGGAATTTTGGGGGAGGAACCGGCACACCGGGCACGGGGTCCGGAGCTCAATCTGTTTCCTGGACTGTTCCAGGGCTTAAGCATATTTCGCTTACTGTTACAAATCTGGGCTGTTCATCGACTTTCTCCGATACCGTTCTGGTGGAAAACACCACCGCGATCAATGCAGTAAACAGCAAAAGTCCGGACATAAAGATCGTCCCAAATCCTAATGCCGGCGAATTCGATTTATTGCTTCCTGAGCTGAATGGCGCTACAAGCGTGTTCGTTTCTATCAAAGATATACAGGGTAAAAGCGTCTATGGTCAATCAGTAAACTGTTTTGGCAATAAAGCAAAAATCGATGCCGGCCAGCTGGTTTCCGGCAACTATATTGTAGAGGTAAGTGCTGGTGGCAGCGTAACCACTTTGAAGCTTACAGTGGCGAAATAAGATTGGCCTACATTGAAATTATAAAACATTTGCCGTTCCTGAATTTAGATTCAAGAACGGCAAATGTTTTATAATTTATCTATTTGTTCGGTTGTTAGCCCAGTTGCTTGTGAAATAATAAGATAGGAAACACCCAGTTTTTTGAAATTTTTCGCCATTTGGTACCGCTCCTCTCTCCTTGCAGTACTCACCTGGTTCAGGGCATCCCGGTAGCTTTTCATGCTTGCTTCGTAGCTATACATTTGGGCTTCATCAAATTTTGCTATCTCGGCTTTTTCCAGAGCGTGCAAAAAGACAACTTCATTTTTAAAAATCTCCGGAATGGTCTGAAAGCTTTCCAGGTTCTTGATAAAATACAACCATTTGTCCAGCCTTGATACCAGGTCCGCTTCTGTTTTTTTGAAATTGGGCATTTCCAGATAGACAAAGGTTAGTTTTTCGTAAAACGAATTGCCTGATCGGTGCCTGAGTTGAATATCATAAATTACATCATTGGGTTCTTTTTTTTCCAGGCTATCATTGAAAGTAAAATCTACAAGAGCGATGCAGTAAACAGCCTTTAAATTAAAATCCCATGCTCCTTTTTCGGCTTGCTCCCTGATTGGGAATGTGGCATAATACAGGGTTCGTTCTTTGAAAAAATCCTGTTTCACTTTTTGCATTTCCACAATAAACTTCTCCCCTTTGTCATTCTCACAATAAATATCAAAAACGGCCTTCCTGTCATTGATATTGATGCCCAATTGTTCCGTTTTTTTAAATGAAAGGTCTTTGATCGGCACAACATCGGGCAACAAAGCATTAAAGAAGTCGATGAGAAAATCTTTATTGGCTTCCTCACCAAATATTCTTTTAAAGCCATAATCCGTGAAGAGGTCTACATATTTTGCTCTCATAAAATGAAAATGTATTCGTTTGCAAAATTACAGATTAAAGTCATAGTTCCATTATTCTATTCAATCAACCCCAATTGTATCGCTTGCACTACCATTTGGAAATTTAAAAATTAATTAATAATATTGCTTAGAATCTGTTTTTATGAAAAAGGTCATCAGCATCATCGTTATCCTGTTCATCACTTTTGCAGCAAATGCCCAAACCACCACGATTTATGCCACGGGTGGTCCGGGAGTTGCGAACTACAAAACGGGATATGTTTTTAATTATTACGGTATCGGTGACTATCGTACCTACCCCAACTCGATTCTGGTTGGAGACTATAATTATTGGCATGGATGGGCGGTATTCGATCTCAGTTCAATACCTGCCGGTGCTTTAATTACCGGCTATACAATTGGTTATAATGTAACTGCTTATTGGGATGTTACTGCGACCTGCTACACATATGGCTATGCCGGAGATGTTTCTGCAGCAGCTTGTGCAGGATCTGCCAGTGCGGTTTGGTCTGATATGACCTCCGGCATGGTTATCGACACCGAAAGTTATGGCACCACTACAGGAAACCATGTTTTGAGCACCACGGCAGCAGGCAATGCCTTTTTCACTTCTCGTATTGGCAGTACAGTTACCGTTTGCTTTACTATTCCCGATTGTTCAAGCTATGGTTACTATTATTTCACCGGTTGGTCGGGTACAGCAACAACTACCGGGTACCACCGGCCCTATCTTCAGTTGACGTATGACACATCCGCTTGCTCCGGTACAGTACCTGTAGATACAGCTGTAGCCTATCCAACAATTGCCAATTCAGGCACGCCAATTACGCTTTGCCTGGGTGGCCTGGCAGCAACCGGCCTAACTTTTCAGTGGCAATCCGCTCCAGACAGCTCCACATGGACAAACATTACAGGCGCGACAAACAGTATTTATTCTTTTACTGGGCTTACTTCCAATACCTACTACCGCTGCAATGTAAGTTGTATAGCCGGTAGTTCCACAACAGCGAGTACCGGATGCCGAATTAATTATACTGATTCTTCAATAACTGTCCCCGGTTGTC
>Ga0007855_1000701_pt1 | contig 10383 bp, 8 predicted proteins | sample CryBogCBH01Aug08_FD_71230 | JGI IMG/M metagenome (GOLD analysis project Ga0007855, IMG submission 71230) | Freshwater microbial communities from Crystal Bog, Wisconsin, USA - CBH01Aug08 | ecosystem: Environmental > Aquatic > Freshwater > Lake | place: Crystal Bog, Wisconsin, USA | collected...
AAGCGTCATAAATGCATTTTATTGCTTTGAGAGCCGTTCCAGACGCTTTTTATCCTCATCCATGAGCTTAATGAGCGGCGCGCATTTGGAGAGATTATGAATATTTTCCTCAGTGCAAATCTGATAGGCGTCAACTGACTGCTCATAGGCATCTCTCGCATAGGCAAGCTCAATAAGTCTTTTGTCGCGACCCGAGCTGCAGGCGGAAAGAGAGAACAACAGACAGAGTATTAAAAAAAGACGCATTTAAAGAAAGTGACAGCAATGCCTATATTATTGGTAAAAATCATGGACTGGGCAGCATGCGCCCAGAACTATGGCTACCAAATAGTTAATCGGCCAGCTTTCGATGAAGACGATTGAGAAAGATGCTCAAATTGCTGCTTGTGAGAGGCGTAATTGCCGCACCCTTTGTGAGACGGGAGGATGTGAGAAATAAAAAGCGGCGTAAAAAGGATCCGGCGTTAGAGAAGCAAGATTGTCGCGGGTCAGACGCGTGAGGGCAGAGATCATCGCATCGCAGCCGAGCATTTGGCGCGCAAAATCATCAGCTTCATATTCCGCACGGCGCGAACGCCATGAAAGTAACGGCGTGAGAATGAGGCTGATTGGCTCTTTTACCAATAAAAGGGCAATAAAAATGACGCCGGGATCATGCGGGATCCCAAACCAGCTTGTCAGAATATCTGTCGAAAAAAACCAATAGAGCGACAAAAACCCAATAAAGACCACGATCGCCGATTGCAGGATCATTTGAAAGACATGACCATGTTTAAAATGACCAAGTTCGTGAGCCAGGATAGATTCAATTTCATCAATTGAATGTTTTTCAAATAATGTATCAAAAAAAACAATCCGCTTGGATTTTCCAAAACCTGTGAAGTAGGCGTTGCCATGGGTGGACCTTTTGGAGGCGTCCATAATGAATACGCCGCCAGATTGAAATCCGCATTTGTTTAAAAGGCCAACAACGCGGCTCTTTATCATCCCATCCTCTAATGGTCTGAATGTATTAAATAGCGGGGCTATAAACGTTGGATACACAACTGACATTGAGACAATAAAAATCATAAATACGACATATGAAACCAACCACCATGTCTGGGGAAAAGTTTTAAATAGAAAAAACATCCCATAAAGCGCCGGAACGCCAATCAATAGACTAATGGCGGCTGTTTTGACTTCGTCAATTGCAAAAGTCGGCAGGCTCTGACGGTTAAAGCCAAATTTTTCCTCAAGCGAAAAAGTATTGTACAGGCTGAGCGGCAGCTCAAGGAAATGCGTCAGCAGAAAAAAAGAAACAACAAAAACGACACTGCGCGATAGTCCAGGATCAATTATTTGGGAAATAAAGGCGTATAGTGGGGAAAGAAAGATCGCGAGCCATCCAATGGATAAGATGGCTGATATTAATGTCTCAATGATGCCAAAATGAGCGCGCGCGATTGTGTAATCGGCAGCACGCTGATGTTCGTCAAGACGAACCTGCGAGGCAAAATCTATCGGAACTTCTTGTCTGTGAGCAGCGACATAGGCTGCCTGACGCAGGAGCAGATAGACGCTGAACAAAGCCGCGGCAACGATCATTATGCAGATCGTCATACCAATCAAATTCATCTACAAAACTCCATGACCTGCGAAAAAAAGACGTCAACTCTGTTTTATTGACCGGCGCGTTAATTTTTCAAGGGCTGTTGAGCATATGAACGCCAAAGGAGGCTAATACATGCGACGCCAGAACCTTATTATCCTGATTGCCTGCTTGCAGGGAGCAAGCGGCGTCGCCCTTGCAGCAGCCGCAGCCCATGCACAGACAAGCAGATCCCTAGAAATAGCAAGTAGTTTCCTACTAATCCATGCCGCAGTCGGCTTGGGACTGGCTGGAATAAGCGCTTATGAGCACAGCTCGCGGCAATGGCTGACAGGGTTGAGCCTTGCGCTCCAGGCGTCCGTCACCCTTTTTGCCGCTGATTTGGCGGCGCGCAGCTTGTTGGGAACAAGAATCTTTCCCTATGCCGCGCCAATAGGTGGCTCAGCCGCGATCATTTCATGGCTTGGATTGTCCGTCTGGGCCTTAAAAAATCTCTATTCGCCCACAAGGTGACATTTTTATTGATGACGCTGGACATGATCAACATTCAGCTTCACGATCGTCACATGTCAGAGCCGCCCTCCAACCCTCTCGTAAGCGATTTTTCAGACGCCGCGTCAGCCCTAAATAATCCTTTAGCTGGCAAGAGCGTGTTGATCGTAGAGGATGATCCTTTTATCGCCCTCGCGCTTGAAGAAACGCTGGGCGATTTTGGCGTGATAATCGCGGGACAAGCGCACACAATCGCGCGTGCTGAGAGGCTGGCGCGAGAGGCAAACTATGATCTTGCCTTGCTAGACGTAAACGTCGGTCATGAAACCATCGACACGGTTGCTGATATTGTTGCAGCCAGAGCGATCCCCTTTGTCTTCACAACCGGACATGGTCGCGCCGGTCTGCCAGAAGCTCATCGCGACCGCTCTATTGTTGAAAAGCCATTTTATGTGGATGAACTCTTAAGAACACTGAAAGAAGAGGTTTTAAAATACGCCCCTTCGTCTACGTGACTGCTGTTCTCTCGCCTAATCCTTATTATTAAAAATGAGAATAACCAGCTCAATCATGTCTGACCGCTAAAATAATAAAGACCAGGTTCAAATCTGATTGACAGACAAATTTGAACCTAGTCTGGCGCATAGAAATTGTGATGAATGCAGCGCGCCATCAGCATAAGTATGGCGGAAAAATATTTCTGCTACCAAAATTTAAATAAGCTTAAAAAGCTCTTTTTAAGTAATTTTCTATCGAGCGCCGACAACTCTTCGTGGATCTTACGCGCATTGTCGCGCAACTCAATCAACTGCTCGTCTGTAATATCGAAATTTAACGCAGACTGCTTTAATTCCCGCGTCGCCGCGTTAAAACGCGCCTGAGCGTCAGCAATAAGAGCATGTAACATTCAGCCTCCTCTAAAAAACTTTGACTCTGCGGTCCCCATCCTGAAGCCGCGCATCAGAATGAGAACACGTCATCGCAGAATATTTCCGCATGGGCGATGATTGGAGGCCTCGTCCGGATTCGAACCGGAGTACAAGGATTTGCAGTCCTCTGCGTAGCCACTCCGCCACGAGGCCATCCGTGAGTATAAGCGTCGACCGCCTAACCTGGGTCCGCTCATACAGGAGCCCACCAAGCTGAGCAAGGCCCCTGCTTAAAGTAGATAAGTGATTGCTTAAACGTTTCTTTTAGCCGAGAAAACATCGCTTTAGACGACATGATGATTGCTCCCTCGCGCTTGACGCGCACATGACGGCTCTAAAGCGCGATTTGACAGCAGCGGCTGCTTGCGACCATTTACCCGCCGCCGGACCGGGTGACATATCGCGCCCTGAGAGTGCCTTGTAGCGTTTGGGATGTATCATTGATGAATGTCGTAATCGTCGAGTCCGCAGCCAAAGCGCAAACGATAAACAAATATTTGGGTCGGGATTTTAACGTCATTGCTTGTTACGGTCATGTCCGTGATTTGCCGCCAAAAGACGGGTCTGTCGACCCTGACAATGATTTCGCCATGCTCTGGGAGATGGACGCCAAAGGAGCAAAGCGCGTATCAGCAATAGCAGATGCTGTTAAAGGCGCACAAAAAGTTATTCTTGCAACAGACCCTGATCGAGAGGGTGAAGCCATTTCTTGGCACCTTCTCGATATTCTCAATAAAAAACGCGTCCTTAAAAACAAAAAGATTGAACGCGTCGTCTTCAATGCCGTCACGAAAGACGCGATTAAAGAAGCAATGGCGAATCCGCGAGAAATCGACCAAGCGCTGGTTGATGCCTATTTAGCGCGTCGCGCACTCGACTATCTTGTAGGTTTTACGCTTTCACCAGTATTATGGCGTAAGCTTCCAGGCTCTCGCTCTGCTGGTCGCGTGCAATCTGTCGCCTTGCGTCTCGTCTGTGACCGTGAACTTGAAATAGAGAAATTTATTTCCAAGGAATATTGGTCGTTAGTCGCTCATCTAAAAACGACTGCCGGAGAGCCTTTTACAGCGCGTCTCGTGGGTGCGGATGGCCAAAAAATATCACGCCTGGACATTGGCTCTGGAAGTATTGCCCAGGATTTTAAAAATGCCTTGGAGCAGGCAAGCTTCACTGTTCGCTCAGTAGAAGCAAAGCCTGTTAAACGACACCCTCAGGCCCCCTTCACCACCTCAACGCTTCAACAAGAAGCCTCGCGGAAATTGGGGCTTGCGCCTGCAATAACCATGCGTATTGCGCAAAGATTATATGAAGGCGTTGATATTGGCGGTGAAACGGCAGGTTTAATCACCTATATGCGAACCGACGGCGTCGACATGGCGCCTGAAGCCGTCACAAGCGTTAGAAAAGTCATTGGCAAAGAATATGGGGCGCGCTTTGTGCCCTCCACGCCTCGAAAATATAGCGCAAAAGCCAAGAATGCTCAGGAAGCCCATGAAGCCATTCGCCCAACCGACGCTGCTCGCTTGCCGCGGGATATGGCGAAATACCTCGAACCCGAACAAGCCAAACTCTATGAATTGATCTGGACCCGCACCCTTGCGAGCCAGATGGAGTCGGCAGAAATTGAGCGCACAACGGTCGACATCTGTGCGCAAGCAGGCACGCGTCAATTAGATATGCGCGCAACGGGTCAAGTCATTCGCTTTACAGGGTTCCTTGAGCTTTATCAGGAGGGCCGCGATGATGAGGCTGATGAAGAAAGCGGTCGCCTTCCTGCAATGGCGGAAGATGAGAAACTTACCAAAGAGCGCATCGAATCCACACAGCATTTTACAGAACCGCCGCCAAGATTTACCGAAGCAACGCTCGTTAAAAGAATGGAAGAGCTTGGGATTGGCCGACCTTCGACCTATGCGTCTACTCTGGCTGTTTTAAGAGATCGCGATTATGTGCGATTAGAAAAAAAGCGTCTGGTTCCAGAGGATAAGGGACGATTAGTCGTCGCATTTTTGGAAAGTTTTTTCTCTCGCTATGTTGAGTTTGATTTTACTGCAAGTCTAGAAGAAAAGCTGGATCTTGTTTCTAATAATGAGATTGAATGGAAAACAGTCCTTCGCGAATTCTGGGAGGGCTTTTCTGCTGCGGTTAATGAAACAAAGGAATTACGCACAACACAGGTGCTTGACAGCCTGAATGACCTCCTTGGTCCCCATATCTTTCCAACCAAGGAGGATGGTGGGGATCCGCGCGGCTGCCCATCCTGCAGCAATGGCCAATTATCGCTCAAAGTTGGAAAATTTGGCGCATTTATTGGTTGCTCCAATTATCCAGAGTGCCGCTTCACCCGCACGCTTTCTCCGCCGACAGGCGAAGCCGCTGAAACGCTTCAACCAGGCGTCAAAGTTCTCGGACAAGATCCAGAAAGCGGCGCAGAGATAACGCTGCGCGACGGTCGTTTTGGCAGCTACATACAAGAAGGCGAACAAACTGAGGGCGGCGAGAAGCCTAAACGGGCGTCCTTGCCAAAAAACATTCGACCCGAGAACCTTACGCTGCAGCAGGCGCTTGCCCTTCTATCGCTGCCTCGAGAAGTCGCGAAACATCCAACAACCGGGGAACCCATCATCGTCAATATTGGACGCTATGGTCCTTATGTCCAACACGCCAAAACATACGCAAACATCAGCAATGACGACGACATCCTCACGATTGGCGCAAATCGCGCCATTGATTTGATCGTCGAAAAAGAATCTGGCGGTGGTGGATCTCGTTTCTCGCGCGCATCTGAACCTGGTCGCGTGATTGGGGATCATCCTGATGGCGGCGTCATCTCTGTTAAATCTGGTCGATTTGGCCCCTATGTGAATTGGGGTAAAGTGAATGCAACCATCCCACGTGCAATCGATCCTGCGTCTGTGACAATGGATCAAGCGCTTGAGATGATCGCAGCAAAGTCTGCAGGCGGCGGCGGCACCGGCGGCCGCATGCTTGGAGAACACCCAGAAGGCGGCGCCATTACCGTGCGTGCAGGCCGCTTTGGGCCATATGTGAATCTTGGTAAAATTAATGCGACTTTACCTAAAAGCATCACAGCTGAGACCGTAACGCTCGAAGACGCCATCAAGCTGATCGATGATAAAGGCGGTCCGCCAAAGAAAAAAGCTGCGCCTAAACGCGCCGCAAACAAAAAGAAAGTCTCTCCAGGAGATACGGACGATAAGACGCCTTTTACTGATAGCAAGCCGATCAAAAAGGCCGCCGCCGCCAAGAAGACAACCAAGAAGGCAGCATCAAAAAAAGCGCCAACAAAAAAACGTTGAACAATAATCACAAAGCGCAGCATGGCATAGCGCAGCGCGCAGCGGGAGCCTATATCATGGGAAGGATGACGAAATTATTCGTCAGCCTCTCCGGGGCGTAAAAGTGCCAAGTAAAAAAAATCCGCCTGCGCTCCCTTCTCAAGAAGACCTCCTCGCCTTTCTGGCGCGAGAACGTGAGAGCCGTCAGGATGGTAAAATTAGCATTAGAGAAATTGCGCGCGCCTATGGCCTGAGAGGCGACCAACGTCTTGAGCTCAAGCGCATGCTTTCTGAACTTGTCGACAACGGCAGCGTAGAAAAAAAAGGCAAACGTCACACACGCAAAGGGGTGCTGCCGCCTGTGACGCTGGTAGATATTATTGATCGGGATAAGAACGGCGATTTGATCGCTGTTCCTGTTGAATGGAACGCCAAAGCGCTTGGCCCGCCGCCGCGCATTTTGATAATTTCTGGACGACAATCACGGCCACACCAGCCAGTAGCGGGCGTTAATGATCGCGCATTGGTGCGTGCAGAAGCTGATCGGGACGCCGGGCCAAATGACCCTCCCTATATTGGCAGGGTTGTTAAACTCCTGTCTCGGTCGAAACACCGCCTTTTGGGTGTGCTTCAGATTGAAGAGAATGGTGCTGCGCGCGTCATTCCGATTGATAAAAAGCAGGCTGGTCGCGACTTACTGGTAGCGACGTCAGATATCCATAAAGGCGCACATGGCGACCTTGTCAGCGTCGATCTGATCGGGAAAACGCGGCTCGGCGCCCCAATTGCCAGCATTCGTGAGTCGCTTGGGTCTGTCTCTGGCGAGAAGGCTGTTAGTCTTATTGCGTTACGCTCGCACGACATTCCGGATGTTTTTAACGACGCGACATTAGAAGAAGCGCGTCAAGCGCATCCCGCCTCTTCTCAGGGTCGGGAAGACTGGAGAGAGATCGCATTTGTCACCATAGATCCTCCTGATGCGAAGGACCATGACGATGCCGTCCATGCGCAACAAGATAGCGACCCAAACAATCAAGGCGGCTTTGTAATCAGCGTCGCGATCGCTGACGTGGCCTATTATGTCAAACCAAACTCATGGCTTGATCGAGAGGCATTAGAGCGCGGTAATTCGATATATTTTCCTGATCGCGTTGTTCCGATGCTTCCTGAAAAAATATCCAACGATCTGTGCTCCCTTCGACCACAGGAGGACCGACCTGCTCTTGCCGTCCAAATGCGCATAAATGCGCATGGAAAAAAATTAGATCATCGCTTTCATCGAATTCTGATGCGCTCACAGGCGAAGCTTTCTTATTCACAGGCGCAAGCCGCAATTGATGGCGCGCCCGATGACATAACCTCTCCTCTGCTCGAGAATGTTCTTAAACCGCTTTATGCAGCTCATGACTGCATTAAACATGCGCGCAACTTGCGTGCGCCGCTAGACCTCGACCTTCCAGAACGCAAGATACTCCTAAAAAAAGACGGTTCTTTTGATCGTGTCGTTATTCCGCCGCGACTGGAGGCGCATCGACTTATCGAAGAATTTATGATCCTTGCCAATGTGGCGGCCGCAGAGACCTTGGAAGAAAATCGCCAGCAATTAATTTACCGTGCGCATGATGAACCCTCACGCGAGAAAGTTACCGCGTTAAGCGAGTTTCTGGCAACTATTGGCGTCAAGCTTTCGAAGGGCCAGGTTCTTCGTCCATCAAATTTCAACGCTATTCTTGCTCGCGTAAAAGGAATGGAGCACGAGAATATTGTTAACGAGATTATTTTGCGAACACAGGCGCAAGCTGAATATACGCACGATAATTATGGTCATTTTGGCTTAAACTTACGTCGTTACGCGCATTTCACCTCTCCCATTCGACGCTATGCTGATTTGATTGTTCATCGCGCCCTCATACGCGCGTTGAAACTCGGAGAAGGCGCCTTGCCTGAAATCAGCAAGGATCACCTTGCAGAAATCGCCGCGCGTATCTCTGCCGCCGAACGCCGCGCAATGGCTGCGGAACGCGAAACAGTCGACCGATTGATTGCGCATCATCTGGTTGATCAGATAGGCGCTTGCTTCGAGGCGCGTATTTCCGGCGTCACCCGCTCTGGTCTTTTTGTCAGACTTCAAGAAACGGGAGCCGATGGGTTCGTGCCAGCGTCAACCCTGGGTCGGGAATATTACGCTTATGATGAACGTGCGCATGCGCTGACCGCGCGGTCTGGTCAAAGTTATCGGCTCGCCGACATCATAAAGGTAAGATTGCTGGAGGCTGCCCCACTCGCAGGGGCCTTACGCTTTGAGGTTGCCGAGGGAGGGCAAAAACGACCGAGCCTCAAAAAAGCCGCGCGACGGCCCCTGCCCAAAAAAAACAGCCGAGAGAAAAGGCGATAAGCGGCTCAATCTAACAAGGCTCAGAAGGCCTTGACATCCAACGCGTCAGACGTATGGTGTGCGCGACTTCGACACCTGCCGACTAACCTCGTGCGGGCTTTTTCTTTTTTTAGAATATAGACTGGACTTACGACGATGGCCAAATCCGCCATGATCAAGATCAAACTCCTCTCAACCGCTGATACGGGTTTTTTCTACGTCACCAAGAAAAACGCGCGCACAAAGACAGAAAAGTTCGTATTTAAAAAATATGACCCTGTCGTCAGAAAGCATGTTGAGTTCAAAGAAACAAAAATTAAATAAAGCGCCAGTCTAAATTATTTATCTGATTAAACTGGGTTTTATCGTTTTGGCGGCCGACTGACGATGGCTCTTTGGAGGCCACTCCAGCCACCGCCAGCCGACCAACCCCACGGACCCAGGAGATGCGGCGGACCTGAGCACTCCGTAGGGTGTCTATCAACACCTTAGTCTTGGAAATTGCGACACCCTCCCAGGAGATAAGCGCAACATCACTACAATTTGACATTAGTCAGGTTACGCCGATCGGGCGAAAAATCAACTCGTCTGGTTTCCAGCTCAGGAACGCTCATCCCTCTCTCCGCGATGGCGCTCAATCATCGCCAGCTTCTGGAATATCTCTCTGTTTGCTCTAGATACTTGATGCGTTCGTCGCATCGTCGACGTCTTTTGGAGGAAGTTATGGTTAAAAAGTATGTGCCTTCCACTGTGGCTCTGGCATTGATGCTCTTGCTTTCTGGCTGTGGCGACCATTTGCCAGGAGACGCGACGGGGGCCAAAGTTCTGCGCAACATACTTGAGAAAAACGGCATTCAAGCAAAAATTGTTTCTTTCAAGAAGGTTCAAGGTCGTGAGGTCAAGCATGACGCCACCAACGCCTTTGAACTCATGTATGAGGCTGAAGTGCAGTTTCCTGAAGGTTTTGACGCCAAATGCAGAGAAGAGAAAGAACGCGGCACATGCGCCTTTCTTGGCATAGGCGACGACAGAACTTTTGCTAAAAGCGAAATTTTCAACAGCGAAGGCACGCTGCATTTCGTGAAATCTGATAAGGGCTGGACGGCTGAAGACAACAACGTCTACTGAAACGCCGGCAAGCTTTCACCCTGTCATCATTATACCAGCAAGAATGTCTTCCCAGCGCCTGCCTGGGAAGCCTTTGCTTGAAATTGATAATGAGCCGCTCATTGTTCATGTCTGGCGCCACGCATTGGAAGCCGACATTGCACCCGTCTATGTTGCCACAGAGAGCCCGCAGATCGCTGAGGTTGTGGAGGCCGTCGGCGGCACCGTCATCATGACGAAGCCCTCTCATCCTTCAGGAAGCGATCGCGTCTTTGAGGCAGTGGAAAAAATTGACCCCCAAAACAATTTTACGGAAATTGTAAATTTGCAAGGCGATCAGCTGCTATTGCCAAAAAACGCGCTTAATGCGGCGCTGTCCATGTTGAAAGATCCCTTAGTAGATATCGGCACATTAGCCTCACTCATATCGGCCCCGGAGGCGACAGATTCCAATGCCGTGAAACTTATTGGCGCCCAGATCTCGCCAGAGCGCATGCGTGCGCTTTATTTTACACGAGCAGCGGCTCCTTGGGGCGAAGGAGAGTTTTATCGTCACATCGGCGTTTATGCCTATCGCCGCGCCGCTTTGGC
>Ga0007855_1000707_pt1 | contig 10332 bp, 5 predicted proteins | sample CryBogCBH01Aug08_FD_71230 | JGI IMG/M metagenome (GOLD analysis project Ga0007855, IMG submission 71230) | Freshwater microbial communities from Crystal Bog, Wisconsin, USA - CBH01Aug08 | ecosystem: Environmental > Aquatic > Freshwater > Lake | place: Crystal Bog, Wisconsin, USA | collected...
CAGCAGACCTTCTTCTTGTCTTTCAGCATCTTAACATACTTGTCCATTAAGGAATTGTTCTTATCGTTTGCACTAGTACGAGGCATTTTGATTAATTACTATAAATAACTATATAGTGATTAATTTTTCAATTTTTGTGATTAAAAAAGAATAAAAATTCTGATCTGTTGTTTTAACTAAGATTTCAATTTTTGTGATTACGTTTACAATACTTTATAATTCTTATTACGTTTTGCTAACATTTCTTTAATTTCTGCTAATTCTTCTGCATTAACTTCTAATCTTGCTTTAGGTTTATTATTATTTTGTTTATTGCTGTTAACTAGTTTATTATTATTTGTTTGATTTTGTACTGGTTTATTAGATTGTTGATTATAAACAGGTTTATTATTATTTGTAGGTGGTTGAATTTTATTATTATTATTTGTTTGTGCTGGTTTTGGTTCTACTTTGATAACAGGTGATGTTGGTCTATTATCTGGTGATGTTGGTCTATTAACTGGTGATGTTGGTCTATTAACTGGTGATATTGGTCTATTATCTGGTGATATTGGTTTATTAACTGGTGATGTTGGTCTATTATCTGGTGATGTTGGTCTATTATCTGGTGATGTTGGTTTATTAACTGGTGATGTTGGTCTATTATCTGGTGATGTTGGTCTATCATCTGGTGATTTTATTTTATTATCATTTGTAGGTGAAACTACAGGTGGATATGATTCTAATATTTTTTGTAATAAATCTTTAATTTCACTAGAAAATTCAGGTGTAAAATTAATATTATTTTTATTTATTGTTGATTCAATAGGTTCAACTACAATTGATTGATTTGATTTAGATGGTTCTATAATTGTATTTAAATCATTAACTATTACACCTGGTGTATAAACTGGTGATGAATCAGTTGAATGATTTTCATTTATTGATGGTAATGATGTTATAATTTGTTTAATATTTGTATTATCAACAGGTGATGGTGGAATAGATATTTTTTTATTTGATGATAATATTTTTGTATTTAATAATTTACCTTTTTCTGCATCTGATAAATTTTTTGAATCAGATGGACTTAAACCAACTGCTTTTTGTAATCTAGATGATGCTTTTGTTTCTAAATTATTTACTATCTTATTTGGATCAATACCTGCTTGTTTTAATAAGTTTTGTGCAGATGACGGTAATAATGAATTTGGATCTGTAGCTAATGTTTTTGCACTGTTTAACATATCTGTACCCTTTTGTCCAAATAAAGTTCCAACAACTCCTGTTAATGCTGTCATTGCTATACCGTTATTTTTACTATCAGGTGCATCTATATCTGGCATATTTGGTCCATTTACATCTGGTCCTTCTACATCTGGTTGATTTGGTGCAGAACCAGTTGTTGTTGTAGTTGAAGATGTTGTTGAAGTTGAAAATCCTGGTAATCTTACACCTACACGATTTGCTATTAATGTTGCTATTAATAATCCTACTGTTCCCATTGATGTTGCACCTAAAATAAGAGCAACATTAGGTGATTGTGAATCTGATGCAGCTGCTCCTCCACCTGTAGCATTTTGTGTTGGTGTAATACTTGCATTTGAAAATAAAAATATTGGTGAACCAGATATACTTAATATAATACTTGGTGATAATGTAGGTGTTTTAGATACAGATGTTGATAGTGAAACAGATGATAAAACAGATGTTGAAACAGAAGTAGAAGGAAATATAGAAGATGTTACTGATGGTGAAATTGATGATGTTACTCCAGATGAAATTGATGGTGTTACTGAACTAGAACGTGTTTGAGATACAGTAGAAGAATAAGATATACTTGGTGAAATTGATAATGTTGCTCCAGTTGAAATTGATGGTGTTATTGAACTAGAACGTGTTTGAGACATAGTAGAAGAATATGATTTTGAAGAACTAGTTGTTTGTGATACACTAGATGTATAAGATGTACTTAATGAACTTGATGGTGTTATACTAGATGATGCAATATTAGAATTAGAAATTGATGATGTTGCAGAAATACTAGATGAAAAACTTGGAGAGATAGAAATTGATGGTGAAACTGAAACAGATTGTACTGGACCAGTATAAATTTCTAAATATGCTGTATTACTAGATGTATACCAAAATACGCTAGTTGGTGGATTTGCACTTGATGTTGTATAAAAAGAACCAGAAATTGGTGTTAAACCTCCACCAAATATATATGAACCTGAATTTCCTAATAAAAATTCTACATTTGAATTAGATGCACCATAAAATACTAATGAATATGTATTACCACCTAAAAGAGAATATGCAACAATATTACCTAAATTAGTTAAAACAACTGCTTGTTGAGAAACCCCTGGGAAGGATCCAGGGCTTGTTAACGTAATTTGTGCTGATGCAAGTACGCTACCAGTTGGTTGATTAGCTGCATTTGCTGCCATCAAACCTATTGTAAATGTTGTAGAACCAACAGAACCGGGCCAATATTGTAAAGCAATACTAGTAATTGCTGTATTTGAATAAATACTTGGTACTGTAAAACTTATTGCTTGTCCACTTGTCATTGGATTATGACAACATCCTGTCATTCCTGTAAACCATGGTGCAGGTAAAGTAGCTGTTGGTGATGGTGTTATGCTTACAGTTGGTGGAATTGATGCACTCACTGATATACTAGCAGATAAACTAGAAGATATTGATGAGCTTACTGTAGGTGTAACTGATGGTAAAGTAAGACCAAGTTGACGAATTACATTACCTTGAGAATCAGCAGTATAAATTGTATTTTTATTTGGATTATATATTAGACCAATTGGATTATTATAACTAACTTGTGTTCCTGTACCATCAATACTTTGTGTAATATTATTACCGCTTAGTGTTATTACTTGAGCATTCCATAATGTATATAAACTAATTTTACGAATTACACTTTGACCAGATACTGCTTGAGATACATATAATGCATTATGAAGTCCATCATATTCTAAATCCATTGGATTATTAAAAGATACACCTGTTCCTGAACCATCTATACTTGTACCTGCTGGTCCATTACCACCTAAAATATTTTGTGATGAACTTGCTATTCCTGGTGATGATAATTGAATATAACGAATATTATTCCAATAAGTATCTGTTACATATAAATTCATATTATTATAGCGAATACCAGTAGGTTTACCAAATTTACCTTTGTAACCACCATAAACATCTTGCCATCCTATTACACCTAATGTTCCTATTGGAGTTGTTACATTTTGAGTAGAAATATTAATTGCACGGACTGCAGCACATCCTGTATCTGCTACGTATAAAAACTGATTTACTTGATCTATTGCAATCCCTTCTGGATTTGTAAAAAGTGCATTAGTTCCAATACCATTTGCACATCCAGGACCAGATTCTGGATCTCCTGCTATATAATTAAGTTGTAAAGTAGCAAGATTAATACTTCGAATTACATTAGAATATCTTTCAACTGCATAAAGAATATTATTAATACTATCTAATGCTAAACCTGCTGGAGAATTCATTGCTGCATTTGTACCAATACCTGTTCCTGTATCTTGAATATTCCACATACCCGCAACGCTTGTAACTATATTAGTTGTTAAATTTAATAAACGAATTTGGTCAGCTGGACTTGCTTCCGAAATATAAATACCTGAATAATCTGGTGTAAATACCATATATTGTGGTGCTGGTACACTAGCTGATGTTCCTACACCATCCATTTGTACTACATTTCCCATACCTGCAATTGTTGTAGCTTGAAAATTTAAATTTGGTAATGCAGATACCGTTGCTGATATACTTGGTGATAATGAAGCTGATAATGATTTACTAGGTGAAATTGAACGTGATGCCATTATTGATGTTGTTGGTGTTGGTGATGGTATAATTTCTGTATAAGATACAAAGAATGCAGAACCACGATTGGCAATATTTACCATATCAGCACCAATTTGGTTACCACTACCATCATAGAATGTTGCCTGACTAATTCCAGTTTGTGTAGTTGTACCAACTGCTGATGATGAGAAATCCATATAATACCAATGATTTTGTGATGAACTACCACCACATGAATTAACACCGCATGGAGAATTATACCATGATTGACCAGCTGCAGCAACTTGCACTGCTAAGTCACAATTTGGTGCACAACATGATTGAATACCTGATGTAGATAATCTAGCAGTAGATGGATTTCCATCTAATTGTATATTTGCAGGCATTGCTTGAGTACCATAAATAGCAAACGCAATTTGCTTTACTTTGAGACCAGTTGAACCTGGTGATAAACTTTGACTTAATCCAACATTTAATGCACCTGAATCTGTTCCACAACCTAATGTTGTAGTAGTGAAACCATTATAATCATATCCTGGTGTTTGAGCATTTATTAACGGTAATAATAACCCTATAAGAATTGAAAATAAACGCATATATTATTATTAAATAATTTTATTATATATAAAGAAAATAAAATTATTATTAAATTATTAATTTGCATAAGCTAAACCTGCCATACCTGACATGACTCTAAGCACATTGTAATTAAATGCATAGATATTGAGTGTAGCTGCTGTTGGAAGATATATTGATGAAAATGTAGCTGATGCACTAATATTAGATGTTCCTAAAGCACGACCAATAGTAAGTTGTAATGTAGCATTATCAATACGAGAAAAATTACATGTTCCAGATGGCTGATGTTCTTGAGGTGTAAGTGCAAATGAATATACATTAATACCATCTGATGGTGTATTTGTAAAACATTGATATGGTTGAACATAGTTAAAATAATTACCATCACGAATATTAAAACGATCGTGACCATTTAATTGGAGTAAACCAGTTAAGACAGGATTTTCACTTCTGTCTAATTGGAGACCATAATTAGTCCAATCATATACTACATAATCCCATACAGATGAACCTTGATTATTATATAATGATGTATTACGAGTAATACCAGGACTGGATGCTAAAACTATACTTTCAAGTGTAGCACAATCAAGAGATAATACATCAATTGGCATTAAACTTCCTGTAATTGTAAGATTATCTGGAGTTAAAACTAATGGATCTACAAATACTGCAGCTGCATTATTAAAATATGTTAAATAATTACCAGCTAACAATGGATTAGGTAAAACAGTATTTTGTGTTGATGAACTAGGTTGAAGTGAACCACTCACAATAAGAGCATATGCAAGAATAAATCGTTTGGTAGCTAAAAGTTGCATCGCATCATGACTATCTGAATTATATGCTAAAAAACGTAAACCAGTTATCCAACGTGCTAATTGAATATCCCATGCGAGAAATTTGCATGGATGATTAAATATTAATCGTGTACGTGTTGCTGTTGTTGATATACTTTCAGATGCTGGAAATTGTACTTGTTCAATAAGATATTCGTGTGTAGCTTGTGCAAAACGTTTGCGTTCTTCTTGGTCAAGATATATATAATCAACCCATAATGATGCATATGCAATAGAAGGAATTGTAGCCCATGATGCACTTGTAATATTGGTTCCATTCCCATAATTAGTAATAATTAATTGATTTAAAGGTGCTATGTCAAATGTAATACGTACTTCGTGATATTGTAAAGCAATTAATGGTATACCTAATCCATCATGTCTGCAATGAAAAAATTGGAGAGGAACATTAAGTGTATATTGTTGATTCTGATTAGGAGCATTATAACCATATTGGTCGTTAAGTGATGTCATTTCTGGTACATTACCAATCATTCTATTATAACCACGAACTTGTCCAACAAGTTGAGTAAGTTCAAACCAAATATTGAGCCAATCACCATATTGTTTATCAATTTGAGTACCACCAATTTCTAAGAAATAATCTTGAATTAAAGCATGACCTAAACGAGGTGTCCATGCCCATTGAGGTGTAAATGATTGACCACCTGGAGAAAGAGTAATTGGATTAAGTACTCCTTGATTAAGAACAACTCGAAGATACATTTTTGTTACAACATCAGCATTACGAGTTAATTGAACTGTTACACGTGTATTAAAATCAAATGTACCTGCAAATGTTTGTTCAATTGCTTCAGAAGCAAAATTTGTATATCTGCGATAAACTACTTTGAAAAATGTAATTTGTGGATTACCTGTTAAATATATATCTTGTGCACCATATGCGACAAGTTGAACTAAACCACCACCTGCCATTTTTAATCTATATATATATATGATATATTTTTTTTAAGTTGATATTTTGAAAGTAAGATTATTTTATAGTATAATATATAAAATAATAAATAAATAGTACGTCTAGTTGGAGTATGCAAGACCAGCCATACCGCTCATGACACGGAGAACGTTGTAGTTGAAAGCATAGATATTGAGTGTGGCAGCAGATGCAAGGTAGACAGATGAGAAGGTTGCAGATGAGCTAATGTTGGCTTCACCGAGAGCACGACCGAGGGTGATTTGGAGTGTGGCGTTATCAATACGGGAGAAGTTACATGTTCCGGATGGTTGATGTTCTTCAGGTGTGAGGGCAAATGAGTATACGTTAATACCATCAGAAGGTGTGTTGGTGAAGCATTGGTATGGTTGGACGTAGTTGAAGTAGTCACCATCACGGATGTTGAAACGATCATGACCGTTGAGTTGGAGTAAACCAGTTAAGAAAGGATTTTCGGTTCTGTCGAGTTGGAGACCGTAGTTATCCCATTGGTAGACGACGTAATCGTATACAGCTGAACCTTGATTGCTGAAGGTAGATGTATTACGAGTAACTGCACCAGCAGCGTTTACTGTAGCTTCGAGGGTGGCTGCATCGAGAGAGCAGACATCGAGAGGGAGTAATGTACCAGTGATGGTGATGTTATCAGGATCGAGGACGTATTGGTCAACGTAGACTGCACCAGCGTTGTTGAAGTAAGCTAACCAGATACCTGCTAAACCAGATTTAGCGGTGATTTGATTGTTTAAGAGAGGGTTAGGTTGGAGACCACCAGATGTGAGTGCTGCATAACCAAGGATGAAACGTTTAGTGGCTAAGAGTTGCATAGAAGTTGTATCATCTGAATTGTATGATAAGTAACGGAGACCAGAGGTCCAGCGGGCTAATTGGAGATTCCAGACAATGAATTTGCATGGGTGGTTGAATGTTAAGCGGGAACGTGTGGTTGTGGATGTAACAGTTTCTGGTGATGGGTATTGAACTTGTTCAATGAGGTATTCGTGGGTGGCTTGGGCGAAACGTTTGCGTTCTTCTTGATCGAGGTAGATGTAGTCGACCCAGAGAGAAGCATAGGCAACGTTAGGTGGTGTGCTTGACCAGATTGGTTGACCACCGTTGGCGTAGTTGGTTACAATTAATTGATTGAGTGGGGCAATATCGAAGGTAATACGAACTTCGTGGTATTGGAGAGCAATTAATGGTAAACCTAAGCCATCGTGTCTGCAGTGGAAGAATTGGAGAGGAACGTTGAGGACGTATTGTTGACCTTGGTTGGGTTGGAGACCAGTGTTGTTGTAGTTGAGTTGGTTTGTTAATGATGTCATGGCTGGGACGTTACCGACCATTTTGGCGTAACCACGAACTTGACCAACAGGGTGGGTGAGTTCATACCAGATGTTGAGCCAGTCACCGTATTGTTTATCAATTTGAGTACCACCGATTTCGAGGTAGTAGTCGTTGATTAAGGCATGGCCTACATTACGTACCCAAGCCCATTGAGGGGTGAAGGATTGACCACCAGCAACAGTGACGTTGGCGAGTAAACCTTGGTTGAGGACTACACGGAGGTACATTTTGGTTACAACGTCGGCATTACGAGTTAATTGAACAGTTACACGGCTTCCAAAAGAGAATGTACCAGTGAATGTTTGTTCAATAGATTCAGATGCAAAGTTTGTGTGTCTACGGTAGACGACTTTGAAGAAAGTAATTTGTGGGTTACCAGTGAGGTAAACATCTTGGGCACCATAAGCTACGAGTTGTACTAAACCACCACCTGCCATTTTTTAAGTATATAACTATATCTCAGAAATTATTTTTAAAAATATTAACCTCAAAATAATTAAAAAATAATTAAAAACTAAATGTTTTTTTCAATATGCCCTTTTTTATTTATTTTTTTTAGTTCAGTAATTATTAGATACCAAATTTATTTATATGATTTATGGTATCTTTCCATGAGAAATATTTTATTTTATATATTTTTTAGTATGATTATTAAATATAACGCAAATTAATTATATTTTCTACTTAAATATTTTTTCTTTTGTATAACATGTCAACATTTAAAGAAAAAACAACCAAATATTCTTCTTTTGTAAATAATAAAAATAGAAAAAAACAAGCTAATATTCAAGATACTGTTGACATTTGTCATCAAAAGAATATGGAAGAATTTAATCAAAAACATGCTATGGTAGGAAAATGGAAAGCTAAAATAGAAAAATACAAAAGTGACATAGATACAATAAATGCAAATCCTCAAAATATTGAAACCGATAATAAAAAGAAATTATATCAAGAAAAAATAGAAATATTAACTAAAAATATCTCAGAAACTGAAAGTCATCATTCTGAATTAGAATATTTTTATAATACTGTTGATATTTTAGTTAATTATTACGAAGAAAATGAATCATCACCACATACTGCTAACAAAGCTTCTTTATTAAATGATTATCTTAAAATAACAAATCATACTACTAATAAATTATCTCATAATGCAATTCTAGAATGTCCTGAATGTAAAACTGAAATGACTGTTCATCAACATGATGGATTAATGGTTTGCACTGGTTGTGGTCGCTCCAACGACATTTTATTAGATACTGATAAACCTAATTACAAAGAACCTACTCAAACTAGTAAAAACTATACTGCTTATAAAAGAAAAAATCATCTTAACGAAAAAATTAATCAGTTTCAAGCTAAAGAAACAATTGATATCCCTCCTGAAATTTATGAAGAAATCAAAAGTGAAATTAAAAAATTACGCTTGTCCAATGATGATATTAATCATAAAGTTATGCGTGATATCCTTAAAAAACTTGGTCATAATAAATATTATGAACATATCACTCACATAATTTGTTTCTTAACTTGTAAATTACCTATTACTATTACACGTGAAGCTGAACATAAAATAGATATGATGTTTGAAGAAATTCAAGAACCTTTTGAACTATTCAAACCTAAAAATCGTAAGAGTTGCTTAAACTATAATTATTTAATGCACAAATTCTTTGAACTTTTAGAATTAGATGATTATCTTATTTATTTTCCTTTACTCAAAAATCGTGAAAAATTACAAGAAGTTGATATGACATGGAAACGTATTTGTGAACACTTAAACTGGGAATATTATCCATCTGTCTAAAAAATTGATAATTTTAATTTAAACATTTTAAAACTATTAAATAAAAATGAACGCCAATAAAGCAGTCGCAAATGCAATTAATGAAAAAATTCTAAAATATGTTTCTCATAAATCAAAAGTCATTGAAGAAAGAATCTATTGGGCATGTATTGATAAAGTATTTGAAGCACAACAATATGAAGATTATGATATGGATTCTAGTAATAATATTTATGTATCTTATAATCTAAAAAAAGAAGAACATATTATTAATCAACCTCATGATTCTATTTCTTGTCAAATTATTTCTGATTATCGTAAAAATTTAAAAAATAGATTAGTATCTGAAGGATTTTATGTATCATATAATGATGATGAAATTAGATTATTCTTTTCACCACCTATTATAGATAGTGATTTTGAAATTGAAGATGAAGATTTAGAAACAAATATAAATAAACTACGTTTTACTTCGTAAAACTACGTCTTGTTACACTCGTTTTATGCTATTCGCATAAAATTCGCTACGCTCAGTTCGTTTCACTCACTTATTATGATTTTTATTTAATTTTTATTTAATTTTTAATAATAATATAAATTTATCTAGGGTGAGCATAGCGAACTTTGACGCAGTCAAATTTTACGAAGTAAAACGAACGTAGTGAGATGAAGCGTAAGCGTAATTTAATTAATAGTTTAAAGATTAAAATACTTTTTTTATATATGGGAAAAGGTGATTTTAAATTAGAAATAAGAGGAGATGTTGATTTTTTAACAGACTTTCCGCAGATATCATATTTTGATGTAGTCTATAAAAGATATACTAATTTTGCAACTGAAATGATTTATTTACCAATGTCAGGTTCATTAGAATTTGGAGAACAAATAACATGTATTTTACCAAAAAGTGGAGATTTAATTCATAAAATGTATTTTACTGCTACATTATCACAAGTATCTATTCCAAGAACAAATCC
>Ga0007855_1000716_pt1 | contig 10278 bp, 10 predicted proteins | sample CryBogCBH01Aug08_FD_71230 | JGI IMG/M metagenome (GOLD analysis project Ga0007855, IMG submission 71230) | Freshwater microbial communities from Crystal Bog, Wisconsin, USA - CBH01Aug08 | ecosystem: Environmental > Aquatic > Freshwater > Lake | place: Crystal Bog, Wisconsin, USA | collected...
GTTCACGATCTTGCCGGTGGCGACGGCGGCTTCGATCAAATCCGTCTGGCGGCAGAGAAACGCGGGGATCTGCAGGATATCCACGACTTCGCCGGCGAGCCGCGCCTGTTCCTCGGTGTGGATGTCGGTGACAACCGGCACGCCAAATTCGTCGCGGATTTTGGCGAGCACTTTCAATCCGTCCGTAATGCCCGGCCCGCGAAAGGCTTTGCCGGAAGTGCGGTTGGCCTTGTCGAAACTGGCCTTGAAAACATAGTAGATGCCGAGCTGTTTGCAGGTTTTCACCAGCGACGCGGCGACGGTGCGACAGAGTTTTTCGTTTTCGATGACGCACGGGCCAGCGAGGAGAAACAGCCGGCGCGGGGAATTGAGATTTTTCCAGATGGCGGCGGAATTGAGCACGCGCAATTTTTAGCAGCGAACCGGCGGAAAGTAAATGACGCAAGGCCGTTTGTGAGTTGAAGTCCAATCAGGATCCGGACCCTGGCACCGTCGGCCGACTTTCCCGGCTTGCAGCCACCACCAATTTATCTTATGAAACAGTTGATGCGCCTAATCAAACTCCTTGTCCTCGGACTGGCGCTGCTGCTCCCGTTCGCCGCCTGGTCGCAGATCGACCCGGTGAAGCGCGACCTCATCCAGCTCGGCTACAACCAGCCGCTCGAAGGCCGCGCACCGGTGGCGGGCTACGCGTATTACTACCACAACCAGCCGGACTTCCTCCGCACCAACCTCACACTGCGGCTCGCGCTCGCACCGGTGTATGTCGATTCGGAACTGGGCTTTGTCCACGGCCTCGGCCCGAACACGGATTTTGCCCTGGGCATGGCGGGGGGCGGTTTTGCGGACAGCTACAATGAGATCCGCGGCGGCAAATGGATTGAGACGGATTCGTTCGACGGCCACGGCGCGGAACTTTCCGGCAGTGTTTATCATCTGTTCAACCCCGGCCAGATGATCCCGCTGAACCTCGTCGTGCGCGGAGCCTTGCATTACTCCATCTACCAAAAAAACGACCTCACCGCGCCGGCGTTTAACCTGCCGGATGACGGCGGCACGGGCATTTTCCGCACGGGTCTCCGGTGGGGCGGCATCGAACCGACCCTGTTTCCCGAACTCGCGATGGAACTGTCCTTGTGGTATGAAGGCCAGTTCCGCACCGACGCCGGCCACTACGGTTTCAACGATCACCGGCAACTGCAATCCGCATCGCACCTTTTCTGGACGTCGGCGGCGCTGTCCTACACGTTTGCGGAGAGCCACCAGAATCTGTTCGTCCGCCTCGTCGCGGGCGCAAGTCTCGATGCCGACCGGCTCAACGCCTTCCGGCTCGGCGGTTTTCTGCCGCTGGTGGCGGAATACCCGCTGTCGCTGCCCGGTTATTACTTCCAAGAATTCACCGCGCGCCAGTTTGCGCTGGTCAACGCAAGCTACCTGCTCCCGGTGGCGCCCAACGAGCGCTGGAACCTTGTGTTCAACGCCGCCACGGCGGACATCGGCTACTACTCCGACACTCAGCAGCCCGGCAACTGGGTCAGCGGCGTCGGCGGCGGGATTTTGTATCGCGCGCCGTCCGACAAATTTAAGTGTGTCGTCAGCTACGGCTACGGCATTGACGCGATCCGCTCGGACGGGCGCGGGGCGCACAGCATCAATTTTCTGCTGCAATTCGATCTGGACCGGTCGCCCAACCGGCAGTTCGACTCACCGCAGCCCAGCCACTGGCGCGGCTGGAACTGGCTGTTGGGCCGGTAAAAAAACTTGCTTCTGGGAAAGCATCGGGCAGAATCTCCGGCTCGGTTGCGCATATGGCGCACTTGGACTTCCGCTGGATTCCCCTTATTTTTCAATGGTTTAGTGATGATTGATTGTTGAAAAACGATTTTCCCAACAAATTCCCAACACTCCCCGGCTTACGCAGCCAAAAAATCCGTTCTTAGCTGCGTATGGATACAAAATTGAAGTCAAGAAAACCGGCGTCCCGGATCCAATGTGGCAATGTAAAAGTGCCCATTTATATGCGGAGTCAGCGCAAGAAGAACTCTGTTTATAAAAGCTATAGCGTACCTGACTACAGCAGCAGAAAGCGCAAACTCTGGACTTTCGCCGACTTGAGTGAGGCGAAGGAGAAGGCTACAGAAATTGCGGAGGCAACTCAGTACGGTAAATCCGAGATATTAAACTGGGAAGAGGGCCTCCGTGCGGAAATCCGCAAATCACTGGACGCCGTGAAGCCCACGGGATTAAGTATCCTTCCAGCTTGTCAGTTATTTTCACAAGCAGTGCAAATGTTGGGCGGCAAGAGCGACGAGTTGCTCGCGGCCTGCCAGCACTACGTCCTTCACCGTCCCGGGAAGCCCTTTACACCGAAACTGGCGAAGGATGCTGCGCGTGAGTTTTTGGCCACCAAGAAACTCAAGATTAGCGCGCGTCGTCTCAGAGCATTGTCTAGTTGCGTCAACCGGTTCGCCGAAGAATTCAAAGTGAAGGCACTCCATGAGATCGACCAGACAGAATTGAAGGATTACGTAGACTTGCATGTCTGGGCACCAAAAACGCACAACGATTTCTTGGGCGCAGTGTCGCTGTTATACAAGGAAGCTGAGTTCCGGAACTGGGTACCCGCAGGCTATAATCCTGCTAAAAATATAGAACGCCGGAAGGTGATAATCCCGTCGGCTCTGGTGTTCGAGCCGCATGAAGCCAAGACCATTTTGAACCGCATCGATGCCGAACTCGTGCCGATGCTCGCTCTCTGGTTTTTTGGAGGCATTCGTAAAGAGGAAATCAGTCGGATGAACTGGCAGCAGGTAAATAGCGGTTTAAAAACTGGGTGGATTTTCATCGAAGCCAAGCAGACGAAGACAGGGGTTGATCGTTCCGTCCCCGTGTCTGAAAACCTCAAGCAGTGGCTGTTGAAGCATCAAAAAAGTGATGGCTATATCACGCCCGATCATTGGAGACCAATGGCAAAGCTCGATGAATTGCCAAACTATGTGGCTCGAAAAACCGGTGTTGTATGGAAGGGCAATGCGCCCCGGCATAGCTTTGGTACCTACTACTTGAAGATATGCAAAGATCCGGGCGAGGTTGTTAAGGCGATGGGAAATAGCCTTCATGAATTCGAGAAACACTATTGGTGCAAAGCGAAAAGCATCACGGAAGAAACGGCGAAAGCTTGGTTCGATATTCGGCCAAATGACGCGGAACCAGTGCCCGTAGTGCAAGAGACACCAGTCCGTAAAGTTACCCTGTATCGTCCGCGACCAACCCGCAGCAGCACTCAAACTCAAATAGCGCTGGCATAAACAGCGGTGCCTCCCGGACACCAGCACCGCACCAGCACCGGCACCACGGCGGCGCGTGGCGGAGGCGGTGCAGCCGGTGACCATCCCCAGCGTAAAAATATCCGCACTTTTTTGACGTATAATTCAATTTTTCCGGTTCTTAGCGCGTCCACGAGGTGAAACCGATGGCGGTAGGTAGCGCGTTTACATCGCCATGCTAGTTCTCCTCCACAAACTTCCGATAAATTCCGTTCTCTCTACCTGTAGTTATTGAACCTGCACGCGCAGGTACGGCCCGGAAAGCCGAATTGAGCGGTGTAAAACGATTTTGGCCGCCTGTCCCAAGAGCACTACCGCTGTGCAATTTCCGCTTGGGATGGGTGGCCAATGCTTTTTACGGAAATGAAGCGCACGACCAAAGTGGATCAGAGATCGGCCCGCAACTCGCGGTCATCGGCACCATTACCATCAGCCTCTAAGCCCGAGCCACGCTCCGGGCCGCTAGCTAGTTACAATGCAGTTGCCCAACCCTCTTCATCTCCGTCACCTAGTGCTCCAGCCCGTGTTCATAGGCGTTCACGCGGTCAGCATGGGGGTGCAGCACCCGGTCAAGATGGCCTCCGGCCAGACGACCAAGCCGCTGCTGTTCCTGCTAGCGAACATGGCGCAGCTTGCGCATGCAAGCATTGCCACTCCGCCAAGGTGCTAGCCAAGCTGACCGAGGAGTCTCGGTATCAGTTCCACAAGCAATTCCCTGACGCCAAGTTCATTCCCAACCGCGACTGCGTCAGGGATCACCTCCGGTGGGACAACCTTGATCTCCAGCTCAATCATCTCCGCTGTCTGTCCGACGAAAAGCGCAAGCTGCTCCGGCACGTGTATCGGAAGGTCACGCGTGACGTGGATGGTGTACCCAGTTACTGGAAAAACCAGAAAGCATGGGCAAGCTACGACGTGACCGCGTCTATCATTGCGATGTCCAGTTACGAAAACCGGGACGATTTCATCTACTGCGGCTGCCACGGCTACTCCTGTAGCGATCGGCTGCTCTGTCTTCGTTGCTGCTACAACCTGTTGGCGGAACCTGCCGTAATTGAGTTCGGCAGCGCGTTTGGTGCGGATAAGGAAGTTTATTTTATCGTCCTGAGCCTGAGCCGGGAGCCGGATGAACGACGGCGGATCATTTTCAAAGACCTGAACAAGTCCGAGATGGAGCAGATCAAGGCGACCGGTTGCTATGAACAGGGCGCGCTCGACGACTATGGCATACCATTCTCGGCACCGGAAGATGCGCTGGACGCCCGGATCTACTGGGAAATTTACGCCCGTGCCATCCATGAGTTCACAGGCCGCAACAAGCCACTTTCCGGGGCGTTCGGCGGGCCGGAGATGTCCGTCCGGTTCCAGCCCCTTGGCGGCCTGCCCCACGCGAATTACGTCGGGTTTGCGTCCGGGCTTACCAGCGACAAGGTTCGGGATTTACGGCGTATCATCCGAGACAAGCTGCGTGGCTGTCGGCGAATCAAACACGAACTTTACCCAAAGGTGTGCGTCTACCGCCTGCTGGCCAAGGACGACTTGCCGACGGTGATCAAATACTGTTTCAAACCGATCAACATCGCGATCCCTTACGTTCTGTCGGCAGCCAAGCTGGAGTATGAGCCGTTCGGGATGAAGCAACTGAACCGAGATGTGGATGTGTTCCTTGACCTCGTGGATATCGCGTTCGAGGGACTTGATCGCATGGCCCGGTACGGTATCTGCAGCCCGTCCGCCGGTGATTATATCGGCACCGTATCCGAAAAGCGTCTCGCACGGCGAGCGCAGGACGCGGTTCGTCGGGAGGAGAAGCGCAAGGAAACCAAGGCGATAAAAGAGAAATTCCCAGAATACCAGCCACACAAGCGCCGCATGACGGAGGACGAAAGGCACCGCCAGTTCCTGACTCGCGCGTTCTACCGCAAAGCGCTTCGCGACGGTGAATATCAAAAGGACATGCCAGCGCTGCTGAAAAGGGCCTCGAAAACTCAATAGCCATCCGGCGTGTTTACACCAGCCCCGTCAGTGCACGGTTGCCCAGCGATTTCTTCAGGTAACTTTAAAAAAAGCTGTTCTTAGACATAACCGGGTGCATGTCGCCCTCGGTTCAACACACAAAAATATGCCTAAGAAATCAACATCGAAAGCGGCCAAGCAGCCGCGCATAACCTCAACATCAACGCCCCCGGTACCAGCTACGTCGCCAGCAGAGTCGCCCACCAAGGCAGACGCGAAGGCCAAGCCGGAGGCTGTCCAGAATCCCCAGACTGATCTGAATGAGACGCTGACCGCCGCTGAGGAAAAGCTCCGAGCCGAATGCGAGGAGATCATTACCCAGAACTTGACCGGCTTTCTCGTAGTCGGCCAGCGGCTATGCCTCATCCGGGACAAACGGCTGTATCGCGCGACCCATAAAAGTTTTGAGCCGTACTGCCGGGAGCGCTGGGATTTCAGCAAGACGCACATTAATCGTTTTATCGCGGGCTACACCTGCGTCGAAAATTTGAAGTCGGTTACCGCCAAGGTGGCGATCCCAGTCAACGAATCTCACGCCCGCGTGATCGCCGACCTGAAGCCCGACCAACAGGTCGAGGTCGCCAAGAAAGTTCTCGCGCACGTGGGAGAAGGGCGTGCGACGGCCAAGGATTTCAAGCTCGCCAAGGCAGAGCTTTTCCCGGTGCCGGAAACCGCCGTAAAGCCTCACAAGAAAATAGAACCGGCAGTAACTGAAGCTGTGAAGACCCAGCCTGACGCCGGAGAGATGCTAGTGACGTTTGACACCAAATTGGTGCCACTGGCAGTTTTGAAGAAGCACGCTGACAACCTTTACAACATCTTTACAAACTCGGCGCGCAAGCAGGAGGCACTGAAGCTGATTGGTATCCTCCAGCGTGAACTGGAAGCTTGGGCTGACTGGCAAGCGGATCACCCCAATGCTACCAACGAATCTGCGGCGCTGCCGCCATCTTAGGCCGTCCACGTTTACGGCCCGGACGGCAGGGCTTGCAACCGTTCAGCCGCGCGCTAGCAGCCTTAACGGCGCTAGCTCGCTCCTTCTTACCGAACTTCAACTTGCCCAGCAGCACCGCCGCTGGATTTTTTACGAGTTGTACCTCGCTGGCACGCAACCGCTCAAGAAAAGGCCCGGGCGCACCCTCCGGACGCTTCACATAGACGTAACCGCGCCGAACGATCATCGCTGGAAGCGTCTCACCGGTTGGCAATTCAAACAACGACCAGCGGCGGATTCGCTCACCTTGAAACCAGCCAGTGAACTTACTGAGCTTGCGGCGGCGGCGCGGTCGGGGCCGCATGGCGATCAGGGATGCAGCCGCTCTAATCTGTTCCAATGATGGTCGAGCGCTCTGGGTTTCCTCAACTGGGGCTTTGGTGATCTGATTGTAATAAACGTCAGATTTTACAGAGGTTAGCTTGGCTTGTGGCGCTTGCATGGTCTGGCCAACCAGCGGATCAGTTCCGTTGCTGCCATCGTTTTCAGCATTCGCCGCGACGACAGGCGTCTTGAAATTTCGGACGCGCTTGTATGTTGGCCGGGGCATTCTTAGCTTGGGCTTGAATGCAATCGGTGCCGTTGAGATAAGTCCCCGGTGCCGGTACAGGAGGCCGACGCCGATGAGCTGCCGGGCCGCGCGCCAATAGGCAAGCCGCGTCCACCGCCGTTCTGGTCGATATATGGGTCGGTGGCCGGTGCGCTTCTCCACCATCGCTAGGCTGTTGAAAACTTTCCACATAGGCGCGGGCTTTCCGCCGTAGGCACGAACGGCATCCAGCACCAGCGGTGCTCGCACATTCTGCACGCCGCGCAGGGGTGAGTTGTAGGTTGAGGTTGGAGCTGGCTCAGGCAGGACGGCTTGCGGCACGTGCCAGCAGATTTCAGGGTTAACATAGATCATGCCGTAACTACACGTCCTGACTGGAGTGTCTACGGACGTGTGGCGGAGCATTCGCGTTCCTAAACCCACGTGCCATGACGTGTGCGTGTAGTTAAGCCATGACAGAATCACAACTCATCTCCCTCAAGCACGCCATCGCCATCATCAACAGCGTGATCGCCGAAAAGCGCCCCGCAGATAATTCGTGGGACTGCCCGGTTATAAGCTTCGCCCGCCGCTATCTGACGAACACTGGTATGGGGGCGGACACGGCGGCTGGCACCACTGAGTTTACTGCGGTCACTTCCAAGCTACGGATTCGACCGACCGCCTCGCCGACATAGGCAGTTTGTTAGAGGAGATTGGAAATAAACAACTTAGAATAATCGTCAACATAAATATTTACACATAATGTTGATTAGAAATAACTTGCAAATATTGCAGCCCTAGGTATATTAGTACCGTTGGCGGCAATTTTGCCTTTAAAAAGCAAGAAAACCAAAAACAAAAGTGCGTCATTGACGAAGAGAAACCCATCGCCACGGAGCGAGCCAAAACCCACCAGCAAAACTGGTGGGTTTTTCATTGGATTAGCTAAATCAACGACCGCCTTTTGCGCCGAAGCAGGCTGTCTGCGGTGACCTTTAGGACTCGCTTGCGGATTTGCGCGCAACACAACTAGCCCGCACTGAACGACACCAGTAAAGTCGGGACTGAGATGGTAGTTAAAAGCAACTGGACATGTGATCGATTTACTTGTCCATGACACCTGCTGACAGTTGTATGTAAAATGACCGCCGGGAAATGAATGCCGTGCAACAGCCAGAACTTGAACTGCCACTCGCCGCGTCGCTTCGGCCTGCGCTGGCATCCTCGAAACTTTGGCCGGTAGCTGTCCATGAAGCCGCACACGCAGTCGTATCTGTTTATTACGGGGTTCCGGTTACCCGATTGCTCGTGAATCCGAATGGCACTGGCGACATGTTATTTGATGTGGAAAAGCATAAAGCGCTGCTTAAAAGCCCTGCCCGTGGTCGGTATCCCAGCAAACTAATTGTTTCGTGTTATGCGGGGTTCATTGGGCACCGCAGGGTATTCCCATCGGTATCCCGTGCTGGCGTGGAGGATGACATGGAACACGTCTGCAATCTGTTATATGACAACTTCAAGTTTGAGCGCATCCTCGACCAGAATACCGGCAGGTTTAGATGCCCGACTGATGCGGAGATTGAAATCATCGCCAATAGGCGTGCAAAGCGGCTTTGGCACATCACCCATCGTTTGGTGCGAAGACTTTTCCCTGTCATCCAAGTCGTGGCCAGAGCGCTCCTCGAAAGAAGGCAGATGACCGGCGATGAGGTCGAGGCACTGGCCGGGCCGCTGATCGCTAAAGAGCGGGCGACTTGGGCTAAGCCCAGCGCATAGGAATTAAAGCACCTGAACATGAAGCCAAACGCGAAGGCGTGACCTGCCGATCACAGGAGGCCAATCAAGCAAATCTGGCGCGTGCCTGTACGATGCGCTTGCCCGCCTGCCGGAACCCGTCGACGACCCGCTGCTGCGCAGCGGTCAGCTCAGGCCCGTGCTCAATCTCGACAGTGACGCCGTCGTCATGCTCGACCACACGCACGTAGCGTAGGCGGAACATCTGCCGGTATACGTCATCGTAATCCTTGGGCACGATGCCGTTCGCCGCCAAGTGCTCTTCGCCGATCTCATGGTGCCCCCTGCCGGGCTGGCCCTGCATGCGGCCCGTCTCGGCTCCGTTCGGATCAAGATAATAGCGGCGAACTGGCATGATGCCGGTGACTGTGACACGAATTTATCCCGCCCGCAAGGTGCGGTGGATTGAAAGCTTGCCAGCGATGGATGGCAGGCGTATAACGAACACGACGATAAAAATGATGTAGAAAAGAACTCAATAATTTAGCGTAGCAAGGCTACGGTCTTCTCTGAAAACCGCGAATTTTCACAGTCTGATGACCCAAGCCCAAGTACGCGCCAATCGGCGCGGCTTGGAGCACTCATCAGACAGGCGCTTCGCGGTGCCTCAGAGAGGGGTGCAACGAGTCCGCGCCCTTTTCTTTTTGGCTGTATCTGGCGTTGCGTTAGGGAAAGACAATATGGCCAACAGAGGAAACGGACAACAGGCAGCGAGTAAGCCTTTGCAGGAATCTGCTTACCAAAAAGTATTAGACCAGCTTCAACCGGCGCGCACGACGGATTCTTCAGGTGCGACTCAACAGTTCACGCTGGAAAAAGTGCTGCGAAAGGCACAGCAACGCAGTGCGCATATGCCGCAAGGCAAGAATGGGGTGTTCTATTATCCGGCGTGTGAGTTTGATTGGGAGCCGATCTATCGTTTTTCCGGCGCATGCGATACTTTTATTTACTGCGACTATGGGGTCACTCTTGAAGCAGTCGTGGATAAACTCCGAAAGGGATACTTTAGTATCGACCATGCCGAACTCATTCCGCAGGATTTTGTCCAAGCCATGACCCGCGACAGCGTTATGCCAGCGGGGAGGCGAATGCTAGTTGAGCCTTGGGGATGTCTGTTTACTTTGACCTGTGGTTCCACCAAGTCACCAAAGTCGCTGCATCTGCTTTACCTTGCAGTCGAAGGCGTCACCTTTTACGAAAACCTTTTTGCTCGCCACGCACATCAGTTATTGGTGCGGGAGTGGGCACCGGAATACTTGTGCATCAGGAGTGTCGGATTTGGTGATTGGGCTAGGTTTTACGATTGGCAGGAGCCGCTGGGCAGGGCGGTGGATCGGAATAAGAAAAACCCCAAATATGTAGAACACGATCGCTGCCAAAACCAAAACGATTACAACTGGCCGTGGAGCCAGCAGTGGCTGGCTTTTAATACGGGTAGAAAAACGGTCGTCTGCTATCGCCCCAATATTACGCCGACTGAACGAGAAGGACAGAATTTCAGGTTGCCGAGAATTCCTCCAGCGGAATGGCCGGAAATCACTGATGTTCCGCCTCTCCATCCTTTGGGCTAAATGCCGCGCCGTTCATTGTCCATTAAGAAATAAACCGCTATGCCC